>Ga0209698_10000412_pt1 | contig 49004 bp, 40 predicted proteins | sample LitLauG_LLR_2012_FD_187203 | JGI IMG/M metagenome (GOLD analysis project Ga0209698, IMG submission 187203) | Freshwater sediment microbial communities from Pennsylvania, USA - Little Laurel Run_MetaG_LLR_2012 (SPAdes) (version 2) | ecosystem: Environmental > Aquatic > Freshwater > Creek >...
TTCTGGCCGTATGTGCTGCGTCCTCTCTCATAACCGTGGTCTTGGCATATCGCCTTTGGGGTGGATGGATTGCAGTTTTCATTTCAACCCTGAATATCTACTGGGTGCAGCTCTCATTTCTGGGAGGTTCGGAGCCGCTTTTTGTGGCATTGCTGTTGGGCTCGTTGCTCGCGATCCGTAAAGAGCGCTGGCACTTGGCCGCATTGCTGGCAAGCCTGGCGACAATTACTCGCCCGCTCGGAGTTTGTCTGCTGCTTGGGATTGGGGTTTACCTGCTGTGGCGCCGCGACTGGCGCCGACTGGCAGGAGCCGTTGGCATCGGCGGAGTAATAGGGCTGCTATATGCATTGCCGCTCAAACTGTATCTTCACGATCCCTTGGCCACCGTTCACAGCTACGGAGTTTTGCAGTCGAGTTCTTATCCCGGCGTGTTTGGCATTCCGTTTCGCGCGATCATCGTGGGCACGCTGCTTTATCCCAGCCCTTGGACGAATCTTGTCATCACGTTCGCATGGATCCTGCTGGTTCTCGCCGGAAATGTGGCCATGCTCTCGACGAAAGAATTCCGTGATTACGCGCGAGATCATGTCGCGGAAGCCGTATTCGCCGGGTTGTATCTGTTTTTCCTTTATTCGTACAACGCCCCTCGCCTGGCCCGCGGGAATTTCCCGCGCTTCGCCATCCCCATCCTGCCTTTTGTTTTCCTCGCCCTGCTGCGCTGGCTCCCCAAGGACCGGCGGCTGCTGTGGTGCGCCGCAGTGATCGCATCACCCCTGGCGGCCGTCTCGGCGATTGGCATCCAAAACATCGGGCGGCCCTGAGGAAAGCTGAGACGACGAGGAAGGGAACGTTTCAGCGAGGGCCCGGGCCTACTGTGGATTTCACCACCCCAATCAGCGGCCTCATGACGATGAAGACATTATGTTCAAAATCTAGAGCAAGGCAGTTCGAATTTTCGCCGCACCATTCGCCAAAAAATTCATTTGCCACTGACGCCGGAGAGTTCTATGCTCGACGGCTGCCTCGAGTAGCCAGCCGCACGAATCGTTATGTGTCTGGAGAACAAATGAAAACCGAAGTGCTGTTTCCCAAGTACGCGACTTTCTTTTACTTGATATTCCTCATAACAGCTGCCCTCTTCAGCCCCCAGCCCGTTAATGCCCAAACCGCCACAGGATCGGTAACAGGAGTCGTGAGCGATCCCTCTGGTCTTCCGATCGCCAATGCCGACGTCGCTCTGCGAAACACCGATACAAACACCGAAGCCCACTATTCCACAAACGATGTTGGTGTTTATGTCGCCCCTTACGCACAACCGGGAAATTATCAGATTACGACCAAGAAGGAGGGTTTTGCGGAAGTGCTTCACGACCGAGTCGTGGTTCATGTGGGCGAGAGTCTCACGATCAACGTCCGCATGCCCGTGAAAGGGGAGACGACTTCAGTAACGGTCACCGAAGAGGCGCCCATACTGGAAACGGATAAGACAGCACAGTCACAGACCGTCACTCAAAATCAGGTCGAAGACTTGCCGATCGCCTCCCGGCGCTGGGAGAACTTTGTGCTGCTTACACCGGCGGTGACGACCGATGGCAACAGCGGACTGAGCAGCTTCCGCGGCCTTTCGTCTCTCTATAACGGCAATTCCGTTGACGGCGCCAATAACAGCCAGGCTTTCTTTTCGGAAGCGCGCGGGCGCGCGATCATTGTGTCCTACGTCTACAGCGCCGACTCCATCAAGGAATTCCAGGTGGCCGCCAGTAATTACAGCGCGGAATTGGGCCAAGCCGCCGGTGGCGTGGTGAACGCTGTCACCAAGTCGGGAACGAATCAGTGGCATGGCGACCTGTTCTACAACCTGCGCTATCCCGATCTGAATGCGCTTGATCCGCTGAGTAAGTCGAAGGGGATCACGACTCAAACCGTTCACCAGCAGAACCAGTTTGGCGGAAGCGTAAGCGCCCCGATCGCAAAGGACAAATTGTTTTTCTTTGGTACGTATGACGGCTTCCGTAAAGTGAATCCGATCCTGTATACCTCGACCACGTCGAATTCCGCCATCAACAGCTTCGTCTGCCCCATCAATGTCTCCAGTTCGGCCTGCGCTAACGCCATGGCGTTCATCACCAATGATCTCTTGGGGGCATTCCCGCGCAATCTGAAACAGGACGTTTTCTTCGGCAAGCTCGACTACCAACTGAATGGCAACAACCATTTGTCTGGCGTGTTCAACCTCCAGAACTGGCAGGAACCTTACGGATATAACACCGCTCCCACCGTCAACAACGGCGGAGCCACGCAGAATGGACATGGCGGCACGCACGAGCGATTCTTCATCGGGACCTGGACTTCGAATTTCTCATCCAATAAGGTGAACGAACTGCGCTTCCAATGGGGCCGGGACTTCGAGTTTGACGGCACCAACTCACCGGGACCAAGCGTTTTTTTGCTGAACCTTGCCTCCTACGGAGAAACCTCTGCGCTTCCGCGACCGGCTTTTCCGGATGAACACCGCATCCAGTTCTCCGACAACTTCTCCTGGGTGAAAAGCAAACACTTCCTCAAAATGGGAGTCGACGTGAACCTCATCCACGAACTGCTGATCAACCTGTTCCAGGGAGACGGCAGTTACAGCTACAGCTCCAATAGCGCGATTGATCGATGCCCCAGCGGAGCGAATGCCACATTCTGCCGGTGGGTCGCGGATGCTGTAGGGGCTCCGTTGGTTAACCCGGCCAGCGGCGCACCCCAGGGTTTGACGGGCATGCATTACACCAGCTTCACTCAGGTAAACGATCCCATCACGCATGTGGGGAAGGACGATTTCTACAACAACGACTTCGCCGCATATCTGGAAGATTCCTGGAAAGTACGGCCGAATCTGACTCTGAACTTGGGGCTTCGTTACGATTTACAGCACGTTCCCGCTCCCCCCAAGCCAAACACCGCATCACCCCTGTTGACGCTGTACACATCCACACTCAACATTGACAAGAACAATTTCGCCCCTCGTTTGGGATTCGCATGGCAGTTTCTCGGAAATACCGTATTGCGTGGTGGCTACGGAATGTTCTATGGCAAGACCTCGAACAGCACGTACTACGCTCTACGGGTAGAGAACGGAGTCTATCAGCAGACCTTCAGCGGATGCGGACCAAGCGGGATTACAACCTGCGCTCCGACATTTCCGAACGTGTTCTTCACCCCGCCCGGGCCGGCGGTCGCGGCTCCCTTCGCGGGCGCACTCGGGCCAACCGTCGGCATCCCCGGTGGCGTCCTGCCCGCATCCTCTGCGGCAGCCCACGGTATGACTCCGAATTTCGTAAATCCGCTGGCGCATGAGGCCGAACTGACGATTGAAAGACAGCTACCTGGCCGCATGACGGTTTCGGCTACATACCTATTGACGCACGGTGTTCATTTGCCCTCGAGCTACGACGCCAACGTCGGTCCCACCACCGTAACCAGAAGCTACGACGTCCTTACGTCGAGTGGCAGCACGGCTTTAACGGCCACTGTTCCGTGGTACGGACCTGCGATTGGCACGGTCCCTGCCGGACCTGGACGCCTCGACACCGGCACGGGACTCATTCTGAATCAATACAGCGTGGTCTATTCCAACTACAATGCCCTGGTTCTCTCTTTGCGCAAGCAGATGAGCCATGGCCTCGAGTTGTTGCTCAACTACACCTATAGCAAGGCACTCGACGATGGCCAGACCGCCGGAACCAATGGCACTTTCTTTGGGACGGATGGAGTTCTGGATCCCTACAGTCTTGCTCGGGACTACTCCTACTCCGATCTTGACCAGAGGCACCGCGTCGTCGGCAGCGTCGTCTGGCAACCTGTTTTTGGACATGTCGACAACGCTCTTACCCGGCAACTGGTAAATGGGTGGTCGGTCTCCGGCATCGTCACCGCCGCGACCGGACAACCCTACGGCGCGAACATCGGCACCTCAATTCTCGGAACTGCTATTCCGGGAGACGGAGGCATGACCGGGGCGGAAGTAAGCACTTTCGCCGGCCCCACTGGCGGTCGAGTTTCCTGGCTGCCTCGCAACCCCTACAATCTACCCAACTTCACGACCGTGGACTTCCGCTTGGGCCGCGGTTTCTCATTCGCAGAGAAGTACCACCTCGATTTCATGGTGGATGCCTTCAATCTATTCAACAGCACGATCGTGAGTGGTGTGAACACCACGGCTTTCACCTACTCCGGACCTGGATCGGGCGCGTGTACTGGCCACGCGAATGGCTGCTTAGTGCCTTCCTCTACATTCGGCACCCGGGCCACGACTTCAAGCCTGCTGTACGGGGCCCGGCAGCTGCAGTTCGGAGCGAAGTTCGAATTCTAAGGAAACATGAACGCTCGCCGGGCGGCAGCACGAGTGCTACTGGTGCTGGCGCTCGGCCAGATTTTCGATCTGCGTCTGCCTTTCTTACTTAGGCTTGACAGCCTTCTCGTGCTCGGGCTCCGGAGCGGCGCTGTCAATCCACGCCGTGTACCACAGGTTCAGCAGCATCTGTGATCCTGCTGCGAGTCGCTGTTCCGTAAACGTGCGCGCCTCAGGAGAACCTTTGTCTTTGAAACCGCCTGCTTGATCGAGCTCATACACTCGTTCCACGAGTCGGTGGGAATCTTCGAGATAGTCCAGGTATTGATGAAACGGATTCGCGAGGTGCTCAGGGGCGTGCATCATCCCCGCGAAATCGCTCGCACGGATGTTCGCCGCCACGTACGGACCCTCGAACCGCCAGTGAATGCCCGGCTCAGTGGAGTAGTGGTTCGGATTCGGGCCTACCCAGCCGTTGTAGCTCACCGTTGTGTGCAGTGGTTGTGCGCCGTCCCCCACATAGTGCCCGAGCCATCCGGCATAAAACACAATTGCCCTCTCAACCGGGCCTGTTGGCTGGTGCAGTTGGCGCAAGTGCCGATAGTCGCGGAATGCGGCTTTTAAGCGATCGAATACTTCCATGGTTATGTACGGCTGCAGCCCAACGTGTTCAGGGAGATAGTCGTCCGCATTGCCCTGCGTACCGGCACGCTTCTCGTACAGCTTTCGATAGAACTCATACCGTCCCGCCGGCAAGGGCTTCATCCATTCGATGCGCTCCAGATCGATGAAATGATCCGGCTCCTGCGCATTCTTCAATGCTAATTCAGACGAATTGCGCCAGCGGTCGGGCTCAGGGCCGAGATATGCGATCTCGCGGCTGGCGTGCTGGAGAAAGCGCGGCATGGCCGCAGGGATATTGCGCACCGCCACCGAATTGACCGCCGTATGTCCTTCGTTTCCCCAGCCAAACGAGAATGGTGCTTCCAAGAGACACGACAGAAGCGCTAGAGTGCCAATCTTCCTACTGAGTCCCAACATTTCGCCTCCCCTCAGATAGCGATATCGGTATTCCATCCGCCCAGGCCCTCGCTCGGCGGCTGGTTTCTTAGTGCAAACCGGGCAACTCACGTGTCAGGAAAACGAACATTCTAACTTGCAAACGACATTCGCGTATGATGCAAAAGCGAGTTGGCCTCTCTCCCGAATAGCAGAGCTAAACCATGCAGTGGTCGTTCAGAAGAATGGGACGCGCTTCGGCGGTGCTGCTCGCTCGACCCTTCATCCCTCTCATCCTGCTCTGCTTTTCTCAGTCTCTGCAGGCTCAGACCATCAAATGGGCGGGTCGCACCTGGAAGGTCACCAACGGAGGAATGGCCGGTGTAGCTCGCGGGAATCCCGAGAACATCAGTGTCGACGACAAAGGATACCTGCATCTCAGCATCGCTAAGCGCGACGGGAAATGGACCGCGGCAGAACTGTTTACGGCCGAAAAACTCAGCTTCGGAACCTATCAGTGGGTGGTGGAAGACAACGTCTACGACATGGACCCCACTACTGTACTCGGCCTTTTCCCCTACGGGCCGGCTCGTCACGTCGGGGTCGACGGAGAGAATGAGATCGATATCGAATTCTCCCAGTGGAATAAAACCTGCAAAGGATGCAATGCGGATTTCACGGTCTATCCCTCCACAGGAAACCGCAAGCATGATGGCACCTCGAGTTGGGAGGACAACTTCCACGTCATCGGTGGAACCCTGACCACAGCCAGGATGGAGTGGGCCTCGGACCACATCGTGTTCACTCTCATGAACGGCCCTCACCCTATCGGCACTACCGCAGAAGTCATCAAGGCAGAAACATACTCGTCGAGCAGCAAATACATCCCACAAGAAGCGCTCCCGGTGGGCATCAACCTATGGTGCTTCCGCCAGACCCCCGCAAAGGACCAGTCTGTGATCATTCGAAATTTTGAGTTCGTGCCGAAGTGAGAGGTTCACGCGAGCAGTGAGAGTTGGCCCGGGGCAGCGCCTTCCGCGTCGTTGGCCGGATCGGCGAATCTTCTCAGCTCCGGATATTTCTGAATCAGGGTCGGCGGCGCAGCCATGCGCTTGCCGGTGATCATCGACTTCAACTCAATCGCATTCACTCCGGCTTTGCTTTCGAAATGGTTATTGGTGATCACATACGTGGTCTGCGCTTTGCGGGCAACGTTGTCGATACGTTGTTTCCAGTCCTCAAGCTCGCGCTCTTTGTAGAGATAGTTGTAGCGGTCATTGCGGTTGTCGGAGTCGAACCACTGATCGTAGTTGCGGCCATGCAAGCGGACGTAGGCAATTGGCGCGGTAACGTGTTCTGTGGGCGCAAGCGACTTTCCTATCACCGGCTGATCGATGTTGCAGAAGGCGACGTCCCGGCGCGCGAACTCGGCCAGTGTCTCGGGATTGTTCCAGCTTGAGTCGCGGACTTCCACCGCCCGCGGATATTCGATGAACTGCCGCAGCAGCCGTTCGAGATATTCGCGGTTGAGCGCCGTATTCTTAAATGACACCGGGAATTGGATGAGCAGAGCGCCTAGCTTGCCTTGATTCGCCAGCGCATCGAGCCCCTCGCGGGTCTCGATTTCGTCATCATCGGTGGGGCGAATGGTGGCGGCCGACGTGGGCTCCATCACCGCAATCGGAGAATGGGTAAAAGCCCGGTAGAGCTTGGCCGTGAACAGGAACTTCGGATTGATGGCTGCGACCTTCTTCGACCAGAGCTTCGCCAACTCGGGCTTCAGCGGACCGTAGAACGATGTGTTGATTTCGGCGGTATCGAAGAAGCGAGCGAGATACTCGAGCGGATGCACTTTCCGCTGTCGCATGCCAGGAGGATAGAAGATCCCCTCCCAGTCTTTATAGGACCACCCGGCGGTGCCGATGCGGATCGAGGGCTGCGAGGAAGCTTCGCTGGCTCCGGCTTCCGGCGGGCGGTCTGAATCGGCAGGTGTCATGGCAAATCAGCCAGTACCAGCCGAAAGCGTAGCACAGGAAGGGGTGACGAAAGGAACTTGTCCGCGAGAGCGGGATATGAAAGATATGTTCAATGCGAAAAAGGCTTTTGATCGTGGTGGTGCTGTGCGGGATGGCCGTCTCGCCGGCTTCTTCAAGGGCGCAGCAGCCGTCCCAGACCGCCGAGATCCGGGCCCTGGAAGTGAAGATGCTGGATTACTACCAGCACCACCAGGTGGAAGTCTTCGCCGCCGTACTCGACGAAGATTTCGTCATCACGTTCGAGGATGGCAGCACCTACAGCAAAACAGGCTACCTGAGCTACAGTGCGAGTTCATCTACCCGGGTGGAGTTGGCAGAGATCCCCGAGATGAAAGTCCGTATGCATGGCGACACCGCGGTCGTGACGGGTGTATATCACGAAAAAGGCGTAGACAGTCAGAGAACGTACGACTATCACGACCGCTTCACCGATGTGTGGATTAAGAAATCCGGCAAGTGGCGGCTGGTCGCGGCGCACTACTCGGTTCCCTCCAAATAAGGATCGGTGTGGCTGGTTCAGTCGGGTCTTCCCTGTGTGTGATCCTCCCAAGTGAAGCGACTCCCGAGAATGAATTTCACCATCATGGATCGCTGGTGTGCCCAGCAGGTCCAGGTTCTCGGAGAACTGATCAGCACTGACACAGTAGCTATGGGTAGAGAAACTGCGACTGAAGGTCTGGTCCTTGCAGGGATTGCTTGGGGAGGAAGCTTGAGCGTCCAGAAGGGAAAATCCCCGGGGCCGAGCGGGAGGACCGGCCCCGGGGTGCTCTGGGGGAGGGCAAGAAAACCTGATCCTGCTTTTGCGGCGGCCACGCGCCGACGCGACAGGGTCATCGATGCTTAAAAGCCGATAATGATGGCGACAATCGCTCCCGTACCGGCGTTGACCTTCAGTTCGTACTCGCTTCCTTTCGGGTTGACCAACCCCCCTGAGAAACGGATGCTTTGCGGGCTCATCCGAGCGCTGATGCGTGGCTTGTTGGTTGGGACAGGGGCACGCCTCGGGCCGTTTCGGAAGTTGTTCTAAACAAAGGTTCGGCGCTGGTGCCTAAGCGAGGGCTGTCCAGAAATTTTCTGAACTCGTCGAAGAGTTTTTTGACGTTTGCTGGATTCTTATCGCAATCAGTTCAAAGTAACGACGATCCAGTACAGGCCGGTTGGATAGGTGTCGGTGCGAGCAAAGCATGCGCCGATCGAGAGCTTATTAACGTTAGGGCTGGTGATTGCGTGGGACGCACCGGCAGGTAGGTTTTCGGGATGCAGACTGGTGTAAGTGAGAACGGTGAATCGCTGGGCAAGCTGGCGAACGGGCACGGTTCCAAGTTTGTCGGCCTGCGCCATCGAGCAGGCCGCTTCATCCGCATCCTGCATGTCACGGCGAGGCAACGCAGTCCGGTTGGCTTGATGGCGCACCTGATTCACGGCCTCGGTAACCCGTTCTTTCACTTCGTCAGCAGAGTATGCGGGGAGGGCATGCGCGAAATCCTGCACGATGTACAGGCGATCTCCGCTGCGAACGACGCCCAACCCGACCACGTTATAAGCCGGGTTGAGCAGGTTCGCGCGATGCGGGGGTGAAAGCATGAGATGTTCGTGTCCGCCGGCGGCGCTGTAATCGAGCGCGACGTTTTCCGCGGCCTGATCGAGGTGCAGGTTGCTGGTGGCTGCCAAGCGCTGCACGAGAGCCGGCTCGCCTGCGAATTGATGCGAGAGTTTTTGGGCCTCAAGCATGGCTTGCGCGTGAGCGCGCGCCGCCGCGGTTAGTCCCGAGTCCAGAACAAGGGTGGGGGCACCGGCTCGTTGGCGCGCTTGGTTGGCGAGCTGAAGCAGGTCTTGTTCGATCTGGAATTCGTATTCCCGGTAGGGAAGGTCGGGGGTGCTGGCGGAGGCGGTCTTCAGCGTCGCGCGATGGGCGGATTGCCCCGCCCCCCCGGCCGCGGCTACGCGCATGGCGGGCTGCAGGGTTAGCACTGCCGCCCCGAGCACGAACGCCAGCAATCGTCTGAGGGATCTTCGCATCCAGTTTGCCACCTACTGGATCCTGGGAGGATCGTGCCCTCAAGCCCTTTCCGCTTAAGGTTCGTTCAGGCTCAAACTATGTTGCTGGTGCTAGGCTAGAGGTTGGAGAAGGGCGGTAGAAGTTACAAGTGTCTATGGAACTAGGGATCAGTGGGGTCATTGGCCTGTTGTTTGGCAGCATGCTTGCTTGGCTGGCGCTGCGTTCGGGCGCTGTAGCGCTGCAGGCAAGATTGTCGTTGATGGAAAAGGAATTAGCGGCCGCAAAGGCTGATCTGGCGCGGCTTTTGGACGATCAGAAGACGCTGCTGGAGAGCCGGGCGAGGCTCGAATCCGCCCTGGAATTGGAACGAAAGGCCAGCAACGAAAAGATTGGCCTGCTGACGAAAGCAGGCGAAGATCTGCAAAACGCATTCAAGGCGCTGGCAGCGGATGCGCTGAAAAGCAATAACCTCTCTTTCCTCCAGATCGCGCAGGAGACGCTAAAACGCTTCCAGAGCGAGGCCAAGGGTGATCTGGAAGCCCGCCAAAAAGCGGTCGCCGACTTGGTGACGCCAGTGCGCGAGTCCCTCGGCAAAGTCGACGCACAGATTCAGCAGATGGAAATTGCGCGCGGCGAGGCCTACGGCGATCTCAAGGCGCAGGTGCAATCCTTGATTACTACGCAAAGAGAGTTGCAGTCTGAAACTGGCAATCTGGTGCGCGCGCTGCGGACCCCCAACGTTCGCGGTCGATGGGGAGAAATCCAGTTGCGGCGCGTGGTGGAGATCGCCGGAATGCTGCCATATTGTGATTTCGCCGAGCAGGAAACGATTGTCGGCGAAAGCGGGCGTCTGCGGCCGGATTTGGTCGTGAAGTTGCCCGGCGGGAAGCACGTTGTCGTCGATGCCAAGACGCCGTTGCAAGCCTTTCTGGATGCTTTCGAAACTACTGATGAAGAGGCGCGCCGGGCTTGCCTGGCGAATCATGCACGCCAGGTGCGCGAGCACATCAACACTCTGAGCAGCAAGAAATATTGGGAGCAATTCGACTCGACGCCCGAGTTCGTCGTGATGTTTCTTCCGGGAGAGACTTTCTTCAGCGCGGCGCTGGAGCAAGATACCGGACTGATCGAGCACGGAGTGCTCAGCCGAGTCATCCCCGCATCTCCGACGACCCTGATTGCGCTGCTGAAGGCGATCAATTACGGCTGGAACCAGGAGAAGTTGGCACGCAATGCTCAGGAGATCAGCGCACTGGGTAGGGAGTTACACGAGCGTCTCCGCAAACTCGCGACCCATATCACGGGCATTGGGACGAACCTGGACCGAGCCGTGGACGCATACAACCAGGCAGTGGGATCGCTGGAGAGCCGGGTGCTGGTCTCGGCGCGGAAGTTCGCCGAGTTGGGCGCGTCGGTCGCCGAAGATATCCCCGAACTGGAGCCGATCGAAACGACCGCCCGCGCCCTGTCGTTCGACTGGGACGACGAGCCGACAGAGATCTCCAAAGCCAAGGGGTCTGGAAAGTAAGTCCGGCCTCTCCTCATCGCTGCTCGCGCTGACAATCTTGCTCCCGGCTCCGCTCTCTTGCTCGATCGAGACTCGTCCACCTTCACCGTCGCCACAATTTGAAGTCTTCCCTGTTCGGTAGTGCCGATTTGATCATCCTAACTAGCCAGCAGATGCTCAGTCGGCAGATTGAAATCGGGCTCGTAACCCCAACGTTCTGCGAAAATCTTGCGCTACCAAATCTCACAGAAACATCCCAAAAGGCGTAGTTAATGTTCGAAAGTGCATCTATAATTTTGGAAGTGGTTTTCTACAAAGCACTTAGCTAGGACTGAGGTCAGGAACACCGTGGCAGTGAAGTTGCAAACTAGCGGTTTAGGGCAGTTCACATCCCCGCCTCGTCAACCCCGCCGGGGTCCGGGGCCAGTGGCAAAGTCCATGAACCGGGAAAGCCAAGCTCGTTCCGTCGCTATCGTGCTGTTCCTGCTCACCTTGGCAGCGGTGATTTTCGCCGGTCTCAATCTCCAAACTGAACACAGAGCGACTGCCCCCAACGACGGCGTGACCTGGGTCGAGCACTCGGGCGTGCTTGTAGCCGACGACGTGGAACCAGACGGCCCCGGCGCGAGAGCCGGAATAAAACTCGGCGATCAGTTGATCGCGGTCAATGGGCAAGAGGTCAAGAATACCTCCGGCCTGGAGCGCCAGTTGTACCGCACGGGCATTTGGCAGAAAGCCTCGTATTCGCTGGTACGGCATTCAGTTGCACTTGATTCCCACGTGATTCTGGAGCCTGCGAACCGCACTCTCAATAACTATCTTCGCGGGATCGCGCTGATTTATCTGGCCATCGGAGTCTACGTGCTGTTGCGGCGCTGGACGGCCCAGGGCTCGACCCACTTCTACATCTTCTGCCTGGTTTCCTTCATCGCATATTCGTTCCATTACACCGGCAAGCTGGATGCGTTCGACTGGGAAATCTATTGGAGCAATGTCGCGGCATGGGTCCTGTTGCCCGCGCTCTTCCTGCATTTCGTGTTGACGTTCCCAGAAAAAAGAGAGTTCGTCAGGAAATATCCCTGGCTGCTGACGCTCATTTATGTACCGGGGGCAATCCTGCTCAGCCTGCGCCTGGCTGCGATGCGGCTGCTCGAAGCCTCCGGAAGACTAAGCCGCGGTGTCGATCGCATTGACCTGTCCTATGGCGCGGTGTTCTTTGTTCTGGCAGCGACCTTCCTGTGGTACAGCTATTCGAAGGCCAGCAGCACCATTCTGCGACAGCAGTTGAAGTGGGTGACGCGGGGAACAATCATTGCAATTGCGCCTTACACCCTGCTTTACGTACTGAATTTTGTCTTCCCGCACCGGATGGAGTGGATTCCGCCGGCGCTGATCAAACTGTCAGTGCTTTCGCTGGTCGTGCTACCTCTGACTTTCGGCTACGCGATCTTCCGCTATCGCTTGATGGATGTGGATCTGATCTTCAAGCGCGGCGTGGTTTACACCCTGGCGGCGGCAACTGTAGTGGGACTGTATTTCGGCCTGGTCGCCGGAGTGGCGACCCTCGTGCACAGCCGACAGCCCAGCACCGGCCCTGTGGGACTGATCCTCGCGGTGGTGGTCACGGCACTGCTGTTTGATCCGGTTCGCAAGTGGATTCAAGACCGGGTCGACCACCTCTTCTATCGCACCGTCTATGACTATCGCCGCACGCTGATCGAATTCGGCCGCGAACTCAGCTCCGAGACGGATTTGAACGCGCTGCTCTCCTCGGTGGTGGACCGCTTGTCGCGGACGTTGGCGGTCGATCGCCTCGCCATCTTCCTGCGCGCGGAAGAGGATTCTGAGCAGTTCGTGTTGTCAAAGTCCATCGGCATGAATCCGATGTCGAAGCTGGACCTGACGTTCCTGAGCGCGCCTCGCCCCGAAGCCGCCAGCCACATGTTCTTCGAGAACACACACCAGGTGCCGCGTGAGACTTTGGAATCGCAGGAGGCCATCGCCCGTCTGGATCTGAATTACTACATTCCATGCCGCGCACAGCAGAAGACGGTCGCGGTACTGGGCCTGGGAAAGACCACGAAGGGCGACTACCTCTCCAGCGAGGATGTCGAACTGCTGGAAACGCTGGGCGGATACCTGGGGATCGCGATCCAGAATGGACGCCTCTATGCGTCGTTGCAGCTTAAAGTCGCGGAATACGAGCGCCTGAAGGATTTCAACGAAAATATCGTCGAGTCGATCAACGTCGGGGTGATGGCGCTCGACATGGAAGACCGCATCGAAAGCTGGAACGCGCAGATGGAAGTCATGTATGCGCTGCCGCGCTGGCAGGCGTTGACACAGCCGCTCCGCAGCGTATTCCCTCCGGAGTTTGTCGAAGAGTTCTATCGCGTGCGGCAGAACACGGGTATCAACAACCTGTACAAGTTCCGCCTGTCGACTCCCGCGGGGGAGACGCGCACCGTCAATGTGGCGATTGCGCCCCTGGTGACGCGCAAGTTCCAGGTCATCGGCCGGCTCGTGATCATGGACGACATCACCGAGCGCGTGGAACTGGAGAGCCAGCTTTCGCAGGCTGACAAACTTTCGTCGATCGGCTTGCTGGCCGCTGGCGTGGCGCACGAAGTAAATACGCCGCTCGCCGTGATCTCGTCTTACACGCAGATGCTAGCGAAGCAACTGCAAGGCGATCCACAGAAATCCGGGCTGCTGGAGAAGATCACGCGGCAGACGTTTCGCGCCTCCGAGATCGTCAACAACCTGCTGAATTTCTCGCGCACCAGCGGCACTGAATTCGCCAACGTGGACATCAACAAGATCATCACCGACACGCTGGCGTTGCTCGAACATCAATTCAAAGTCGCCAAGATTTCAGTGGAGTCGGAGTTGACACCCAATATCTCTCCTATTCAAGGAAATCCTGGCCGGTTACAGCAGGTATTTCTGAATCTCTTTCTTAACGCGAAAGACGCGATGACAAGTGGTGGCAAGCTGACCGTGGCCACTACGAATGGTGAAGTGGTCAGCGTGCGCGTAAGCGATACCGGCTCCGGCATCGCGCCGGAACACATCCAGCGCATCTACGATCCGTTCTTCACCACCAAGACATCTCCGAAGGAAGGCCAGACCCGAGGCACCGGGCTTGGGCTTTCCGTCACCTACGGCATCATCCAGGAGCACGCGGGAAAGATTCGCGTGGAGAGCAACCCCGGAGCAGGCACGACATTCGCACTCGATTTTCCCCTGAGCAGGAAGGCAGTCCATGTCTGAAGCAGCAGTCATAACTCGCGGAGCAGTCAACGGATCGCAGGTTGGCGGTTCGGTGCTGATCGTTGACGACGAAGCGGAAATTCGAGAGTCTCTTCAGACCCTGCTGGAACTGGAAGGCTTTGAAGTGGAAGCCTCTGCCACGGGCGAAGATGGCCTGACGCAGATGGCAAACCGTCCCTTCGATCTCGTTCTGCTCGACCTGACGCTGCCGGGCCGCAACGGCATGGAGATTCTGTCAGAAATTCGCTCGCACGATCCCCATTTGCCGGTCATCATGATCACCGCCTACGGCACCGTGGAGAATGCGGTACGTGCCATGCAGGCGGGAGCAGCAAATTTCGTTCAGAAACCTTGGGACAACGAAAAGCTCCTGGCCGATGTCCGGGCCGCTGTGGGCTGGCGGCGCGCGGAAGAGGAGAACGTCCAGCTCAAGCGCGCCCTCAAACAGCGTTACAACTTCGAAAACATCGTGGGCAAGAGCGAGCCCATGCTGAAGATTTTCGATCTGGTCGCGCAGGTGGCCAACAGCCGCTCCACCGTGCTCCTGCAGGGAGAAAGCGGGACGGGCAAGGAAGTCATCGCCAAGGCGATCCATCTGAACTCCCCACGCCGCGACAAGCCCTTCGTTCCGGTGAATACAGGCTCGATGCCGACCGATCTGCTGGAGTCCACGCTCTTCGGCCACGTCAAGGGGGCGTTCACCAGCGCCATCGCCTCGAAGAAGGGCCTGTTCGAAGTTGCCGACAAGGGCACGCTCTTTCTCGACGAGATCGCCACCATGGGCCTGGAGACGCAGGCCAAGATCCTGCGTGTGCTGCAGGATCGACGGTTCATGCACCTGGGCGGGATTCAAGAGATCCAGGTCGATGTACGCATCATCGCCGCCACCAATATTGATCTGCGGCAGATGGTGCGGGAAGGGCGTTTCCGCGAAGATTTATTTTACCGGTTGAATGTCATTACCGTCGAACTGCCGCCTCTGCGCCAGCGCAAGGAAGATATTCCGCTGCTGGTGGACTTCTTCCTGAAAAAGTACGCGGAAGAGAACGGGCGCTCTGTGCCGCGCGTCACTCCCGAAGCGCTGCGGCCGCTCATGGCTTATTCCTGGCCAGGCAACGTGCGAGAACTCGAGAACGTCATCGAGCGCGCGGTCGTGCTTTCGTCGGGGCCGGAGATCAGCGTGGAATTGCTGCCGGATTCCTTGATGGGACGCGGATCTTCGCTCACGCTGCACGACCCGCCATCGGATGCGTCGCTGTTTGAAATTGTCGAAGACGTCGAACGGCGCGTCATCACCGACATGCTGGAGCGCTGCAACTGGAATCAGACCGAAGCCGCGGAACGCTTCCACGTGCCGCTCTCAACGCTGAATCAGAAGATCCGCCGCCTGAACATTGAGATCAAGAAGAAGGGGCGAGGGTAGGAAATAGTTCAGTTCTCAGCCCTCTCCACAACGCACCCGCCTCGTGAAGATCTCCATTCCAAATGAGCGAAGGATGTTCTCGTTTCGCGGTCGATGAGTGCGATTGGGATCTATCGCGATTTGATAACAGGTTACAATCGTTCTGCTGCAGACGCCAACTTTGCGGATCGTCGGCCAACCGGAAGTACCAGAACCGATCCGTGGGACCAAGCTGGCAAATGGTTATTTCGCGCCAGGAATCGTAAATTCAGCCATAAATCATTGAGTGGACGTTTTGTAACTATTCCGAGCGCAACACGCTCATGGGGTTCATTGACATCGCCCGCCGTGCCGGAAAATAGCATGCTGCCAGAGCAACTGCTGCGAGGACCAACAACGCAATTGCAAAGGTGAGCGGGTCATTAGGCTCTGTCCCAAAGAGCAGGCTTTTGAGCGAGCGGGTCGCGCCTAAAGCGGCGAGGCCACCGATCAACATTCCTAATGCGGCAGATCTCATTCCTTGACGAATGACCATGTCGAAGACCTGCGCACGCTGAGCACCCAGAGCCATGCGAATCCCCAACTCTCTCATGCGTTGCGCCACCGTGTATGAGAGGGTTCCGTAAATTCCTACTCCCGCAATGACCAAGGCTAAGGTCGCGAAAATGACAAACAGAGAAGCATTGCTCCTCGGCTGCGCGGCGGCATCGGACATCAGATCCTGGCCGCTTTCCAAATCGGCGATTCCAACGTCGCTATCGAGTTGGTGAATGGTGTTTGTCAATGAGGGCGCGACCGTCAATGGATTCGATGCTGTGTGGACAACGAGCACTAAGCTCGAGGGCATATTCTCCTCAACCTGCGCCAGCGGCAAATAGACGACCGGTTGCGTTTGTTTCAGGTCCTCCCACTTGAGATTGTTCACCACACCCACCACCGTTTGAACAGTTGCGTCCGTGCGATTGTTGAGACGGAACGTCTTGCCCACCGGTTCCTCGTCGGTGAAGACGCGGCGGGCAAGGGACTCACTGACGATCGCTGCCTTGGGCGCGCGCAGGTCGTCACGTTCCGTCATGGCACGCCCGCGGACCAGCGGGATTCCGAGTGCTTGAAAGTAGCCGGGCGTAACGTACGCGAAGGCAACCGTTGGCAGACCCTCTGGGGTTGGCGGAATGGGACGGTCCCCGCGAACGAACATCGTCCAGGAATGATCTCCGGTCGGCTGAAGCGGCATGGTCATCGTGAGGCCTGCAGACACAACACCGGGCAATTGCGGCAAGCGATCGAGCAGATCGCGATAGAACGACGACCGCTGCAGGTCGGTTTTATACACCGCTGACGGCAAACTAACCCGCAAGGTCAAGAGGTTACTGGTGCGGAAACCAGGATCCGTGTGGCTCAGGTGATAAAGGGTATTCACCAGCAGTCCGGCGCCGGCGAGCAGCATCAGGGTGAGAGCAAACTCCGATACGACCAGCATTTCGCGGGTACGACGCCCGTGTTCTGTCGCCGAAGACGTCCGCGAGCTTGCCCGAAGAGAGCTTTGCGGTTCCATCCTTGAACAGTGCAATGCCGGGAGCAGACCAAAAGCAAGAGCCGTAAAAGCCGTCAGCGCCATGGCGAATCCCAGCACCTCACCGCTCAAACGGACTTCCTGAAGCCGCGGCAACTGCTGGGCAAAGAGCACAACGATGAGCCTCTTGCCGGCAATCGCAGCACCGATTCCGAGCGCGCCACCAGATATCGCCAACAGAGTGCTTTCGGTAAGCAACTGCTGAACGATACGTGCCCGGCTTGCGCCCAGCGAAGTTCGCACCGCAATTTCGCCTCGCCGCACACTCGCCCGGGCGACGAGCAGGTTTGCCAGGTTGGCACATGCGATCAGCAGCAGAAGGCCGACAGCACCGGCAAGAACGATGAGAGCCGTACGGTTGTTGCCAACCAACTGCTCTCTGGCGCCGATCACCGAGTTCACGACACCACGGTCTCCCTCATAACTCTGCGCAAGCCGGTCCTGGATGGCTTGCAATTCTTGCTGGGCCGTCGCAATGCTTACTCCCGGGTTCATGCGTGCAATGACGTGCACCCAGCGCGCGCCACGAGGAACTTGGTTGCCGGGGCGCATGGCAAAGGGTACGCAAATCTGGATCCGGGGAATCAGCGCGGCGAAGTTCTCGGGCATCACGCCGATCACGACGTACGGTTCGGCATCAAGTCGGACCGTTCGGCCGACGATGTCGGGGTTCGCGCCAAACTTATCTTTCCACAGAGCATGTGTGAGCAGCACTACGTGCCGGTTGCTCCATTGCTCTTCGTCGGGTGTGAAGATGCGCCCCAACTCGGGAGCGATTCCCAGAGTTTGCAACGCGCTCGTCGTGGCGTTCATGGACTCCACCTGTGTCGACTGTCCACCCGCCGAGAGGTTGAAGGTGTCCGAGACGTAGGTCCCCATATTGGAGAAAGAGTGGGCCTGTTGCTTCCAGTCCAAATAGTCGGCATAGGAGGCCACCACGGGAGGAATTCCACGCGAAGGTTCAGCGGAGCGGATGGAGACAAGTTGATCAGCCTGTGGATATGGCAGCGGCTGGAGCAGCACGCCGTTCACGACACTGAAAATCGCCGTGTTTCCCCCAATGCCCAACGCGAAAACGATCAGAGCGACTGCTGTGAAACCAGGGCTATTGCGCATGATGCGGAGTCCATAACCCAGATCCTGCAAAAGGGCATGCATGGCTCACCTCTCTTCCCGCCTTAGACGTGTGGGGTAAGAATTAGTCAATGGTCCTTCTCAGAAGATCAACCGTGCGCATGTTTTCCGAGCCGGGCGCAAACCGGAAGTAATCTACAACAGAGAAGTCAGGGTGGGCGAGGAGTCTGGATACTTTACGTAACCAGAGATATTTCGACAGCCACCGATCCCGCGCCAGCCGCATGTCAATCCTGTGCAATATTGAACAGACACGGCTGAAGCACTCGGATCAAACTTAATGACATAGACTGTGGGGAATTGCGAGTCAGGAAGGGCAGTCCGGCCTCCTTAATACTCATCTCTCTCCCCGCACAGGCCGGGTTGCCCGTTTTTCGGGGGGTTCCAATGAGTCAAGCGTATCAGGGACCGGGCAAAATGCTCCTCTGTGTCGATGATAATCCGGGAGTCTTGGAATACGAGAGAGCGCTGTTTGAAAGATCAGGATACATGGTTGTTACCGCAGCGTCCCCGCGAGAAGGACTGAAACTTGCCCTGATGTCTAAATTTGACGCTGTACTTCTCGACTACCGCATGCCTGAAATGGATGGGCACCAGTTCGCTTCTGAAATGAGACGCATCAGGCCGGAAATTCCGGTGGTCATGGTTTCCAGTGAAGAGATGATCCCAGAGGAGACTCGTAAGCTGGTCGATGCTGTCGTAACCAAAAATGAAGCCGTCAGGGAATTGTTACCGACCGTCACTCGACTCTGTAACCGGTTATCGCCAGCGTGAAACAGTAGCGCGCTTGGACTCTCCTGCGCTCGCCGCTTTGATTGCCTGCGGCCCAAGCATTCCACGACTTCCCATTCAGGCGGTAACGTGCATTTCGGAAGTAACGGTTGGAAATAACTGCTGAAACCACCCCATTTTCACTTCTTGACCGAAGAGTCCGCCAAACTCCATCCTTGCTGTCGGCTGATCGCTGACAGCTTTCTCTGTTATATTGCGTTCAAGCCCTGGCTCCGATGCATGACGCCAGGACTCGACCCGCATGGAACTGATCTCACCGACGGAATTCGCCAAGCAGAAGGTCCTAGCGGTGCAAGATTACACTCTGCTAGCGATCCAATCGGTCACCAACCTCTTCCGCAAGCCGCTGTATTTCGCGGACATGGTGCAACAGGCGGATCTGATCGGTTTCGGTTCGCTGCCCATCGTGGTGCTGACCGGATTTTTTACTGGCGGCGTGCTAGCCCTGCAAACCGCCAACACGCTGCAGCGGTTCGGATCGATCACCCTGATCGGCCAACTCGTTTCGACTTCCATGGTGCGCGAACTCGGCCCCGTGCTCACGGGCCTGATGGTCGCCGGGCGAAACTCTTCCGGCATGGCCAGCGAACTTGGGTCGATGGTGGTGACCGAGCAGATCGATGCCATGCGCGCTCTCGGCACCGATCCCATGAAGAAACTGGTCACGCCGCGGGTGACGGCGACGGTTTTCATGCTGTTCTTCCTCAGCATTATTTCTGATCTCGTGGGGCTAGCCGGCGGGCTCATGGTGGCCAAGCTGTTCCTCAGCCTCGATGCGCGCCAATACTGGAACAATGCCTGGCAGGTCCTGGTCTTTGAAGATGTTTTCATGGGGCTGTTGAAGCCGACTTTGTTCGGATTTATTATCGCTACCATCGGCTGCTACTACGGAATGACTGCGCGCGGCGGCACGCAAGGTGTGGGCCGCGCGACCACGCAGGCGGTGGTGGCATCCTCGGTGCTGATTCTTGTGACTGATTTCTTCGTGACCAAACTCTTGATTTCCGTGCTGTCTTTCCACTAACTATGTCATCGCTATCCATCGAGTGCCCACCCAAGGTTTCAAGCCAGCCGTCCGGCGCCGCTGTTGTTTTCGAGGACGTACATCTCTCCTTTGAAGACAATCTGGTGCTGCGCGGAGTGTCGTTCCAGTTGCCGCTCGGTGAGACGAAGGCGCTGTTTGGCGTCGCCGGATCGGGCAAGAGCAGCATTCTAAAACTGGTGCTCGGATTGATTCCTCCCGACTCGGGAAGAATCACCGTTCTCGGCAGCGAAGTGACGGAGCTGCCGGAGCAGGGACTCTTCCCCCTGCGCGCGCATCTGGGAATGGTGTTCCAGGAGAGCGCGCTGTTCGACTCCCTCACGGTTCGCGAGAATGTAGCGTACCGGCTCATGGAAGAGCACGGCGTTTACGACGACGAGATCGACCGGCGGGTGCGCGAGACACTGCGGTTTGTTGAACTGGAACACACTCTCGATCTCGATCCTTCCGAGCTTTCAGGAGGTATGCGGCGGCGAGTAGCAATCGCGCGAGCGATTATCACGCAGCCGGAGCTGCTGCTCTACGATTCGCCGACTGGAGGACTCGATCCGGTCACTTCCAACACGATCATTGAGTTGATCATGAAGCAGCGCGACGTCTATCGCACCAGTTCCCTGCTGGTGACGCACCGGCTGCAGGATGCATTTACCTTGGCCACGCACGAGTTTGATCCGAAGACGAATACGTTGCGCGCCCTGCCTCGCGGCCAGTACTGCGATGTTCCCATGAGCTTTCTGATTTTGCGGGATGGGAAAGTGACGTTTGACGGCGACATCCGGCAGCTGGCAACCACGAAGGATGAGTACATCCGCGAATACGTCTCTTAGGGACCGGCTTCGTTGGGCGCCCGCCTTCATTTCCCTGCCATGGATTTTTCGACTTCTTCGGCTCTGGACGGCAACGCCGCACTGAGCTTGATCAGCTTGCCATCGGCATCCACCAGAAAATCATCCTCAATGCGCACGCCGATGTTCTCTTCTGGAATATAGATGCCAGGCTCAATCGTGAATGCCATTCCTGGGCCGAGTGCAACCTTGTAATCGCCGGTGTCATGCACGTTCAGGCCGATGTAGTGACCCAAGCCATGGATGAAATATTGATCGAGGGGCTGCCCGTGGAGATCCTTGCCATGAGTCTTGATGTATTCCCTGGCAACCTTGTTTAGTGAATTCTCAGAATCTCCGGCGAGCATGGACTTGCCGGACTGAAAGGCCGCCATTGCAGCTTCTTGCGCGCCCAGGACGATGTCGTAAATTTCTTTCTGGCGGGCCGTGAAGTGGCCATTGATGGGCAGCGTTCGTGTGATATCGGCAGCGTACATGGAATACTCGGCTGCGGCATCGATTACCACAACATCACCACTTTTCATGGTATTGGTGTTATCCGAGTAGTGCAGAACAGTCGAGTTATGTCCCGATCCGACAATCGGCGTATAAGACGGTCGTTCACATCCGCGGCGACCCCATTCGTACAGCATGAGCGACGAAATCTCATATTCCTTCACATTCGGCTTTACGGCTTTCATGGCGGCAAAGTGGGCGGCTACGGAGGCGTCCACGGCTTTGCGGATCAAGGCAATCTCGCCGGCATCCTTGACGGTGCGCAGAGAGGTAATCATCGGCTTAACGTCTTGAAAGAAAACCATGGCACTGCTGTGTTTCAGGAAGGCGAGCGTATCTGCGCTGGCGGATGTTTCTCCGTTTGAGGGAATGTCTGTGTAGACGACCGGCCGCCCGTTGGCGAGTAGCTTAGATACTTCCTCCGGCAGTTTGCTCATCTCTTCTACGCGATCAAAGCCGGTGAGCTTCGAGGCTTGCGGATCGTCTGCGCCCATCTGCGGCCCCGTGTATCTTTCACGCCGCATGTTCCGAGGCGGCAGGAAGAGAATCTCGCTGTAGGCTCGAGCGGGCGTGTCGCCCTGTGCATCGGCGGCAGGCGCGATCAGGAGCGCTGCGCCGGGCACGGTTTCGCCGGAAAGGTAGTAAAAGTCATCCTCCTGGCGGAACCCGTATACCGCGTCCATTCCTTCAAGCGGCGCGATGAGCACGACCACTCCTCCGGCTTTCTTGGCGAGCGCTTCGCGCCGGGCGTGATAGTCAGCTCCGGACTGGCGGTCGAGAGCCGATCCCGCTGAATAAAGAAAGAGCAGGCTAGCAAGGCACAGCAACTTTCGCATGAAATTCTTCCTTACTGTTTTAGTTATACGTAGAACGTAAGGCGTCCATTCAAGTCTTTATTTTGGCGCTGCCAGATTCTTCCCTGCTTGAATGAACGACTCAACGTTGCTCTTGTCGATCAAATCCGAGCCGGTATCGACGAAGCTGGGGATCGGAGAGTAATTGTCGATCGCCCAGTCTTTGTCCAGCGATGGCGGTTTGTGGTGATAAAGATCGTCGAGCATCTGCATGCCGACAAAAGCCATGGTGTAGGGCTTCTGCGAGATCGTAGCCGCGATGCCCCCCTTCTGGATCCAGTCCAGCGTTTCCTGATCGGTGTCCATGGCGATTACGGTTTTTCCGGTGACGTGATAGCTGTTGAGAACGCCCGCCACTTCCTTGCCTGACTGCGCTTCCAGGCAAACGAAGGCATCGACCTTGTCGCGCTCTTTGCCGATAATTTGAGTCGTGGTGTCAAACGCGATTCGCGGATCGCCCTGAATGTCGACCACGCGAGTGATCTTGATGTCGGGAGTCTTGGCGAGGGCATCCCTGTAGCCGCGCAGACGATCCTGCAGGTTTTGTTGGTCGGGCATGGTGAATACGACTACATTGCCCTTGCCCTTGAGTTCCTTCACCAGGCGTTGTCCGCCGGTGAATCCGGCCTGGTAGTTGTTGGTGCCGACGAAGAACAGGCGCTTGCTCGACGGCGCGTCGGAGTCGACGGTGATAACCGGGATCCCCGCCGCGACGGCTTTGTCGATGCTGTCTTTAAGGACCGCGGGGTCGGCGACCGAGATCAGAATGCCGGTTGCCTTCTTCTGCACCGCATCGTCTAGTGCCTCGCGTTCGGCCTTGGGATCGTAGCTCTGCGGGCCCACGAAATCAGCGCGCACTCCCTTGTACTGCGCAGCAGCGTTCGAAAAGCCGGTGCCTGCCGCCTTCCAATAGGGCAACTGTAAGTTGGTCGAGACCAAAACGTAGTATTCGTCCGATGTGTGCGCACTGCCGCAACTGAGAAGCGCTACCGACAGCCCGGCAACGGCGGCGGATTGGAGAATCCTTTGCGGATGGAGCATCGTATCCTCCTTTGGAATTGATCGCAGAGAAGTGACAATTTTCAGCGACTGGATTGTAAACGAGCGGTCAAGCGAAGGCCAGGACTCAGCGCAGGGCCTTGTCGAGCAGACCCGAAATCACCGACGTATCCACCTCTCCCGACGAATTGTAGAGCGGTTGGCCGGTGGCATCGAGCACCACCACATGGGGAATATAGCCGGCGTAATATCTCTTCTTCAGTTCGTCCTGCACTGGCGACAGGCGGCGGTCAAGATCGACGACGACGAATTGCACTCGGCCTTCGTACTTGCCATACAACTCTACCGTTCGGCGAGCCTGACGCTTGGAGTTGTAGCAGGCCTCGCCATACAGGATTACATACGCAGGCTTGCCGGCTACGAAACCCGCGTCCGTGTGTTCACCGGTGATCAAGGGTCCATCCTGGCTGTCGCTGGTGTAGTCGAGTTTCGGATTCAGCTTCAAGTGATCTCCCGCGAAAGCGAGCGCTGAAAGCGCAATCCACGAAAAAAGGATCGATCGAAGTTTCATCAGGATCTCCGTCTGTGTGGGATCAGATGATATTCGCTGGGAAAAGTTACAACCGTGACGGGCTTACACTCCGACCGGGAAGGGCTTCGTGTGCGTGGTGGCTCTTCTCGACGATCCCGCAAAACGGCCCTGCAACAAAGACATCAGCCCCGTGTACCAATACCCCAGGACGAACAGCAGCAGAAACGGCACGGTGATGTAGTTCTCGTTTTCGACCGCATAATAAACGGTCAGCGCAAAATAAGTGCCAATCAGTAGTTCGACCCACGGCACCCATCCCAGGCGCTTGCGGTACTTCGTGGCGCCGACTTTGTCCTGTTTGCTCACCACGCTGTACTTGGGAGTGCGTGCAAAAGCGCTCTGTTTTCCGATCAGGGCCTCGATCACCGCTTTGGTATTCGTGATGGTCAAACCGATCCCCAGGGCCATCAGAAATGGCAGATACAGCAGGGCCCGCGGCCACCTTCGCGGGAATAGTTCGCGCTGCGAGACCAGATAGAAACTTGAAATTGAAAACGTCGAGGCCATGAACAGGGGCAAGTCGATATAGAGCATCTGGAACCAGCCCTGATAGAAGCGGATGATCATGGCCGGCAGCAACAGCACCGAAAGCATGATCATCAGCGGGTAGCTGATGTTCGCCGTCAGGTGGTACCAGGCTTCAATTTTAGTATGCAGCGGAGCATCGCTCTTTAGAACGCGCGGCAAAATCTTCTTTCCCGTTTGAATCAATCCCTTGGCCCAGCGCGCCTGCTGGGTTTTAAACGCAGTCATCTCGACCGGGAGCTCGGCGGGGCACTCGACGTCCTGCAGGTAGATGAACTTCCATCCCTTGAGCTGAGCGCGGTAGGAGAGGTCCGTGTCCTCGGTGAGCGTGTCGTGCTGCCAGCCGCCGGCTTCGTCGATCGTCGCGCGACGCCACAAGCCGGCGGTGCCGTTAAAGTTGAAGAATAATCCCGTGCGCGCTCGGCCCGAATGCTCCAACACAAAATGGCCGTCGAGCAGAATGGCTTCGACTTCGGTCAAGAAGGAATAACTGCGGTTGATGTGAGTCCAGCGGGTCTGCACCATCCCGATCTTCGGATTGGTGAAGTGATGGATGGTACGCATCAGGAAATCTTCGGGAGGAGTAAAGTCGGCGTCGAAGATGGCGATGAACTCACCCTTCGCCGACTGCATGCCTTCCGCCAGCGCCCCCGCTTTGAAACCGTGCCGGTTGGTACGGTGGTGATAGCTGATGGGATGGCCCAACGCCGCGTAGCGCTCGACCAGTCCGCGCGCCACATCGACAGTCTCGTCGGTCGAATCGTCCAGCACCTGGATGTCTAGTTTCTCCCGCGGATAATCGAGCTTGCTGACCGCCTCCAGCAGACGCTCGATCACGTACTGCTCATTGAAGATCGGCAACTGCACAGTGATGCGGGGAAGCTCTTCGAATCTGGCGGGCGGCTCGGTGGTCCGGTTTTTCTGGTGCTTGTAATACAGATAGACCAGGACGTAGCGGTGCGCTCCGTATCCGGCGAGCAGAATCAGCACAATGAAGTACGGCACCAGCAACGCCACATCGAAAGCGTTGGCGTGGTAGATGCCGCGGAACGGGGTATCGAGAAAGTGCTGCCGGATGTACGGGCGAATTCCCTTCGGCGCAGCAAGCGCCGCGAGCTGCACGGTCAGAATAAGTTCAGTCATCAAACGGTCGTTCCGGTAAGGAACTAGTATTTTACCGGATTGATGACCGCAGCAGACCAACGCCGAGAGTCAGGACGGCGACAGCAAGAGATGCCGCGCCCATGTAAATGAGAGAGACGAATCCGTTGGGCCGTACAGCCCCCGGAGAGGTCATCGACAGAAAGAATCCCGCCGGAAGCAGAATTGCCGCGAGCGGTACGCCGATGCGCGCAACCCACAGCCACGGCTCGGGCAGAGTCGCGCTGTCGGCCAAGATCTGGCAGACCAGCGCGAGGATCACGAAGACTCCGGCGTGAGCGTGACCGGCGCGGAAGAAATTCTGGCGCAAAGGATTGTCCATGTAGCGACTGCTGCGATCGACCAGTGACGTCAGCAGAAAGTACCCGCCATACTGAATCGTGGGAATAGTGAGCAAGATAACCGCGGCCATGATCCTGGCTTCCCGAGTCATAGAATCCTCTAGGATGCCCCACTCTTGTCTCCACGGTTTTTGCGGAGACAGGGTGGGGATTTTGACTTTCGTTAATTGTGAAGTTACCGGTTCTGTGCGACTTCCCGAGCCTCGGGCACAATGAACGCATCCACGCGCAACCCGTCCGGCAGGTGTGACCCCGGATCGAGTTCAACCAGCGTCTCCAGAATCTTGGTATCCACCTTCTCCGTGGGTTCGTCCGTGCGGACGTTCTTCGGCCCCAACTGCTGGCCGACGCGCACCACGTGTCCCCAGAACTTCTGCTTGCCGAAAGCGTCAGCGGTGACATAAGCGCGCTGGCCGACATTCACCTTGCCGACATCGGTCTCATCGACATCGACGCGGACCCGTAACGTCTTGCGGTCGCCGATAGTTAAGACGGGATCGGGCACCGTCGAGGAATTCGAGACACTCTCGCCGCTGCGGTGATGCTTGCGCAGCACGCTGCCGTCAATGGGAGAGCGGATGAAGGTCTTGTCGTAGCGGGCCTGCGCCTCGTCCAGTTGAGCTTGCGCCAGTTTGAGGTCGGCTTCCGCCAACGACTGGTCTTCTTCCCGGGCATGGTCATCGACCAGGGCGTGCTGCTGCACGGCAGCATCGTACTTTGACTGCGCGACGTCGGCCTCGCGTGCGTATCGCTCCAGCTCCTCCCGCGATACGACTCCCGCCGAGAATAACTCCTGACGGCGACGCAACTCCGATTTCGCGTTCTCCATCACGGCCTTGGCTTCGCTGACAGAAGACCACGCTGCATCCCTTTCCTGGCGGCGGGCACCGTTGATCACTTTGCGCAGCACGGCCTCTTTCGCGATGACATTTGCCCGCGCGGACTCCACCTGTGCGCGGTAATCGGCATTCTCGAGTTCGGCGAGCACCTGGCCACGCCGGATCGTGTCTCCTTCTTCGACGTTGACCACCTTCAGGCGGCCACTCAATTCGGAACCGATCTTGATGTCCTCCGAGGATGGCTCCACGCGACCCGGTCCGGCGATCAGCAGCGGCGCGTTGTGAGCCGAAGCGGCGATTGCGGCCGTCGATTCATGCGTGCGGCGCGAAGCGAGCAGCAGCGAAGCAGTGAGCAGGAAAATGCCAAGGCCAACGATCAAGCTCGCGCGGCCCTTCACATTCGGGAATGAAAAGTTACTCATACGTCTCTCCACTTCTTTACGTTCGATCAGTGTCTCTAGACCATGCCAATCGCGGCCTGGGGCCGGTTGTGCGACAAAACTCCGGGAGGTACCATCTCGGCCTCGGTGTTGCTGGCAATGGCTCCGTCTTCAATTCTCACGATGCGATCGGCAAAATTCAGAACGCGCGAGTCATGCGTAACGATCACCACTGCACGTCCACGCCTGTGGGCAAGTTCGCTCATCATTTCCATTACGTTGCGGCCGGTGTGCGAATCGAGGGCCGCCGTTGGTTCGTCAGCCAGGATGATCCCGGGATCTCCTGCCAGCGCCCGCGCGATGGCTATTCGTTGCTTCTGGCCTCCGCTCAGGTCGGCGGGGAAGGAATCGTATTTTGCGTCGAGACCGACTTGTTCCAGCAGTTCCTGCGCCCGCTTCTTGGCTGTCGCGGTTGAGGCGCCCTTCAGATCGAGCATCAACTCGACGTTTTCGCCGGCGGTCAGCGTGGGGAACAAATTGAACCCCTGAAACACGAAACCGATGTGCTCGAGTCTCAGCGCCGGTAATTGCTTCTCACTCAACCCGACTACTTCTCTGCCGGCCAATTGCACGCTTCCCGAAGTCGCGGTCAGGATGCATCCCATGATGGATAACAGCGTGGTTTTGCCGCTGCCGGAAGGGCCCATCAGCATCAGCAATTCTCCGGGGTGGACGTCCAGATCAACGCCGCGAAGGGCCAGTGTGCCGGTCGCTCCTTCTTCGTATTTCTTCATGAGCTTTCGAACTGCGATTGCAGACTGCATATTCCCCATCTCCAGCGCTTGAGGCGCGTTATCTGACTTGGAAACGACCACGGGGGCTAAAGCCCGCGCTCATCCCACCTATCTGACGCGGCCCTTAAGGGCCGCTCTTCCACGGTATGTGGGTGACCCCCCACCCAAATACGAACCCCTACCCCTTGAACACCATCGCGGGATCGATGCGCGTAACCTTGTTGATCGAAACCAGCGCTGCCCCCACACACATGAGCAGCGTGAGGAAAAACATGCCCACAGCCATGGACGTCGGCATCAGGATCGCCGCGCCACCCTTCTGGCTTCCGTGTACGACGAAGACGCTGACGATCATCCCCAGCACGTAGCCCAGCACGGCCGCAATCGCTGCCTGTTTCATGATGACCTTGTAGACATAGCTGTTCGGCGCGCCCATCGCTTTCAGCGTGCCGAATTCGCGGATGTGGTCGACCGTCGTCGCATAAATCGTTTGCGCCACAACGACGAATCCAACGACCAGTCCGAGCACGGCGGCAATCAGCACGGCTACTCCTGCACCGGTCGTGAACATCCAATAGAAGGTCGTCATCCGGCTGAACTCGCTCGTCTTGAAGACTTCGACGTCTTTCACATGCTCGAGAATGTCCCGGCGCACCTGCTCGATGCTTGCTCCAGGCGCGATCTTCACCAGGATGAACATCGTCTGGTCTTCCCGAAGGCCCGTATAGTTCTGCGCGTTCTTGAACGTCGTAAAGACATACGGCGAAGTCGTGAACGAACGGATTCCATTCGTAAAGCCCACGACACGTGCGCGATGGCCTCCGATTTCGAATACTTCGCCAATGCCGGTCACACCCAGCTTCTGCTTGTAGAGTTCGTCGAGAATCACGGCATCGGGAGACTTGAGATCCTCCAGGCTGCCCTGCACCAGGTTCCAGGGCCGCTCCATCGTGTCGTCCACGTTGATGCCGACGATCTGCACCGAGTCCTGCCCGCCGTCGTGGCGCTTCCACTGCGTCCAGCGCGCGATGAGTTTCTGCGCATCAGCGACGCCCGGCACAGCGCGCACCTGGTTCAACTTCCGCTCGCTGAAGGCAACGCCCTGCTCGACGTAAGGCACATTCTTCGACGTGATCCACAGGTCGGCGCCGGAGTGGTCGATCAGATTCGAAGTCGCGGTCGTAAAGCCGAGAAACAATCCCAACTGCACCACAATCAGAACCACCGAGAACACGATGCCCGTCAGCGTTACCGTGAGCCGCACCTTGTCGTGAAACAGATTTCTTTGTGCTAACGGAGGCATAACTTACTTCCCTTCTCCGCGGGTCGGGCGAATAAGGCCGCGCAGTGTGAGGTCCAACATCATCTCGGCGCGATCTCGGAGCGGACACCAGTCCACCCAGCAGTCGCCACCTTTGGCGATCTGCAACGAAATCACACCATGCACGGATGCCCACAACGTTTGCGAGATCAGGTCGGCATCCATCAGTTCTTGGCGGAAGCAGCCCGCATCGATCGCCTGTTGCACCGCCCACTTGAGGAAAGCGTAGGCATCCATCTCCGGATTGCCCATCATTTCGCGGTCGACCTCATCCGGCTGGTGCGGTGGATGCGGCGTCATGAACATGAACTTGTAGTGATTCGGATACCGCGTGCCGAAATCGATGTAGATGGCACCGATCTGCTTCAAGCGCTCGACCGGATCCGTGGACATCACGGAGCTTTGAAAAACTTCGGCCAGGCGGGCGTAATCCTGGTGGCAAAGTTCGCGGAAGAGTTCTTCCTTGTCGGCAAAGTGGACGTAGATGGCGGTAGGCGAGTATTCAATCCTCTCGGCGACCTTCCGCATGGAAACGCCTTCGAAGCCCTCTGTGACAAAAAGCTCGCGCGCGGCGTCGAGGATCTTGTCTCGGGTCTCCGACTTTTCCCGTTCGCGTCTCTCTTTGACTCCCATAACGTTGGTACCTTAGTTAACGATGTTTAGTTAACAGCGTTAAGTTACTGCGCAGCGTTCATGGCTGTCAAGGGAATTTTGTGACGGTTGGCGTAAGTCCAAGAATACAAAGCGAAAATAGTGGCACCAATTGACTTGACGAACCAACCTGTGAGAAGAGAGGACCTTACCGTGACGGGGCAGGTTACAAATATGGGTGTGACGTTACGCGCACAGGAACAAAGGCAAGACTGTCCCCGTGTTCCGGACAAGTGGGAGGTGCTTTGCTGGCGCGTATATGTTCGGCTGCTACCTGCTTTGGACATCGGTTCGGCAAGATTACGTAGGTGGAAAAATGTCTGTCACAGCCTGAATGGCTACATGCAAACTCTACGCACCAAAAAGACCTGTCGGGATTGGATAGCAGATTTTGGTCAAGCGATGCGGCGTCAACCAGATGGAAGCTGGGTTCCGGGTGAACGGACAATTGCCCGCAGTAAGTACAGGCATAGGTTAGAGGCCACTTACCCAGGTTGGGTTGAGGGTCGTGGAGCGAGAAATATTCCTAAAGGGCTTTGAGGCGGGAGAGGAATGGGCTCTCCACAAGGACAGTAAAGAACAAAAATCTGACGGCCCATAGCGCCGCGAATTATACGCTGGTCGGCTTATGTAAAACATCATGCCACTCCTGCAGATTCTTCGGTTCAAAATGCTTCGACCTGCCTCCGAACTTACTAGACTGCATCAGAAGTTGGAGGCTTTTCCGTCGCATCCGGCCAGTGAATTGGCGCTCTGCTTCTTTGAAGGTTTCATATGCAACCATGTCAGCAGGTTGGAGCGGAATACAGTGCTCCCATCCGAGCGGAGCAATGGTTGAGAAGTATTCTTTCCCCGTGAAAGTTGGGTCATTCATCATTGCGTTAAAAGCCGCGAGATACATGCCATCCTGAGGGCAGCGTTCATGAAAGAGAATATAGGCGACAGGTCTAGCCGAGCGGGCTTTCTGTTGTGTCTCTCTGATTTGCGCAACCATTTCTAGCATGACGAATTTCACCAATTCCTGATAACAAGTCGGAATAGGATCACCCTTAATATCGAACTCTTTGACAAAATCTTCGAGCGGGATGCTGTAGGACACGGTATTCACCCAAGCGCGTCCACGACTAAGATTGGGCATCAATTGTTTGACAAATGCGATTTGTTCCTCGGTCGTCCAGTCCGAGAATTCACCTTGTCGGGAACTACAATCAGCAGCATGGTAACGCGATATTTGCTGCCTTCCCTGCGCTCTGAGTGCCCGATTTTTTGCCGCGAGACACAGTTTCCAGCCGCGCTCGATTTCTCCCCATCCGACTGGATCGCTGGCGAGACAGGAAAGAGTGAACACCTTCGAATTGTAACTTTCGTCGAAATATCCGCGAAAGATCATGGCGATGTTGTGGCAACCCTGTAACGATACAAACTCACCATGGTGAGTCAAATAAATTATTACCAAAATAGTCGCTGGTCGGCCGGAGCATTCCTGCCGCGGTTGCCCCAACTCGGTCGCTCAGTTACAAATAGAGTCACTCATGGAAAACGCATCGGCGAACCGCACGCAGGCTTACGATGCGTTTCTTCGAGTGTGGGCTCGAATTCGCAACTCTCCTTCCTGGATCGTGACGATCGCGTTCCTGTTGCGGGTGGGCTGGATCGTCCTGGGCCACACCTACAAATTCAAGTCCACCGATGACAACTTCAGCTTCGGCTGGGAGATGGGCCGCATCGCTGCCTCCCTCGCCTCGGGACACGCCTTCAGCAGCCCCTTTGGCCCGCCCACAGGACCGACCGCGTGGGAACCCCCGCTCTATCCGTATCTGATGGCTGGCATATTCCTCATCTTCGGTATCTATTCGAAGGCTTCGGCATTTGTGCTGTTGGTGCTCAACAGCTTCTTCTCTGCGCTCACATGCATCCCGATTCTTCTGATTGCCCGGCGAATGTTCTCCGAGAAGGTCGCTGTCGTATCGGCATGGGCGTGGGCGCTGCTCCCCAATGTAATGTTCTGGTGCACGCGCGCCGTTTGGGAGACCAGCTTGTCGGCACTGCTGCTCGCCACCGTGTTGTGGCTGGCCTTGACTCTTGAGGACCGCGACGGCTGGCGTCCGTGGCTCGAATTCGGAGTGCTTTGGGGCCTGATCGCTTTGAACGGGACTTCCCTGCTCTCATTTCTTCCCGCCGCAGGATTGTGGACCTGGTATCGGCGCGCAAAAGCCGGCAAGCGATCGTTTGCGGGCGTAGTGCTGGCGTCGATCGTTTTCTTTGCCTGCATCACGCCGTGGCTGGTAAGGAACTATCGCACCTTCGGGAAGTTCATCTTCATCCGCGATAATTTCGGCGCCGAACTTCGTCTGGGCAATGGCAACGGCGCTGATGGCACGTTGATGCTCTATCTCGACCCGCCGCACGATTCCTTCGCCATGCAGCAATATCAGGCCATGGGCGAATTGAACTACATCGCTATGCGCAAGCAGCAGGCAATCAGCTACATCAAAGCGGATTACAGGCGCTTCGCCGTTCTTAGCCTGAAGCGGTTCATCTGCTTCTGGGCGGGACCGCCGCGCGTCACCGATCCCGCCTGGCTGGGTCCGGCCAAAGACTCTCTTTTCCTGGCGTCTTCCGTGCTGATGTTTTGGGGATTAGGGCGAGCTTTGCGGCAGCGCAGGCCGGGCGCCTGGCTACAGTTCTGGCTTGTACTGTTCTATCCGGCAATCTACTACTTCGTTTATGCCATCCCGCGCTACCGGCACGCCATCGAACCGGAGATGGCGATCCTGTGTGTCTTCCTGCTCACCGAGGCACGCAGGAAATCTACAGCTTCACTTCCAGATCGATCTTGAGCACGTGAATCTGGTTGAGCTTGGTGTCGAGCACTCCGGTGACCACGACGCGGCGCCCCTCGAACCCGTGCACCAAGTCGACGCGGTCCAGGCGATAGACTTTCTTCCCCGCTGACAACACAAGATATCCGCCCAAGTGCTCAATGCAGTACACCGCGCAGGTATTGGCCGTCCCGCCCATCGACTTCGACTTAAGCATTTCCTGATGCGAGCGCGTTAGCGAATGGACGTTGAGAGCACACTGGCTGTCGGATACTTCTCCGTGAAAAGTCTGCGCATTCTGCCCTATCGTCGCAACGCCAAGCGCGATACAAGCGAACGCACATCCCATGACGAATCGCTTCATAGTGATTTCCTCAAGGCAACACGGTGAACTTCATGTGCATGCCTTCATGCTCTTCGCTGCAGATCACCGTGCACACCGCTACGTATTCTCCCGGTTCGGTAGGAGCCGTCATCACGAACTCCTGCGTGCCAGGTTTGAACAGCAGATCCCATCCGTCCACCTTGGTCCGATCCTTGGCCCGAAGTAACGAAAAGCCGTGGATGGAGCCGTCGCGGTTCCATGATTTGCCCCTGCGCGCCGTTACCCGCAGAACTATTTGCTCTCCTGCCTTCACCGTGATCTCGGGAACGCGCATTCCCGCAATCTTGTAGCGGCTGTCGCGGTCGGCGGTCAGCTCGATGACCCGGGCCTGCGCCTGCAACCACGGCACGCGGACGAACAGAACCCCAAAGATCGCGATCCCCACAAACATACGATGGATTGCGCGGCGGTTTGTCATTAGGCAGAGTGTGGTTATCCGTCTAGTTACTGGGTCATGTAGAAGAGAATCAGCCGCCGGTCTTCTTCCGTAATCGTGGCCCGGACGCGCATGTGCCGAAGAACCGTACCCATCATTCGCGGCGGAAACTTCTGCGGGGCGGCATGACAGCGCGCGCAGTTGGCGTGAAAACGCTTCTCGCCCTCGACCCGCATGGTACCGGCGTCTGAAGTGTGCACGACCACAGCACTTTCAGCTTCTTTCTTGGCCGAAGACGATCCGGCAAAGAGAGACGACGTCAGAACCAACGTGCCCAAGGCAGCCAGAGCTCTCCGGCGAACGTTTGTCTTCATTGTGCCTCCCGCGAAGCGCCCGTAGGGCCGAGCGGAATCAGGAAGCGGTAGGCAAGGCCGAAGCTCCACTGGTTGAAATTGCCGACGGGACTGAACTGGCGGCCGTAGCTGAAGATGCCTTTCATCCCGTCGCGTAGAAAGTAATTGACGCCGAAGTCAGCCTCGCGTGTGTTGGCGCCAGGAAGACCGAGCGCGCCCTCGGCATCGGCTCCGATTGCACCCACGAAGAACTGTTGACCGCGTGCGACGAATTCTGTGCGCCGCATCGCCTTCTGCCAGAAAGGAACCTGGCTGAACCTATATGCTCCTTCAACCCAATATCCGCTGCCTTCGAACGAGTGCGCATATTCGGAGCGCAGGCTCATCGGCAGTTTCGTTGGTTGCCAACTCGCGTGAAATCCAAATGCATTCTTGCGATCGTCCTGCAGCGTCTTCTGCCAGGATCCGCCGACCTCGAGGCGGGGACCGGGAAAGAAGAATCCCATGCGCCCTCCGGCGTGGCGCTCGGCGTCCACGCTGCCGATTCCGATGCTCGTGGCAGAAACGTAGAGTGCGTAGTTCATATTGGCCCGCGCGCTGACTGGGAATCCTCCGCGGAACATCGCGCCATCGCTGGGCGCCGTGCGGATCGGCAGAATCAAAGGATCGGGCTGCAGAAACCGAATCCAAACGGGATAAAGCCTCTCGTTGAAAATCCCAAACGGCGTAAGGAAACGTCCCGCGGTCACTGTCAGGTAGGGATTCGCAATGTAGTCCACCTGCGCGTAGTCCACATGCTTGTTGACTGGACCACCATACGGACCGCCGCCCGGCGGACGCTGAAACTGTCCCTCAAATTCCGCCCGAGACTCGATCAGCCAGCGATCTCCTAGTGGAACCAGCAGCACCGGGTTGATTTGGGTGTCGATGAGATTCTGTCCACCAGTGACAAAGCTGAAAGTGCCGACATTGCCGGTGAGTATAGGAATCGGCTTGTCGCTTTTGTCCTGCGCTGTAGGCCATGGCGGGAGCGATAGGAAGAAGAGGAGTACGATGACAGAGAGAACAGTCCTCCGCCAACGCGCGGGCACGGTTTCTCGGAACAGGTACGACACGGCAAAACCCCACAAAAGGATGTCGGAATTGTGCTTCAGCCCCGCACCGGAAGAAACATCACCGAGGTAATGGCCATCCGCCGGAAGAGACATCGGCCTTTTTCTTGGCCGACCTCCATACCCTTTTCAACCAGATACGTCTAACGTGTTGAAACGGAGGGAGTCATGATCCATCATCGCCGCCCTGCAACCTGGTTGGGAGCCGCACTCGGAAGCCTTTGCGCCCTGTTGGCCCTTGCCTTAGGCGCACATGCTTCCGATCATCGTGGCGCTCTCAGCGAAGAGTTTCACCAGACCTACGCCATTACTTCCGACGGCCGCATTGAGCTCGACAACATCAATGGCCCTGTGCACATCTCCGGCTGGGACCGCAACGAAGTGAAGGTCGACGCCGTAAAGTACGCCGATACCAAGGAACGGCTGGACGAAGCCAAGATCGAAATCGAGTCCGGCAAGGACTATATCTCCATCCGGACCAAGTATCCGGATCACAACAACAACTGGAATTGGGGTTCGCACAACAATCCCGCCAGCGTGGAGTACACGCTCACCGTACCTCGTACCGCCAAACTGGACGAAATCAAGCTGATCAACGGCCAGCTTGACATCACAGGTGTTTCCGGCGAAGTGCGCGCTTCCTGCATCAATGGCCGGCTTGAGGCACACGATCTGTCTGGGCGCGCCAAGCTGGAGACGATCAACGGCCGTCTGGATGCACGCTTCGCACAGCTCTCGGGACAGGACGTCGAATTGAATTCGGTGAACGGCTCGCTGGAACTGACCATCCCTTCAGATTCCAACGCCGAAGTCGAAGCCAGCACGGTCTCTGGCGGAATCAACAATGACTTCGGCTTGCACGTGAACAATCACCGGTTCGTCGGCCATGATCTGCGCGGCGAGCTCGGCAAAGGCGGGACACACATCCGGCTATCGGACGTGAACGGCAGAATCGAGATTCATCACGCTCAGGATGGGCACGCCATGAGCCCGGTAAAAGATCAAAGCCATCACGACAAAGATGACGACGACAGCGAGATCTAGCAGTAGCGCCGGCGACCCGCCGGCTGGTGCGGGGGCGTCCCGCCCCCGCACCACGCCGCCGGACCGCTAGTAGATCGTGTATCCCGGTGCCGGGGTCCGCATATCCGGCTTCGACGCCATCAGCAGCAACCCGCCCTCGCGCTTGAACGCCCGCAGATCCTCGAGGCTGCTGAATGACTTGGTCTGGTAATCATCAGGCGTGGGCGTGTCGTCAGGGATGCGGCACACCTCAACGTTCTCAAACGCGTGCTTCTTAAGCAACTCGACATATTCCGCCGCCGATCGCACGTGCACCGGAACCTTCAGCTTGTCCACCCACTGCAGCGAGTACTGATTATCTTTGTAAAGGTTGATCAGAATGAAGAGCCTTCCTTGCGGCGCCATCACGCGGAATAGCTCCATCAGCGCCCGATCCTGGTCGGGATAGTAGTAGAACGACTCCACCGACAACACCTTGTCGAAGAAGTTCTCCTCCCACGGAATCTGCTGTGCTGATCCCCAGACGTAAAGAATATTGTCAAAGTCCCTCGACGACTCTCGTGCCTGGCGAACCATCTCGTCGGAGACATCGAGTCCGACCACCTGACCGAACCCTTCGGGACCCTCGCCCACTAGGCGGGCGAGCAGACGCGTAGCCCAGCCCGAGCCACAGCCGAGATCGAGCACGCGCTCGCCGGGGCGAAGATTCATCAGCCGAATCGTCTTCTCGGTGATGTTGAGATGGTGCTGTTCCATCTTCGGGCCTTCCCCGGCCGCAGCCCAGCGGTTGAATTCCTGTTGCAGTCTGTCGTCGGGAGTGAGGGGCTTGTCAGGCATGGTTTCCTTCGTGAAACTTAGTGTCCTTCGTGATTTATGCCTTTCGATTTTATAACCACAAAGGACACGAAGGTTCACGAAGGAATTCAACGCTTATATGACGGCACTGTGCTACAGTTTTCTTCCTCATGGCGACCCATCCCCAGCCGCCCGCTCCGGAGCCCGGCCTTCTCTACTGCCCAAACTGCGCGGAGGAAGTCAGTGACCCTCTGAGTTGCGGTGACTGCTCTGCCGTGATCTGCCGCCGCTGCGGCACGCCGCTCGAATCACCGGACGAACTCGGAATCGGATAATGGAACCTGCTCCGGTTTTGACTCCCGCAAAAGGCGACGTAGAGCCGCATTCCGCCCACGCGAAACCCACGCTCATTCGCGGCCTCAGCCTGCTCGATTCCGTGCTCCTGCTGGTCAGCGGGATCATCGGGTCATCGATTTTTTTCACGGCTAAGGACATCGCCGCGCCCCTGCCACAACCAGTGATGTTCCTGTCGGTGTGGGTGTTGGGCGCTCTGGTGTCGCTCTGTGCCTGCTTCGCCTTCGCAGAACTGGGCGCCATGTTCCCCGATTCTGGCGGGCAGTACATCTACCTGCGCGAGGCCTACGGCGATCTGGTTGCGTTTCTCTACGGCTGGATGTTGTTCGCCGTCGCCAATGGGGGAACAATCGCTGCCCTCTCGGTCGCCTCCGCTGCATACATTGGAGAGGTAGTTCCGTTCGTCTCGCAGGAACACGTTTTGTTCAGCGTGATAGGGGTTGCCGTGACCCGCGCTCATCTATTCGGATTGGTTCTAATTGCCGTTCTCACCTACGTAAATGTCGTCGGCCTGCGGTGGGGCACACTCCTGCAGAACGTTTCGACATGGACGAAGTTTACTGCGATGGCCGCGTTCGTCGTGCTGGGGTTCGCCATCGGCAAGGGAGACTGGTCTCATTTTCAGGCGCACGGAGTTCCCCTCACCATGGGCCTCGGGCTCACGCAATTAGTTTCCGCGTTGGGCGTGGGTCTTATTGCCGTCTACTGGGCTTATGACGGATGGGTTTACATCACCTGGGTTGCCGGAGAAGTGAAAGATCCACGACGCAACGTCCCACTTGCGATGGTCCTCGGTGTGCTGGTGGTAGGGCTGATTTACGTGGCCATGAATTTAACGTACCTGTACGCGTTGCCCCTCAAAGAGATTGCCGCCTATCAGACCATCGCGCACGCTTCCGCTACCGTTTTGTTTTCCCCGAGAGCTGCAGTCTGGCTCTCGCTGACTATTGCGGTTTCCTGCTTCAGCGCAGCCGCGACCTGCACGCTTTCCGGCGCGCGCGTGTATCTCGCAATGGCTCAGGATGGAGTTTTCTTCAAACGGATGGCGGAGATCCATCCCAAGTGGCGAACTCCCGCCTTCAGCCTGATCGGCCAGGGTATCTGGGCTGCCGCGCTTACCGTGAGTGGTCATTACGAGCAGCTTTACACCTATGTCATCTACGGAATGGTGCTTTCCTACACGCTGACCGTGATCGCTATGTTTTGGTTGCGTTGGAAGAGGCCTGAAATTCCGCGGCCTTACCGCTGCACGGGCTATCCATGGCTGCCTGCAATTTACGTGCTGATCGGAGTCGCATGGATCCTGAACACGACGATTCGGCGGCCGGTGGAGAGTTTTTGGAGCATCGTCGTGATACTGGTAGGGGTGCCGGGCTACCTGTACTGGAAGCGCAGCAACCGCAAGGCTGCCACTGTGGAGTAGGGTGATGTTTCAGCGGTACACAGAGAAAGCGCGGCGCGTGGTCTTTTTCGCGCGCTATGAGGCGAGCCACTACGGTTCCCCGGAGATCGAGGCAGAGCACCTGCTCTTGGGCTTGCTCCGAGAAGAGAAACTTGTCTGCTATCGCTGGCTGCCAAAAGCCCAGCCCGATATGATTCGAAGCAGACTTGAAGCCTCTGTGGCGCGGGGGCAACCGATCCCGACCAGCGTTGATCTGCCGCTCAGCGATTGCAGTGAGCGCATTCTCTCCCATGCCAAAGACGAAGCTGACCGCCTAAACAGCCGGCACATCGGGACCGAACATCTGTTCCTTGGATTGCTGCAGGAGCCATGCCCTGCCTCCAACCTTCTGCGCGAATTTGGCGCCGACGTGACCAAGCTGCGCGTCCGCTTCGAACCTGAGGCCCAGAGCGCTCAAACAGTAACTGCCAGCGGCTCAGCGTTCTCCCATCCCGCGCCCTCCGCCGCCGGACCGGTATTAATCCACGGTCTCCGGTGGAACGCCAACTATATCTATGACGGCGTGAAACGCTGTAGGAAATACAACTGGCACTGGCAGAAGTCCGCCTGGAAACCACGCGACATCGTCTTGAATCGCAAGACCGGAAAGTTCTCCTTCGATCTGGCGCTGGCCGCCACCTCGGCCGATTTCGAACTCCTCAAGGGCGGCTGGAAAAAGGATCATTGCGCAATCTGCGCCTGGGAACTGTTCGAGTCAGAAGACCACCATGGCATCGGCTACACCAACGGTTCTCAATGGGTGTGTGAGGAGTGCTACGACAAATTCTGGCAGCGCCCCGATTTCATCGCAGGTGCATATTCCGATCTCACTTAGCCCGCGATAACTTTCGCCTTGCCGCCCGCCCTCGTCGGTGTTATTCCTCATTCTTCTTGCTCAAGCAACCCCGACCTCGAGACACTCCGGCCGAATCCAGCCCGCCGCGGCAAGCAGATGGCGTCGGGTTCCTCTCTGCGGGAGTCTCCATCGCGGATGTCGAAGCTCCCAACCGTCCGCGTCAGGTGATGGGATTCCGTGACCTGGTGCTGTTCTACGTCATCACCGGCATCAGTCTCCGCTGGATCGCCACCGCCGCCGCTGCGGGTCCCAGTTCGATCATCATCTGGGTCGGCGCCTGGTTCTGCTTCTACACGCCCCTAGCGCTCTCAGTGCTGGAACTCTCATCGCGCTACCCGAATGAAGGCGGGCTTTATGTGTGGAGTAAACGCGCCTTCGGAGACTTTTCCGGATTCATGTCGGCTTGGACGTATTGGACCAGCAACCTCCCGTACTTTCCTGCCGTGCTGTATTTCGCGGCCAGCAATGTGCTGTTCATGCGGGAGGCGAACTGGCAGCATCTTTCGGGCAACGCGACGTTCTACAGCGTTTTTGCTTTGCTGACTTTAAGTGCGGCAACTCTGCTGAATATCGTGGGTCTCGATGTTGGCAAGTGGTTGCATAACATCGGCGCGCTCGCCATGTGGATTCCGGTCGGGATCGTCATCATGATGGGCTTTGTCGCCTGGCACCGCTTCGGGTCGGCCACTTCGTTCACGTTGCATTCGATGACGCCCAGCACGCACGTCAACGACCTCATTTTCTGGTCGGTGCTGACGTTCGCCTTCGGCGGCTGCGAAACTGCGTCGTTCATGGGAGAAGAAATTAAGAACGCGCGGCGCACGATTCCTCTCGCGCTGCTGTCGGCAGGCGTGACCGTCACCATCTGCTATATCCTCGGCACGGTTTGCGTTCTGCTCGCCCTGCCCTCGACGCAGGTCAACAGTCTGCAGGGATTGGTGCAGGCAGTCTCTGCAACCGCGGCGCGCGTGGGATTTCCTGGGATACTGCCCCTGGCCGCATTTCTGATCGCTCTCAGCAACATCGGCGCCGCCGGAGCATATCTGGCCGCAGTCGCCCGGTTGCCGTTCGTCGCAGGGCTGGATCGCTTTCTTCCTCCAGCATTTGGGTCCCTGCACCCAAAGTGGAAGACACCGTGGGTCGCGCTGCTCACTCAGTTCGCGCTAGGTGTTGTGTTTATCTTCCTGGGTCAAGCCGGGACCAGCGTAAAAGGCGCCTACGATGTGCTGGTCAGCATGGGCGTGATCACGTACTTCATTCCGTACCTGTACTTGTTCGCGGCGATGATCAAGCTGCAACGCGAACCAGCCGGCCCCGACGTAATTCGCGTGCCCGGAGGAAGGATGATGGCCAACTTGATCGCGACTCTAGGGTTCGTGACTACAGCACTCACCATCGCGTTGTCGCTGATTCCGCAGCCCGATGAACCTAACAAGCCGCTCGCATTATTCAAAGTGGTAGGAGGATGTGGCGCGTTACTGCTGGTGGGAGTGTGGCTTTATATCGCGGGGAAGAGGCGAGCGTCGCGTATGCTCCACCAGACCAAGACGGTGTAGCCCTGGACGCCTCGTCCGGGGTTGCGCGCGAAGCGTGCAATGTGAAGCTCGACGCCAGAGGGTTGCCGGGATTGACCGCCCGCGCTGCGCAGGCTCGCTACGCTCGCGGGGCGGACGAGGCGTCCGCCCCTACACAAACAAGCTTAGACCGGTGTCGCCGTCTTCCTCGCCGGATTGAAGAAAGGCAGCGTAGTCACCTTCACGTTCGCCTTCAGCCGCATCGCTTCAATCGTAATTTCCATCTGCAGCGGCGTCCCGGGCTTGGAGTATTCCGTCTCCAGGCTGGCGAGTGAAATCATCTTTTTCAGAGTCGGAGACCAAGTGGTCGTCGTCGCTCTGCCCACCTGCTTGTCGGCCGAGTACACGGGCACGGCGACCCGCGAGGCCTGCGCGGGCGCGGCCGGAGTGAGGCCATAACGCTCGTAGAGTTGCTCCACGTCGGTCCAGTCAACAACCAATCCCGCAAGCTGCCGCGGCACGCCGTTCTTGGCATCGCTCTCCAAAGCTCGTTTGCCGATGAAGTTCTCCTTGGCGAGATGCACCATCTTGGCGAAGCCTAACTCATAGGGCGAGAACTTCTGAGATGGAATCAACGCCTTCTTCGAGCTCGTGTAGTCCACTTCGATCAGCAACAGTCCTGCTTCAACGCGCGCAACGTCGAGCGCGAGCATGCCCGCCGCATGCAGATCAAATTGCTTGCCTTTTTCAGCAAGCGCATCCCAGACCTTGATCCCGTCGTTCCAGGGAACCCAAATCTCATATCCCAGATCGCCGGTGTACCCCGTGCGTGAGATGTCGACCGGCACGCCGGCGATCTTGCCGCGCGTTACGCGGAAATACTTCAGATTGGCGATGTCGCCCTCCGCAACCGTCTGCAACAACTTCGCTGAGGTTGGCCCTTGCAATGCGAGGGCTGCGACTTTCTCCGAAATGTCCTCCACCTGCACATCCATATTGAGGCCGTTTTGCCGGAACCAGCGCAGGCTCGGGTCAGCCGCCGTCCAGCGGTAGACGTTTTCCTCCAGCCGCGAGATCGTGCCGTCGTCGATGACCTTGCCCTCTTCATCGCACCAGCAGCAGTAAATCACTTGCCCGACCTTCACCTTGTTGATGTCGCGCGTGATCACGCGATTCACCAGGCGGGTCGCGTCTTTGCCGGTGATGAGGTACTTGTAGAGCGGTGAAATGTCGATGAGAGCGCAAGCGTTCCGAATCGCGTTGTACTCGTGCTCGTGATGCACCTCATACACGCTGACCGTGTAGTAGCCCGACCATTCGCGGTAGTTCAGGCTGTGGCAAAGAGGAAGCGTGCGCTCGTGAAATGCAGTTCCAATGGGCAAGATGATTTCCTCAAGGTCTTCCTTCGTGAACCTTCGTATCCTTGGTGGTTAAGGCTTTTCGAAACCACGAAGGACACGAAGGAGCACGAAGGAAATCTCAGAATGCTGGATTATATTCACGCGCGCGCATACGGAGCAAATTAATGCCGTGTCTGACTTTCAGTCACGCGTCGTGCAAATCTGCAGACAAATTGCGCTCTTCCCGATAGAATACCGATTCGACTTCGGGTCACGATGCGCGCCATCCTGCCAATCTCGTGCCGTCTGCTCCGCAGCTGGAGCGTCCTTCCCAGTGGCCTCTGATCATCGCTACCGCGACATCTTCATCGCGAGTATCGTGGCGTCTCCTGATACCTCTGCAATTCAGGCTAAGAGCTAGGAGCTAAGCGCTAATGGCTGGTTCTAGTACATACGATGTCATCGTCATCGGCGGCGGCCACAACGGATTGGTCAACTCCGCCTACCTGGCGCGCGCGGGCAAGAAAGTGCTGGTACTCGAGCGCCGGCACGTGCTCGGCGGCGCGGCCTGCACCGAAGAAATTGTGCCCGGCTTCAAGTTTTCGGTGTGTTCTTACGTTGTTTCGCTGCTGCGCCCGGAAATTATTCGCGACCTCGATCTTCCCCGACATGGCCTGGAAATTCTTCCCCTGGATGGCACGTTCACGCCGATGCCGAGCGGCGATTATCTCTGGCGCGTGAACGACCACGGCAAGACGCACCGCGAAATCGCACGCCACTCGCGCGTAGACGCCGAAGCCTACGACGAGTTCGGCAAAGCGATGCAGGCGATGTGCCGCTTCGTGAAGCCAATCCTCAGCATGGTCCCTCCCGATCCGACGACCCTGAATCCGCGCGAACTGATGAAGTTGCTCTTCATCGGACGCCGCTTCCAGGGCATGTCGAGCTACGACAAGTACAACCAAGTTCAGCTCATGACCATGAGCGCCATTGATTTTCTCGATCAATGGTTCGAGACCGACGTCCTGAAAGCGACGATGTCGGCGTCAGGAATCATCGGGACATTCCTTGGGGTGCGCTCTCCGGGCACGGCGTATGTTTTGCTGCATCACTATATGGGTGAAATCGACGGTGCTTTCCGCGCCTGGGGATTCGCCCGCGGCGGCACCGGGGCAATTTCAAACGCCATCGCCGATGCCGCTCGCGAAGCGGGAGTGGAGATCCGCACGAAAGCGGCAATCTCCCAGATCATCGTGAAAGATGGCAAGGCCAAAGGAATCGTCCTGGCCAACGGGGATGAGATCCACGCCGACGTGATTTCCTCCAGCGTCGATCCGCGCCTCACCTTCACAAAATTCATCGAAGCCCAGCATCTCCCGGGCGACTTCCTCGAAGAAGTGAACCGCTACAAGTTTCGCGGTTCGTCGGGAAAAGTAAATATGGCCCTCGATGCGCTGCCGAATTTCAAGTGCATGCCCGGACCGGGAGCGCACCTCCGCGGCGCGATCTCGATCTCTCCGGCCGTCGAATACATGGAGCGCGCTTACGATGAAGCCAAGTACGGCAATTTTTCCTCGCGCCCGTACATCGACATGGTGATTCCGTCGCTGACCGATCCGTCGGTCGCCCCTCCGGGCAAACATATGCTCTCATGCTTCGTACAATACGCACCCTACAAGCTGCGACCCGGGCTCAATTGGGACGATCAGAAAGAAGCCTTTGGCAACACGGTCGTCGACACAATCTCTGAATACGCGCCGAATTTGAAAGACATCATCATTCAAAAGCAGGTCGTCACGCCGCTCGATCTCGAGCGTGAGTGGGGACTGAGCGAGGGCAACATCTTCCAGGGTGAGCTTTCGCTCGAGCAGCTGTTCTTCCTGCGGCCCGTCCCCGGCTGGGCACAGTACCGCACGCCGATCAAGAACCTCTACATGTGCGGATCGGCTACGCATCCCGGAGGCGGCATCATGGGCGCGAATGGCCGCCTGGCAGCACTGGAAATTCTGAAAGACATCAAGGGAGCCGCCTGAAATGAACCACAGAAACCAAAAGGTGTCCTCTGCGCCCTCCGCGGCCTTTCTCTGCGTTCTCCGCGGTTTAAGGTTTTGTGCCGTCAGGATTGACGAGTAGTGTACGAACCAATTCATATGTCTGATAAGAAAGATGTCGTAATCATCGGCGGCGGCCACAACGGCCTGGTGACTGCCTTCTACCTGGCCCAGGCTGGATTCAAGCCGCTCGTACTCGAACGCAACCCCCAGGTCGGCGGAGCCGCAGTCACCGACGAATTCCATCCCGGATTCCGCTGTTCGACACTTGCGCACACTGCGGGGCCTATCCGCCCTGACGTCGCAGCCGACATGCAACTCGAGAAACACGGGCTGAAGATCATCACGCCCGACGTCTGCGTGACCGCGCTATCGCCCGATGGGCGCGCGCTCTCGTTGTACCAGGACGTGGATAAGTCCGCCCAGGAAATCTCCGCGTTTTCCCAGAAGGACGCGGCGAAGTATCCCGAGTTCGCACAGTCGCTGGGAAAGATCGCGAAGGTCATCGCCGACGCGCTGGCCACCACGCCTCCGGATATCGACCACCCCAGCCGAAGCGATCTCTGGAGCATGCTCAAGACCGGACGCGCAATCCGCAAACTCGGCAAGAAAGACATGTTCCGCCTCCTGCGCTGGGGACCGATGGCCGTTGCCGATCTGGCCTCGGAATATTTCGCGACCGAACTTCTGCGCGCGGTGATTGCAGCCCGAGGTGTTTTCGGAACCTTTCTCGGCCCCTGGTCTGCTGGAAGCGCGCTGGTTCTGTTGATTCGCGCCGCTGCAGATCCTCACCCGGCAGGTGTGGCCTCATTCGCTACAGGAGGAATGGGCGCAGTCACGCAGGCTATGGCTTCTGCGGCAACGGCGGCGGGTGTGGAGATTCGCACCTGCGCCGAGGTCATCGAGATTCACGTTAAGAACAGCGTTGCGACAGGCGTTCTGCTCTCCACCGGCGAAGAGATTCTCGCCCGGGCAGTAGTCTCCAACGCAGACCCCAAACGAACTCTACTCAAGCTGACGGATCCCCTTCATCTTTCGCCCGACTTCGTCCAGAAACTGCAGCACTACCGCGGCAACGGAACGGTCGCAAAAGTGAACCTCGCTCTATCGGCACTACCGAAGTTCACGGCTCTGCAGAACGGCGACTCCGCCGCACTGCGCGGGCGCATTCACATCGGTAACGAGATCGACTATCTGGAACGCGCTTTCGACGAATCGAAGTACGGCAACTTCTCGCGCCAGCCTTATCTCGAGGCCACCATCCCGTCGGTTACCGATCCGACACTCGCTCCCGAGGGCAAGCACGTGATGTCGGTGTACATGCAGTATGCGCCATACAAGTTGAAAGGCGATTGGGAGGAACAGCGCAAGGCGCTTGGACAGACTGTGGTGAAGACGTTGGCACAATACGCACCGAATCTGCCGGAACTGATCCTGACGCACCAAATCATCACCCCGCACGACCTCGAAGACAAATACGGCCTGACCGGCGGGCAGATCTTCCATGGCGAACTGGCGCTCGATCAGTTCTTCACCATGCGTCCGCTGCTAGACTGGGCGCGGTACCGGACGCCGATTGAGAACTTGTATCTCTGTGGAAGCGGAACGCATCCCGGTGCAGGCTTGACCGGCGGCTCGGGTGCGAACGCAGCGCGTGAAATCTTGAAGGAACTGAAGAGGTAGCGCCGGCGTCTTCGCCGGCTGTCGCGAGAGCATCTTGCTCTCGCTGCGGCGGCGAAACGCCGCCGCGACAGCCGCCAGGATGGCGGCGCTACAATGAAAAATTCCGCCATTCTCCTGATCTCGTGCCCCGACCGCAAGGGCGAAGTCGCCGCCATCGCCGACTTCGTTTACCGTCACAACGGGAACATTCTGCACGCCGACGAGCACGGCGACGAGGAATCCGGCCTGTTCCTGATGCGCGTCGAATTTGATCCGAAGGACTTCGATATCCCGCTCGCGGATTTCGGGAAGCACTTTTCCCCCGTTGCCGACTCGTTCGCCATGAAGTGGCGCCTCGCGCAATCGTCGCACCGTCCGCGCATGATTATCTTCGTATCGAAGTACGACCACTGCCTGGTCGATCTTCTCTACCGCCACCAAAGCGGCGAGTTGGCCTGCGAAATACCGCTGATCCTCTCCAACCATCCGGATAATCAGGCCGTGGCGGACTTCTACAAGATCCCTTATGCGGTCGTCGCGATCACGAAAGACAACAAGCAGGCTGCCGAAAAGCAGATCCAAGGCCTGATTGACGAGCACAAGCCGGATTTCTTTGTGCTCGCCCGCTACATGCAGATCCTGTCCAACGAATTCGTCAATCGATATCCGCAGCGCATCATCAACATTCACCACTCTTTCCTTCCCGCCTTCGTTGGCGCGCGCCCGTATCACCAGGCATTCCAGCGCGGCGTAAAGCTCATCGGGGCGACTAGCCACTACGTCACCGAAGTTCTCGACGACGGTCCGATCATCGAGCAGGACGTGGTTCGCGTCTCCCACCGCGACACCGTCGAAGACCTCATCCGCAAGGGCCGTGACCTGGAAAAAGTCGTACTCTCACGCGCGGTCCGCTCCCATGTTGAGAATCGCGTTCTGGTGTACGGAAATAAGACCGTAGTGTTCTGAAACCACCTCTGGATCTTGTCATCCTGAACCCGGCGCAAAGCCGGGTGAGGGACCGTACGACGGTTGGCAGAGATGCTGCAGTCAGCGAGGTTCCGTGACGCTGACAACAGCTTGGGCATTCCTCTCGATAGCGTCGACGCCGTTGTCCGACATAGGGTCCCTCGCATTGGCTGCGCCATTGCTCAGGAAGACAGCCCTCCGATGAAGCCGCGGAAGGCCACGTACTTCCGGGTCTTCACCCACTCCGGCGCCTCCCAATTCCCGCTCCGATGGTAACTTGCACCGAAAGTAACCTTTCGTCTTTACTTGGACATTAGTAAAGTTTTAAAGGAAATCTTTCTCTCGGAGCGCTTTTTGGCCGAAGATCTTCGGTTTGAACTAGCCATTTTGGCGACGGTCCAGGGCTTGTACCAGAAGCTCCTGCGGGATACTCTCAGCGGCGATGTGCCGATTCCGAGCGGTCTCGATGAAGACGCCCTGCGCCATTCCGAGCGCGAGTTGCCCAACACGCTTTCGCGAATGTATCGCTGGCTGCATCTGCTCGATATGGCGATCACGCCCGCGATGCTGCGCCAGGCCCTCACTCCCGAAACCGATTCCGAAGTTGCTGAAGCCTTGCTGCGTTATTTCGTGCGGCGACGCGAAGCCAGCGACGTCAATCGCGATAAGACGGATCTGATTGCAACTTTTCTCTATCGCCATCCGCGCGTGCCGGGACAGTGGGAGCAGAGCGGTTACGGTCTCGACGGCGCGTTGCCGCTTTCTCCATTTGAGATTGCCCTGATCGAAATCCTGGCTGATACCGATGTCCCGTCGCTGCCCGAGGAACACGTACAACTGCTGCGCCGCTTCGATCCGTTTGTCGAAGAAGTCAACCGCTTCCGCGACTTCAACGCGCTGATTGATTCCGGCATGATCGGCCGCGTGCGCGAGTTGAAGCAGTGGCTGGATTCGTCCTTCTATCACCCCGGAGTGCTGGCCACGGTGGCGGCTTACAACACGGCGTTCGGCAAAAAGTTCGATGAGCTGTTTGCCAAGGCGCTGGGCGAGATCAAGAACTTCGGCCAGGCGCTCGAAGAGATGGGCGGAACGATTCTCACCACAGTCGATGGCGTGGAAGTCACCGTCGAGCACGTGGCGGCGATTCAGGAAAAGCAACTGCTGGAGGCCGATTACGGCAGCACGCTCGAAAAATTCCGCCGCGTTTCAAAGTTGAAGAAGGAACTCGATCGCCGGCCGCCGATCCGGCGCTCCCTGCTCACTCCGGCAGCGCATACCACGCGCGCGGCCGGAAGCGCAGCCGCGGCGCCCAAGGCTGCCAAAGCGGCGGCGGCAGCAAAGGCTCCCGCGAAGCCCGCCGTGTTTCAACCACCGGCCATTACCGCACAACAACTCTCCTCCGAAGAGAGCAAGCTCCGCCGTGTGGAGGAATCCATTCGCGTGTTTGTGCGTGTGGCCGACCCCAAGTATCGCCAGGTCGTCCCCATGCGCTTCTTCAACCTGACGCTCACCGCCGCCGAAGCCGATGCGTATAATGCGGCTTTCCTCGAGGAAAAGAGTTTGCGAGCCGAAGTGGCACGCATATTGATCCGGCTGGTATCGATTTCCGCGCGCATCAGTACGGAGCTCGAAGAGTTGAAGCGCAGCCAGAAGATGTCCTCACTCTGGAAGCTGCATGCCGACTCGGTCGTCGTCCTGCTCGACATGGCCAGCACCACCACAGAAGAAGCCGGCAGCGTCGCCAAGACCGCCGAGCAGAACGGTTCCGGCACGGCCGCCCGCGCCGTCCATGAGTCGGTCAAAAAGCTGCGCAACCAGTCGGACGTCGCGGTGAAGACCCTCGCTAACGTGAGCTAAACCGCTTAGGCTTTCCAAATCTTCAAATCTCAACAACCATCCCAATCCACCTCCGCCGTGCTGTTTTGGCCCCGTTTACGGCGAACAAACAGCGCAAGCTTGTGCTAACGCCTGTGGCTGTTGAAAAAGTCCAGTTTCCTCCCAAACAGCCAAAATTTGGAGGATACAAAATGCCTAGAAAATTGAGTAAGTCGTTTGTGGGGCATC
>Ga0209698_10000413_pt1 | contig 48993 bp, 47 predicted proteins | sample LitLauG_LLR_2012_FD_187203 | JGI IMG/M metagenome (GOLD analysis project Ga0209698, IMG submission 187203) | Freshwater sediment microbial communities from Pennsylvania, USA - Little Laurel Run_MetaG_LLR_2012 (SPAdes) (version 2) | ecosystem: Environmental > Aquatic > Freshwater > Creek >...
GTCTCTGCCAGCCCCTCCGCGACCCCGTCCACCTCTGCCAGCTGCAGCACCGCCGGGCAGCTCGCCGGGTGGTCCCCGTCCCGGCTCGCGGCGCAGACCGTCGTGGCGCCGGTGCAGGAGAGCGACGTGTCGCTGGTGCGGCCCCTGGTCGTGGACGGGATCGGTGGCGTGATCCTCTTCGGCTCTGCCGCACCCCCCGACCTCGGCGCGTCCCTCGCCGCCGTCAGCGCCGCGGCCCCCGGCGTCCGCCCGCTGGTGATGACCGATGAGGAGGGCGGCGTCGTCCAGCGGATGGCCAACCTGGTCGGGTGGCTGCCGGCGCCGCGCACGATGGCCGCCTCCGCCACCCCGGCCCAGGTGCAGCGGGCTGTGTATGCCGTGGCGCTGCGGATGCGCGCGGCGGGGGTGACGATGGACCTGGCACCGGTACTCGACCTGGACGACGGTGCCGGCCCCAGTGCGACCGACCCGGACGGCACGCGGTCGTTCAGCCTGGACCCAGCGGTGGCCACCGCCTACGGCCTCGCTTTCGCGCGCGGGCTCGCGGCTGCGGGGATCGTCCCGGTGGCCAAGCACTTCCCGGGGCTCGGCCGTTCCAGCGGGAACACCGACGTCCGCCCCGCGCGCACCCTCAACTGGGCGCAGCTGCGGGGCGCCGGGCTGCAGCCATTCGTGGCCGCGGTGCGGGCCGGCGTCCCCGCGGTGATGGTGGCGAACGCCAGCGTGCCGGGTCTGACGACTCTGCCCGCGAGCCTGTCGCCGACGGTGATGACCACTGTGCTGCGCGGGGCCCTTGGGTTCGGCGGTCTGGTGCTGACCGACTCCCTGACGGCGGGCGCCATCGCTGCTGCCGGCTACCCGGTGCCGCAGGCCGCGGTCACGGCGTTGGCCGCGGGTGCGGACATGATCTTGCTGGGGTTCCCGGGCCCGCCCTCCCTGGACGCCACCCTGCAGGCGGCGCAGGAGGCCGCCGCGCTGGCGCGGTCCACCCAGGGGGCGATCGCTGCCGCCGTGGTGGACGGCCGGCTGTCCCGTGCGCGCCTGGTGTCGGCGGTGGCGCACATCCTGGCTGCCAAGCAGGTCAGCCTGTGCCCGTGAGCGGGCCCACTCAGTCGGGCAGGAGCCGGGCCACCGCCGTCACCAGCGCGGGACGCACCGTGTCCACGTCGAGCTCCAGGGTCCGCCACACGCCGATGTGCACAGCGCCCAGCACGGCCCAGGCCGTCGCCACGTCGCCCTCCCGCGGGCCGGTCAGACGACGGCGCACCTCGTCGCGCAACGTAGCCACCCGGGTCCCGACAGCGGGGGAGGCGAGCAGTCGCGGGTCGGTGATCAGCGGGGCGATCACCTCTCGGTGGGCCAGCAGGGCGTCCAGGTAGCCCAGCGCGAGCTGGCGCCGCTCGGTGGGGCTCGTCGGGGCTGGTCGGGCAACCAGGGCACCGACCGCCCGCGCGGCGGGGGTCAGCAGGGCCGCGAGAAGCGTCTCCTTGGGGTGGAAGTGGTAGGCGACCGCGGCTTTCGTCACCCCGAGCCGCTGGGCGATCGCGGCGAAGGAGGTGCCCTCGTAGCCGCGCTCGGCGACGAGCTCCCGCGCCGCGACCACGATTTGCTCGCGGGTGTCCTGAGCCATCCACCCTCCGCTATACGGCCGTACAGTTACGCCCGTACAGTACCCGCGTCCATGGGCCCACGACTGGAGATGCCGCCGTGCCTGACCCCGACGCCCCCGACGTCCCCGATCGCGTGGTGGATACCCGGCCTGGCCGGCTGGGCGGGGCCGGTGGCTTGGCCAGGCTCGGGGCGGCGTGCGCCCGGCATCCGCTGGTCGTCATCGGGGTATGGCTGCTCGCCGTCGTGGGGCTCGGCGTCGCGCGGGCGACCCACGGCGGGGTCTTCAGCGACAACGTGGACCTGCCGCACACGCAGTCCCACACCGGGGCGGCCCTGCTGAGCGCCCACGAGCCCGGGGCATCCGGGTACAGCGGATACGTCGTCTTCCACACCACCTCCGGCCCGCTGTCCCAGCAGTCCGCCGCGGTGCAGGCCTCGGTGACGAACCTGGAGGCCCTGCCGCACGTCCTGGCGGTCAGCGACCCGCTGCACGCGCCGGCGGGCGCCCCGCTGACGGCGGCGGCACAGGCCACCGGGCGCGCAACCGTGCAGTTCGACGTGCGCCCCAAGACCCTCGGCAGCACCTACGTGGCCCAGCTGGACACCGCCACCCACCCCGCGCGCGCGGCGGGCGTCCAGGTGGAGTACGGCGGCGGACTGGACGAGCTGACGCGGCCCCCCGCATCGGACCGGCGAGCGGAGGCCATCGGTCTGGGCGTGGCCTTGGTGGTGCTCCTGGTGGGGTTCGGCAGCGTGCTCGCCGCGCTTCTGCCGCTGGTCACCGCGCTGGTCTGCGTGCTCGTCGGGGTCAGCCTGCTCTCCCTGGTCGCCGCGGTCGTGTCGTTCGGCACCGCCTCCCCGACGCTGGCCCTGATGGTGGGGCTGGGGGTCGGGATCGACTACGCCCTGTTCCTGACCACTCGGTTCCGCCAGCTGGTCACCGACCGCGAGGACCCTGTCAGCGCGGCCGCCCGCACCGCGTCCACCAGCGGCTACGCCGTGCTGACCGCAGCCGCGATCGTCGCCGTGGCCCTGCTCGGCCTCTACGCCTCGGGGATCACCTTCATCGGCCAGCTCGGGCTCGCCGCGGTGTTCACCGTGGTCACCGCGGCGGCCGGGGCCCTGACCCTGGTGCCGGCCGGGCTCGGACTGGCGGGGCGGCGGATCGACCGGTGGCGGGTCCGCACTCCGGTCGCCGAGAGCGGGAGCGCACACGACAGCTGGCACCGCTACGCCGAGAGCGTCACCGCCCACCCGTGGCGCTGCCTGGCCGGCGGCCTCGTGCTCCTCGCGGTGCTCACCGTGCCGCTGCTGTCGCTGCGGCTCGGCCACGTCGACGACGGGGCCGACCCGTCGTCGTTCACGGACAAGCGCGCCTACGACCTCATTGCCGCGGCGTACGGGCCCGGGGCGAACGGGCCGTTCACCGTGGTGGTCGACGTCGCCCACGCCACCGAGCCGGTCGCCACCATCGCCACCCGCGTGCAGTCCGACCTCGCCGGCGTGCCCGGTGTGGCGAGCATGAGCCCGCTGCAGCCCTCCTCCGACGGCGCGATCCTGGTGGGCACGCTGGTGGCCACGACCGCGCCGCAGGACGCGGCGACCACCGCGCTGTTCCACACCGTCGTCGACACGACCCTGCCGCACGCGCTCGCCGGCACGGGAGCCTCGGGGTACGTGACGGGCACCGCCGCGTCGCTGATCGACTTCGCCACCTCACTGGCCGGCCGCCTGCCGCTGATCATCGCCGTCGTCGTAGCGACGGCGTTCCTGCTGGTCATGACCGCGTTCCGCAGCCTGTGGCTAGCGGTGAAGGCGGCGGTGCTGAACCTGCTCTCCGTCGGCGCCGCCTACGGGGTGGTTGTCGCGGTGTTCCAGTGGGGCTGGGGGTCCGGCCTGCTCGGGCTGTCCCAGCGGGTGCCGATCGAGTCCTACGTGCCGATGATGATGTTCGCCATCGTTTTCGGGCTGTCCATGGACTACGAGATCTTCCTGCTGTCGCGGGTCAAGGAGGCCTACGGCCACCTCGGGGACACCCGGGCAGCGGTGGTCGCCGGGCTGGCGGGCACCGGCCGGGTGATCACCTGCGCGGCGCTGATCATGGTGAGCGTGTTCACGTCCTTCGTCGCCTCGCCGGACGTGGTGATCAAGATGCTCGCGGTGGGGCTGTCCGCGTCGGTGCTCATCGACGCCAGCATCGTCCGCCTGCTGCTGGTGCCGGCGACGATGACGCTGCTGGACCGGGCCAACTGGTGGCTGCCTGCCTGGCTGGACCGGCTCCTGCCCCGGATCCGTCTGGAGGGGGAGGAAGCGGCGGTGGTGGACTCCCCGCAGGTCGCGGTCGGCTGAGTGGCGCACCCAGGGTCCGCGCGGCACTCCCGCGGGACTCAGCGGAACTGCAGCACCGCGGTGCCCCGCTTGACCAGCTCGTTGGCGATGACCAGCCGCTGGATCTCTGAGGTGCCCTCCCAGATGCGGTCGACCCGCAGCTCGCGGTACAGCCGCTCCACGGCGTAGGCCCGGTCGTAGCCGCGCCCCCCGAAGATCTGCACGCAGCGGTCGACCACCCGGCCGGAGGCCTCCGACGCCGCCAGCTTGGCGATGGACGCCTTGGCGTGCACGGTCTTGCGGTCCGCGCCCGCGTCGACCTCCCACGCCACCTGGTGGCAGAAGGCGCGGTTGACCGCGATGTCCGCGGCGCTGTCGGCCAGCATCGCCGCGACCATCTGGTGGGAGGCGATCGGCACCCCGAACTGCTCGCGGGTCACCGCCCAGTCCCGGGCCTCGGCCAGGGCGCGCTCGGCGGCGCCGGTGGTCCGCGCGGCGATCATCAGTCGCTCCTCGGTGAACCAGGAACGGGTGATGTCGTAGCCGGCCCCGACCTCGCCCAGCACAGCGTCCGCGTCGACCTCGACGTCGGTCAGCACGAACTCCGGGTGCTCGTAGACGAAGGTGTGCATGAACCGAGGCACGCGCGTCGCCACCACCCCCGGGGTGTCCTTGTCCACCAGGAAGAGCGTGGGCGCCCGGTCCGGACCGGCCCCGGCGAGGACGATGAGGAAGTCGGCGTGGTCGCCGACGGTGACGAACCACTTCTCCCCGTTGATCACCCAGCCGGCGTCGGTGCGCTCCGCGGTGGTGGTGATGGCCTGCGGGTCCGAGCCGGCCTGGGGCTCGGTGACGGCGTAGGCGTCGCGGCGCTGCCCGCGGATGACCGGCAGCAGGTAACGCTCCCGCTGGGCGGGCGTGGCGAAGCGCAGTGCGTTGGCCGGGCGCCACACGGTGTCCCACAACGCGTTGGTGAGCCGGCCGAGCTCCTCTTGGACGACCACCTGCTCCAGGACCGTCAGCCCGGCGCCGCCCCACTCCGTGGGCATGTTCACCGCCTGCAGGCCGGCGGCCAGGACGGCCTCGCGAATGGCCGCGTGGTCGGCCGCGGACAGGCCGTTGTCCCGCTCGCACACGTCCTCGTACGCGGCGATCGTCTCGTACAGCGTGTGCGCGGTGGCCTTCAGGGCGGCCAGCCGCGGGCTGTAGGCGAAGTCCATGACTGCTCCCTCGGGTGTCCGCGTCCCCGGTGACGCGGCGCACCAGGGTAGGACGGCCGCCGGGTGCGCCCTACCCCCGGACGTCACCTGTGGCAGCGCCGGGGCGAAGGCCGGTGCCGTCCACGGCCTAGGCCAGGCGGGTGAACTCCACCGAGACGAACAGCTCGCTGCTCGGCGCGCCGGAGTACACCCCGCGCAGCGGCGGCACGTCGTCGTAGTCCCGCCCGCGGCCCACCATCACGTGGTCCACCCCGACGGGGCGCCCCGAGGTGGGGTCCCAGGCGTTCCAGCCCCCCGCCCACCACTCCACCCAGGCGTGGCTCTCCCCGTCCACCTGCTCCCCGACGGCGAGGTCGGTGCGGGGGAGGAGGTAGCCCGACACGTAGCGCGCCGGCACGCCGCACTGGCGCAGCAGCCCGACCGCCAGGTGGGCCATGTCCTGGCACACGCCTTGGCGGACCTCCCAGGCCTCCGCCGCCGAGGTGTGCACCGCGGTGGCGCCCGGCACGTAGTCGATGACGTCGGCGACCCACGTACACACCGCCTCCCCGGTGGCTGCGGGGTCCAGGCCGGCCACGTGGTCGGTGAGGCGGGCCGTCGCCGCCTCCCCGGGGTCCGTCCGCGGCGTCGGCGCCAGCAGCTCGGCGAACCGGTCCTCGGTGGCTTTGTCGTGCAGCACCGCCCAGCTCACCGGCGTCGGCGGCGGCGCGGCGGGCGCGGTCTCGACCACCGCCCGGGCGGTGACGGTGAGACTGGCGTGCGGCGCGCGCACGTCGAACGCGGTCACCTGGGTGCCCCAGTAGTCCCAGTACCGGTACAGGGTCGCCGCCGGGGTGACCTCCAGGCGGGCGTCCAGCGTGGTCTGGCGCGGCGTGGTCTGCGGGGTCATCCGGGCCTCGTTGTACGACGCCACGACCGCCCCGGTGTACCGAAACCCGGTGCGGTGGACGATCGCGACCCGCGACGGCCCCCCCGGCTGTGTGCTCACGCCGCCCCCTCCGGCACCCAGTAGGTGATCGCGCCGCGGGGGAAGAACCGGGCGGAGACGTCGTCGCTGGCCTGCGAGCAGGCGCCCTGCACCGCCTCCATCTCCCCGGGCAGGTCCTCCAGCAGCTCGGTGGCGCCCCGGTACTCCAGCCCCGTGCGCACCCGCCCGAGGCGTCGCCGGGCGCCGTCGGCCACCCCGACCCGCCCCGCAGTCGGCTCCAGGGCCTCCAGGCAGGCCTCCGCCGCGGACAGTGCGGCGAACACCGAGCGGGGGAACAGGCGGTCCAGCAGCAGGAACTCCGCGGCGTTCTCCTCGTCCACCATCCCGCGGTAGGTGCGCAGGAAGGCCTCGTGGGCGCCACAGGAGCGCAGCAGGTGGTTCCACGACGGGCCACCGGCCATCGCCCGCATCGCCACCAGCCGGGCGGTCATGTCCGCGCGCTCCAGGGCCCGCCCCAGCGCGATGAAGTGCCAGGCGTCGTCGTGGCTCATGGTGGCGTCGGACACCCCCGCGACCATCGCGGAGCGCTCCCGGACCCAGGTGAGGAACTCGTGCACGCTCAGCGCCCGGGTGCGCACGCCCGGCAGGGTGGTCCAGGTGGTGTTCAGCACCCGCCAGGTCTCCGTCGAGACCGTCTCCCGCGCGCGTCGGGCGTTCTCCCTGGCCGCGCCCAACGAGCCGACGATGGAGCTGGGGGAGGACGCGTCGTCGACCAGCCGCGCCACCACCACGTCGCGGCCCACGTCGTCGGGGACGGGGTCCACGCCCATCACGGACAGCAGCGACGCGCAGGCGGCGCGCTCGTCCCCCCACGGGTCCTCCAGCAGGACCTGCAGGTGGGTGTCCAGGATGCGGGAGGTCCCGTCGGCGCGCTCCACGTAGCGGCCGATCCAAAAAAGCGCCTCCGCGATTCGGCTCAGCACGGCGACGCGTCCGGGCGTGCCTGCTGCTGCTGTTGCTGCTGACCGGCCAGGCCGGTCTCGGCGGACGGCCCCGCGTCCGGCGGGCGGCCCGCCCGCATCCCGCCGCCGCCGTGCCCGACGGCGGTGGGCAGCGGTCCCGCGTCGGGCCGGGTGGCCCCGCCCAGCACCCACGTGTCCTTGGAGCCGCCGCCCTGGGAGGAGTTGACGACCAGCTCGCCCTCGGGCAGCGCGACCCGGGTCAGGCCGCCGGGCAGCACCCACACCTCCCGCCCGTCGTGCACGGCGAACGGGCGCAGGTCCACGTGCCGGGGCGCGAGCGTCTCCCCGATCAGGGTCGGCGCGGTCGACAGCTGCACTACCGGCTGGGCGACCCAGCCGCGGGGGTCCGCGCGCACCGCCACGCGCAGCGCGTCCAGTTCGGCCCGACTCGCCGCCGGCCCGATGACGATCCCCTTGCCCCCCGACCCGTCCACCGGCTTGAGGACGAGCTCGTCGAGGCGGTCCAGCGCCTCGGCCCGGTCGGCGGCCTCCCCGAGCCGAAGCGTGGCGACGTTGGCGAGCACCGGCTCCTCACCCAGGTAGTACCGGATGAGGTCCGGCACGTAGGTGTAGACCAGTTTGTCGTCCGCCACGCCGTTGCCGATCGCGTTGGCCAGCACCACGCTGCCCGCGCGGGCGGCGTTGACCAGGCCGGGGCAGCCCAGCACGGAGTCCGAGCGGAACTGCACCGGGTCGAGGAAGTCGTCGTCGACCCGGCGGTAGATCACGTCGACGGGGCGCTCACCCTCCGTGGTACGCATCCGCACGCGGTTGCCCGAGCAGACCAGGTCACGCCCCTCCACCAGCTCCACACCCATCGAGCGGGCGAGGAGGGCGTGCTCGAAGTAGGCGGAGTTGTGCGCGCCGGGGGTGAGCACCACGACCACCGGGTCCTCCACCTCCGGGGCAGCGGCGCGCAGCGCGGCCAGCAGCCGAGCGGGGTAGTCCGACACCGGGCGGATCGGGTGGGTGGCGAAGGCCTCGGGGAAGGCGTGGGTGATGGCCCGGCGGTTCTCCATCACGTAGCTCACCCCGGAGGGGACCCGGACGTTGTCCTCCAGGACGCGGAAGGCGCCGTCCTCGCCGCGCACCAGGTCGATGCCCGCGACGTGCACCCGTACCCCGTTGGGCGGGACCAGCCCGGCCACCGCGCGCTGGAAGTGCCGGCTGGAGGTGACGACCGCCCGGGGCACGACGCCGTCCACCAGCACCTGCCCGGTGGTGTACACGTCGGCGAGGAAGGCCTCCAGGGCGCGGACCCGCTGGGCGATCCCCGCGCTGAGCAGCTCCCACTCCTGCGCGGAGACCACCCGCGGCACAACGTCGAGGGGGAAGGGGTGCTCGCGGCCCTCGTAGTCGAAGGTCACCCCGCGTTCCAGCAGGCCGCGGGCCAGGGAGTCCGCCCGCGCGCGCAGCTCGGTGCCGGACAGGGTGCGCAGGGCCTCCACCAGCGGCTCGGCCGCCGGCCGCGGGGTGCCGTCGGCGTCGAACATCTCGTCGACGGCCCGCCCGGGCCGGTAGGTGGCGAAGAGGTCCCCCATAACGGGGCACCGTAGAGCCGTCGCGGCGCGGGCGGGAGTCCGGGGGGTTACCCGGATGTTTCCGACAGGCGCGCGCAGACGCCGAGATGGTCCTCCATCGGGGCCGGCCGGGGGTCAGCGCGCGCGGTCCACCCGCGCCTCGTCCCACACCGGGCCGTCGGTCTCGCGGACCGCGCCGTCGGCGCCGAAGACCAGGAACCTGTCGAAGCTGCGCGCGAACCAGCGGTCGTGGGTGACCGCGAGCACCGTCCCGTCGTAGGCCTCCAGACCGGTCTGCAGCGCCTCGGCGCTGTCCAGGTCCAGGTTGTCCGTGGGCTCGTCGAGGAGCAGCATTGTGGTGCCGGCGAGCTCCAGCAGCAGGATCTGCACCCGGGCCTGCTGGCCCCCGGACAGCCGGTCGAACGGCTGCTCGGCCTGACCGGTGAGCTCGTAGCGGCGCAGCAGGGACATCGCCGCGCCGCGGTCCCTGGCGTGCTCACGCCACAGGATGTCCAGCAGGGTGCGCCCGGTCAGCTCGGGGTGGGCGTGGGTCTGGGCGAAGTGGCCGGGGACCACCCGGGCGCCCAGCCGCCACACCCCGGTGTGGGCGACGGGCCGCCCGGCGAGCAGGGACAGGAAGTGGCTCTTGCCCGAGCCGTTGGACCCCAGCACCGCCACGCGCTCGCCGTAGTAGACCTCCAGGTCGAACGGGGCCATCAGCCCGGTCAGGCCCAGCTGCTCGCAGACCAGCGCGCGCACCCCGGTGCGCCCCCCGCCCAGCCGCATCCGGATGTCCTGGTCGCGCGGCGGCTCCGGCGGTGGGCCGGCCTCCTCGAACTTGCGCAGCCGGGTCTGGGCCGCGGCGTAGCGCGACGCCATCGCCTCGCTGATCGACGCGGCCTGCTGCAGCGCGACAACCAGCTTCCTCAGCTGGGTGTGCTTCTCGTCCCACCGCCGGCGCAGCTCCTCGTAGCGGGCGAAGCGGTCCGAGCGCGCCTGGTGGAAGGTGGCGAACCCGCCCCCGTGCACCCACACGTCGCCCCCGGTCGGCGACGGCTCCACGGCGACCACCCGGTCCGCCGCCCGCGCGAGGAGCTCACGGTCGTGGGAGACGAACAGCACCGTCTTGCGGGTCCCGCGCAGCTGCTCCTCCAGCCAGCGCTTGCCGGGCACGTCGAGGTAGTTGTCCGGCTCGTCGAGCAGCAGCACGTCCTCCTCCCCGCGCAGCAGCACCTCCAGGACCAGTCGCTTCTGCTCCCCGCCGGACAGCGTGTCGACGCTGCGCCACTGCGCCCGCTCGTACGGCGTGCCCAGGGCCGCGACCGTGCAGGTGTCCCACAGCGTCTCCGCGGCGTAGCCGCCGGCCTCGCCCCAGTCGATCAGCGCCTGCGCGTAGGCCAGCTGCGCCGCCTCGTCGTCCACCGTCATGATCGCGAGCTCGGCGGCGTCGACCGCGCGCGCCGCGTCGGCGATGCGCGGTGGCGCGACCGCGACCAGCAGGTCGCGTACCGTGCGCCCGTCCCGGACGCTGCCGACGAACTGCGGCATCACGCCCATCCGGCCGGACACCGCCACGGTCCCGGCCTCGGGCGCGAGGTCACCGGCGACCAGTCGGAGCAGGGTGGTCTTCCCGCTGCCGTTCGCGCCGACCAGCGCGGCGACGGAGCCCTCGGCGACGCGGAAGGACACGTCCGCGAGCAGCGGTCGCCCGTCGGGCAGCAGATAGTCCAGGTGTGCGACGTCGATGTGGCCCACTGCCCCAGTCTCCCGCAACGCCCGACGCCCTCCGGACGCGCGCGACCGCAGCGCGGCCCCTCGACACTGTCGACCGAGCTACCGCGCGGCGGACAGGCAACCGCGGCGCCCTCAGCCGAACAGCTGCGCGTCGAAGCTCTCCTGCTGGGCTGTGGCGGGGCTGCGCTCCAGAAGGGTCTCCGCGCCGGTGACGGGGTTGAACCACAGCACGGACGGCTCCCCGAACTGCCCGATCGCCGGGTGGCTGCTTCCTTCGCACGACAGCCGGGCCTGAACGAGCAGGCGGTCGCCCACAGCGCCGTCGACGATGCTGTTGGGCGCCGTCGCGTGGGGGAGGGTGACGACGGTCACGGTCCCGGCAGCGTTGACCCGGCCCAGGAAGATGAGCGCGCAGGCGCCGTCGGACTGGGTGTAGACCGCGTCCGGCAGCCGCCAGGCGTCGGTGTCGCCCAGGTCGGTCGAGCCGACGGCGGCATCGTGGGGGATCAAGGGGGTCGCGGGCGCCCCACTCGCCGGGATCAGCCACAGGTGGCCGGCGCAGCTGGCCAGGAGCTGGCCGGCTGCCCACCAGTGGTCCAGCTCGCAGTACCCGGGGTCGGCCAGGGCTCGCACCGGCACCCCGCTATTGGTGACCAGCTCGATGCCCGCCGGGGTGGTCACCACCAGCTGGGTGCCGTCCGGGGTGTAGAGCCAGCTACTGACCTGGGGCGCCAGCGTCGCTTCGAGGGTGCCGTCGAGCGCTCGACGCTGCAGCACCAACCAGGGCGCGGTCGGTCGGCTCGTGGCGCCCTGCGGTGCGGGGGTCGTTGTCAGCAGCGCCGCCCCGTGTGGCAGTGTGAACCCGGCGGGGGACACCGCGGGCGGCAGCGGGAGCGGCGTCTGGGTGCCGGTGCGCACCCGCAGCAGGTAGCTGCTCCCGCCCACGGAGACGCCGGCGTCCAGGGTGGTGTCCTCGTGCAGCAGGGCCAGCCGCCCGTCGCCCGACCAGCCGACCAGTGAGACGGACTGGATCGCGGGCGGAAGGGTCAGCAGCACGTACCGCCCGCCCACCGGGTCGGCCAGGTCGACCCGGGCGGGCACGGTGGTCCGCAGCACGCCGTCGACGGGCACGCCTGCCCCCTGGACGGCTACCAGCACCCACCCGGGACCCACCTGCGACCAGGGGACCTGGGACAGGGTGCCGACCTGGCCCTCGCCGAGCACCGGCGCCCCCGCCGTGGTCGACGGCTGCGCGGTCAGGGTCGAGGTCGGGGTCGGCGAGGCTGTCGCAGCCGGGGAGGACGAGACCGACCCGGTGGGCGAGGGGGTGCTGTGGGCGGAACCCGTCACCGTGCACGCCGCCAGCGCCGCGACGACCGGCGCGGTGAGCAGCACGTGCCTGCGTGACAGGGACACCGGACCTCCTACGACTCGCCTACCTGTCTAACGCACAGGGTGGCCGGTGGGTTGCCTGCGCGGGCGCCGAACCGGTGAGGCCGTCGTGACGCGGGTCCTTCCTCCGGGTGTGACCGGCGGCCGACCGCCGGTCATCGTGTGCGGCGGCGGGCCTACCCCGCGGTCAGCCCGGCGAGCTTGCCGACCGTCGCACGGTTGCGCAGCGTCACCGGCGTGACCAGCACGCTCTCCAGCCGCGCGGCCAGCTTCGACCGGCCGGCGCCCAGCGGCAGGAGGACGTGCACGTGCCGGTCGCTGACCACGGCGGCCTCTCCGGGCGCGGCGAGCGCGGCAAGCCTGGCGTCGGCGTCCGGCGTGGGTGCCCCCGCGAGGAAGCCGATGTGCTGGCCGGCCTCCCCGGTCCGCTCGCCGAACGGCCGCTCGGCTAGCACCGCTGCAATCTCGTCGCCGCTGCGCACCATCACGGTGAGCACCAGCCCCACCCGCTCGGCCAGCGCGGTCGCCAGCGCGGCGTCGAGCCCGGCGGGCCGGGGATGGTCGAACACCACGTTGCCGCTGTTGAGCAGCGTCACCACGTCAGTGCCGCCCAGCGCGGTCACGGCGGCGCGCAGCTCCGGCATCGGGAGCTTGTTGGTGCCCCCGACGTTGACCCCACGGACCAGGGCCGCCACCCGGGTCAACCGGTCATAGGGCGGCGCCCACCCGCAGCCCCTCCAGGACTGCCTCCTCCACGGTGCGCGGTGCCAGGCAGTCGCCGACCGCGTGCACCTCCCGGCCAGTGGTGGCCAGCTCGGCGAGCAGCTCGTCGACCGGCAGGTGCCCCTGGGACAGGACCAGGGCGTCGGCGTCGAGCAGCACGGGCTCACCCGTCAGGACGTGCTGCAGGTAGACGGTGTCGTCGTCGACGCCCACCGGGCGGACCAGCGGGACGATGGACACCCCCCGCCGCGTCGCGCGGGCCACCATCTCGTCGCGGACGTACTGCTGGATGCGTTGGCCGGCGTGGTAGCCCGACACGGCCAGGGTGACCCGACGGCCGGCCTCGGCGAGCAGGATGGCGGCCCCCAGCCCCAGCCAGTCGCAGCGCCAGTCGGCGACGACGACACGGCCGGCGGGCAGGCTCCCCCCGAGCAGCTCCCAGACGTCCACCACCGTCGCGCCGTCGCCGCGCTCCAGCTGCGGCCAGCGCGGCCGCGCCCCGGTCGCCACCACGACCACGTCAGGGTCCAGCTCCTCGACCATGGCCGCGTCGACCGTCACCCCGGTCACGAGCTTCGCCCCGGCCCGTTCCGCCTCGGCGACCAGGTTGGTGGCTGCGCCGCCGAACTCCGCCCGCCCGGGCAGGAGCTGGGCGAGCAGGACCTGCCCGCCCAGGTGCCTGGCCGCCTCGTAGACGCTGACGTGGTGCCCACGCTGCGCGGCGACTGCCGCCGCTTTCAGCCCCGCCGGGCCGCCGCCGACCACGAGCACCCGGCGCGGCGGGGAGGCGGGGGCCTTGGTCCGGTACTCCCGCTCGCGGCCGGTCTCCGGGAACTGGATGCAGGAGATCGGGTAGCCGGCGTGGAAGTGCCCGATGCAGGCCTGGTTGCAGCCGATGCACGCGCGGATGTCCTCCGCCCGCCCGCTGGCGGCCTTCACCGGTAGGTCCGGGTCCGCGATCAGAGCCCGGGTCATCACCACCGCGTCGGCCTGGCCCGCGGCGAGCACCGCCTCGGCCTCTTGTGGCTGGTTGACCCGTCCGGCGACCAGCACGGGGACGCTGACGACCGCCTTGACTCGGGCGGCCAGCGGGGCGGTGTAGGCGGGGGCGAAGCTCATCGGCGGGACTATGTGGTCCGAGCCAGCCAGCGTGGACGAGCTGCCCGCCACCACCGACACGTAGTCCAGCTGCCCGTCTCCGTCGAGCAGCGCCAGTGCGCGCTCCATCTCCGCGGGGTCCATCTGGTCCGCGGACCGCTCGTCGGCGGACACCCGGACCCCCACGGCGATCGCAGTTCCCACCCGCGCCCGCACCGCGGCGAGCACCTCCCGCAGGAACCGCAGCCGTCCCTCCAGCGACCCGCCGTAGCCGTCGGTGCGGAGGTTCACCTGCGGGTTGAGGAACTGCGCGGGCAGGTAGCCGTGCGAGGCGACCACCTCGACCCCGTGCAGCCCCGCGCGCATCAGGCGGTGCGCCGCGGCGGCGTAGCAGTCGACCATCTCCTCGATCTGCTCCACGCTCATCGCGCGGGGCATCACGTGGAAGCGCTCGTTGGGTACCGCAGACGGCGCCAGCGCGACCGGCAAAGTGCCGTCCTCGGACTCCATCAGCTCGCGGCCGTCGTGGAAGATCTGACCGAACACCACCGTGCCGTAGGGGGCCACCGCGGCCATCAGCGCCTGGTAGCCGGGGATGCAGGCGTCGGTGTCCGCCATCAGGACCGCGTCGGTGTACTTCGCGGTGGGGTGGACTCCGGCCACCTGCACGACGATGAGGCCGACGCCGCCGGCGGCCCGGGCCTCGTGGTAGGCGACCAGCTGGTCGCCGACCTCCCCGTCCACGGCCATGACGGTGTCGTGCCCGGAGGACACGATGCGGTTGGCCAGCCGCGCCGGCCCGATCTGCAACGGGGTGAAAAGGTGCGGGAACTGCGGGCCGTCCAGCGCTGCCATGACCCCTCCGGTGCGCCGCCGGGTCCGGCCCCGGCGCCACCAGCCAGCCTAAGGGGCCCTCGGTCGCTCGAGTCAGCCGACTCGCTTCGATCGCCACGCCGTCCCGGCCGAGTGATGCACCGAGTCAGTCAAGAGCCCGGCCCGTCTCCGTGCGGAACAACGATCAGTAGGGAGTCACTAGACGTTGTGCCTGACGAGGCCACTCTGCCCAAGACTGTTCGGCGGGCCATGACCTCCGTGAGAATGGCCTTAGCACATCAAGCTCCTGAAACCGTGCCAGAACCGTACCGCCGCGAGGGACAGGCAGCGCAAGTCCGAACGCTGCGATATCGACGGCCGGGGTTCTTCGCCGCACCCGCGGGCACAATGCGCTGCGTTGGCAGATGGTCTACGCGTTTGGCCTCAACTGCGACAAAACCCCATACAAGATGACAGGGCGCCCAGGATCTCCGCGGCTCGAAACGATGCCAGGTGCCGTGAGGCAGAGGTAGCAATGGCGCCGACTCCGGTCGACAGGACGGACCAGCGGACCGGCACTGGCCGCGCGCTGTTCCTGTTCAGCACAGCCCGGTCGGACTCAACCGGGAGCCGCGGACGATCCCTCCGCCTCGAAAGTGTCGACGCTTTCAGCCCCCCCGGTTCAGCTCTGAAGCGTCACGCTGGGCCAACTCCCAGTCCAATATGGACGCGACGTTGCGTGTGACCACCGCTAGATCGGATTGAGGCACCACGACGACCCCGTCGCCGTCCCCGACCACGACATCCCCGGAATGGACGGCCACCCTCCCGCATGCGATGGGAGAACCCACCTCGCCTGCACCCTCCTTCGCGGGCCCAGCCGCGCACACACCCAGGGCGTACGTCGGGAAACCAAGCTCGATGAGGGCCATCCGGTCGCGGACCGCACCATCAACAACGAGACCCACAACTCCCGCCGCTATCGCCCGGCGAGCCATCAAATCGCCAAAGAGGCCATGGGCAAGGGAACTTTGGCCGTTGACCACGAGGACGTCGCCGGGCTCGGCCGACTCCAAGGCGAGATGGATCATCGAATTGTCTCCGCTACGCACCCATACCGTCAGTGCTGTTCCGATGAAGCTACCACCTGAAACGCGCTGAATCTCCCCGCACATGACCCCTAGTCGATTCATCGCGTCACCGATGACCGAGGTCGGAACATCGCGCAGGTGCTCATAGGCGGCGCCCGCCGGCCGACGCCAACCGCGCATGACTCGACGGCCAGGAGAACCGTGAGACAGTTCGGGGACAACGTTTCCACCCACGGCGACTCCCCTCCGCTCTGCAGTCGCGGTCACCACCTGCGCCGCTAGACGCAGAACTCACGCGAAAGCAAGTCTGCCACGGCGACACACGTGCGCTCGCCTCCCGCCACGGCGCTGAGCTGTAAACCGACAGGAAGACCATCCGGCGCTAGGCCTGCGGAAAACGCAACGCTGGGTAACCCTGCGACGTTCTGTGGGACCGTGAACCCCATAACGGCGGCACGGAGTTCGATTTGCTCATCACCAACCGTCACGAGGTCAGGACTAGCGACGAGGGGGGGAGCTACGAGAGAGACGGGCGTTAGTAGAACATCTACCTGCGACATCGCGCTGACGAGATCGACTGTCAAACGCTGGCAGTCAGCGCGCGCCGAAAGGTAGTCGGCCAACCCGAATGAACTGGCGCGCTCCAGGCGCTCACGCACGCCCGGCAAGTACTCACTCGAGCGCTCGGGGAAATACCCCAGCTGGTTCGAGTGCACGTCCACCGCCTCGCAGCCCTGCACGACCGTGAATGCCCTTTGAAACCTCTCGGCGGCCGGCGTTCGAAGCTCGACGATCCGCGCTCCCAGGCTTGCTGCGAGTTGAATAGCATCCTCGTACCGACGCGAACGGTCGTTTGCGGGGTGCGCACCCACCAGCAAGGGGGCGACACCGACTCGAAGACCAGCAAGGTTCGTGAGCGGCGCCAGCGTCGTCGGTTCCGGCACTTGTGACACGTCACTGATTTGATCGAAAACCAGCGGTAGGTCGGATACGTGCGCGGCGATAACCCCGACGCTGTCGAAGCTTGGCGCGAGGGGGACCACCCCAGCCGAGTCCACGACCCCAAAGGTTGTCTTGAGGCCGGCAACGCCGCAGAACGCGCTAGGGATTCGAATCGACCCACCCGTGTCTGTCGCGATGCAGGCCGGAACCATGCCGGCCGCCACCGCAGCCCCCGCGCCGCCGCTAGACCCGCCTGGGATCCGATCCAGCGCCAGCGGATTCCTGGTACTCCCACGTTCGGCGTGCTGTGTAGTGATACCCCACCCGAACTCATGCGAACGGGTCGTGCCGACGATAATGGCGCCCGCGCGCCTCAGCCTAGCCACCACTGAGGCATCGTGCGCCGCCACTCGACCGGAGCGGATTGTGGAGCCATACTCATTGGGTCCTCCGGCGACGTCAACAAGCTCCTTGACGGCGATTGGAACACCATGCAAGGGGCCGCGCCAGTAGCCGGCCGCCAACTCATCGCGACGTACGTGAGCAGCCGAGAGGGATCCCTCAGCGTCTACCCAGACGAAAGCATGAATCTGTGAATCAAAATCGGATATCCGGCTGAGACACTCCTGGACCGCTTCCACTGGGTCCAATGTTCCTGCGGCTGACAATGTCGCGAACTGCCGGATGCTCCTCATCTATCGGCACTCGTCACTCTGGCCGTTCGGCCTCGACTGGCGTGACACTGTGCCGACCACCCCCGAGGAAGGAGTCTACGAAGTCCGGACTCGCAGCGAGACTCGCGGGAGCCCCTTCCAGTCGGACCTGCCCACCCCCCATAACGTAGGTCCAGTCAGAGATCTCGAGTACGGCCCTAGCCCGCTGCTCCACGATCAGGACCGCAGCACCGGCGTCCGCCAGTGCCCTGACGTGCTCCTGGAGCAACTCCTGCGCAATTATGGGCGCCAGATTCGCAGTCGGCTCGTCCAAAGCGAACACCCGTGGCTGAAGCATCAGGACTCGGCCCATTGCGAGCATCTTCCGCTCACCGCCGCTGAGCTTCCCGGCACGCCTGCCCAGCATCTCTTGTAGCCGTGGAAATACTGTCAGCACGTACTCCACGCGCGCGGCAACCTCGCGCTGCGGCAAGAGGTACCCACCCATTTCGAGGTTCTCGCGAACGGACAGCGGCGAAAACACGTCATTAATCTGCGGGACGTAAGCGACCCCCATGCGAGCTATGTCCTCAGGCCGGCGATTGGCGATATCGGTGCCGTCGACGAGCACTTTCCCTGACAGCACCGCCACGTCACCAACAATGCTCTTCAGGAGAGTGCTCTTTCCGGAGCCGTTGGGGCCAACGATGGACGACACGGTGCCAGGCGCAACCTTGACGGAGACCCCTTGGACAACCGCCCTGCCGCCGTACCCGGCCGTGACTTCCTCGGTGCTGAGGGTGGCGCCCACAATTGTCCCTTTAGCCGACAAGATAGGCCTCCACGACGCCGGCGTGCGCACGAAGCTCAGTCATTGTGCCCTCCGCCAGCACCTTGCCTTCGGCGAACACGATCACTGGGTCGCAGAACTCGTCCATCAGAGCGAGTTCGTGCTCGACCATGACAATGGTCATGCCGTCTGCGCACAGCTCCAGGAGTTGTCGACCGATCTGACGCGCGAGGCGCGGGTGCACGCCAGCCATCGGCTCATCTAGGAGAAGCAGGTCCGGCTCAGCCATGAGGGCTCGCATGATTTCAACCAATCGCCGTTGGCCACCGCTTAGGTCACCGGCGTAGTGGTTGCCATATTGACTCATGCCAAACCGGTCGAGTATCTCGCGTGCCCGCTCGACGGCCGCATCCTCGCTGGCGCGCCAGAACCGCTCGCCACGAACCGCTCCTAGGAACGATTCGCCGGCCTGTGCGGGTGCTGCCGACAGCAGATTCTCATACACGGTCAGCCGCTTGAACTCGCTCGCCAGTTGAAACGTTCGAATGAGCCCAGTCCGAGCACGGCGGAAGGCGGGCACGGCCGTCACGTCTTCACCCTTGTAGCGAATCTGCCCGCTGGACGGCTCCAGCGTCCCTGCAAGCATCGCCAGCGTTGTCGACTTGCCAGCGCCGTTTGGTCCGATGAGTCCGGTCAGTCTCCCTTGCTGGATAGAGAACGTGACGCCGTCCACGGCCACGACTCCGTCGAAACGACGCGTAAGGTCGATCGCTTCGATCACCGAAGTCCCGTCGCCCACGAGTCTCGGCATGGCGGTCGCGCTGTCGGCGACGACCAACGCCGACATCCCTTCATCCGCGCTCCCGCCTACGCTGGTTGCACTCGCCACGGGAGCAAGGGACCCCTTATCGAACGCGCCGATCGTGCGTCGCTTCTCTGGAAGTATCCCCTGTGGTCGAAACCACAGAAACGCCACAATAAGAACACCGATCGCCACCCATTGCAAAGCTGGGATAAGATTCGGGTAGTTTGAGTTCGACGGGATGTATCGAGTCGCCTCTTCGAAGCCGACAGGTACCAGGATTGCTCCGATAACCGCGCCTTTGTGGTTCCCCAGACCACCGATGATCACGGCGGCGAAGAGGACAACTGTCTCTGCGTAGCCCCAAGCAGAGGGCGCCCACAGCGTAATGAAACCGACGAGTATTGCTCCGCTCAGGCCTGCAACAGCTCCGCCTAGTACGAGAACGCCGGCGCGCAACGCGCGGAGGTCTTTGCCCAGAGCGTCGGCAACGACGTCGTTGTCTCGCATTGCGCGCAAGGTGCGACCGTACGGCGATTCCGTGATGCGATTCATGAAGAAGTAGGTAGCAGCAGCGAGCAGGATGGCGCCGCCCGCGTACGCGAGCTGGTACTTCACCGACTGTGGGTCGACTTTGCCGGAGAATGGCTGGGGGACCAGGGAGAGGCCGGCGTCACCATTGAAGAGCGGCCGATAGTTTGTGACGAGGAGGTTGAACATGACAGCGGACACGAGAAGACCGACAGCCGCGAAGTCACCTCGGATTCTTCGTCCTACTAAGAGTGTGAACGGCAAGGCGAGCAGGCCGCCGACCACCGTTGCACCGATCCATGGAAGCGGGAATGGCAGGTTCCAGCCGAGAATGTATTGCTGAAAGCCACCGTTAGCGGATGACGGAGGTAGCGAGAGGACAGCGGCTGTATAGGCTCCGGCGGCCTGGAAGGTAATGAAGCCCAGATTGCTGACTCCGGCGATTCCCAGCTGTTGGCTGATGCCAAGACAAGCCAGGATGTCAACGGACGCGTACACCAACAGGTTGACGATGTAGAACAGGTTGGCGCTACTCATCGAGACCTGCCCCCTCTCATGTGCGCGCTCCGAGCAAGCCCGACGGTCGCCAAGCGAGCATTGCGAAAAGGAGAAGGAATGCGATGACGTCCTTGTAGTCGGAGGCAATATAGTTGGCGCTCACTTCGGTGGCGAGCCCAATTATCAGTGCCCCGAGCATTGCTCCGTACGGCTGCCCTGGTCCACCGAGGAACACCGCGGCGAGGATCAGGACGAGAAAGAGTTGGGTACTCGTGGCGCCGAAGCTGCCCGCGTCAATCGCAAAGATGGTTCCCGAAAGGCCGCACAGGCCTCCGGTGATTGCCCACGTTGCAGTCACCACCCTTTCCGTGCGGATACCCGAATTCCGAGCCAATGGCCGGTTGGCGGCCGTGGCGCGCATGGCCTTTCCGAGCTTGGTATACCGGAGCAACCCATGGATCCCTGCCATGACGACCAGCGATGCAGCGATGATCGTGACCTGGACCCAAGTGAGTTGCAATCCGGCGAAGTTGCTCGATGCAGGTTGCGACATGTTGTACGAAACATTTGTGCCACCGACGACTGCCTGCAATCCGAACGTGAGGATCAGGGTAATGCCGAGAGTCACGATTACCATCGTGACACCCGTGGTGCCGCGCCGTTGGAACGGTGTGTAGATGAACTTGTTCAGGATGACGGAGAGGAGTGCCCCGGCGATGACTGCCGCGACGATGCCGAACCAAATGCTGGCTCCGGCGTTGTTGACGGCGTAGGCGGCGTACGCAGACACGATCATTACGCCGCTATACGCGAGATTCAGCACATCAGTGACAGCGAACTGCATCGTAAAGCCCACGGCGGCGATGGCAAGCACCGCCGCCGTGACCAGACCGAATCCTATAGATCCCAGCAACAGACTCACGGCGTAACTGCCTGCAATTCTGCCGCAGTGAGCTGACCTGTCACATTGACGTTGCCCTTGTTGTCGTACGTATTCAGAACGAAGATATTCGCGGAGGTGTGATACGCGTCAAAGTTCGTCGGTCCACCCGGCCCAAGGTAACGGATAGTCTTGTTACTCCTGAGCGCGGTGACGCCGTCGGAGTAGTTTGTCACGGTCGTCGCTCCGCTCACACCATTTCCGATGGGCACGATGTCCGCGTTGTAGACGCTCGGCGTGACGCTGTTCGCTTTGTTCATAGCGAGGGCGGCGAGCAAGATGCCGTCATACAAGTGGACCGTGCCGCCGACCGACTGGTAGTTGGCCGTCCCGCCCTGCACTTGGTTGTTGACGGCCTTCAGATTCGCCAAGAAGGTCTGGTAGGCAGCGCCAGCCGTGTCGACCGCCACGTTGTCCGCAACGTAGTTCTGCGCGAGCGTGTCGGCACCAACGGCCGCTGAGACAGCCTTGAACCAAGCCGGGTCGATGGTTGCTTGCGTCCCGATCACGGGAATCATCTTGCCACCGTTGAGTTGCTTGATCTCAGACAGGAAGGTTGCGTCGGTCGCACCCAACGCTTCGGTGAAGATAACGTCGGGGTGCGAAGCGACGATCCTGGCCGCCTCGGTGCGGAAGGTGTTGGAGTGCAGATCCAACGTCTCGTTCGACGCGAGAGTGAGTCCCGCCTTTTTGATTGAGTCAATTGCGGGCTGGACGAACGTCTGGGAGCCGATGTCGTTGCCATACGCTAGCGCTACGTTCTTGTAGCCCTTCTTTACAGCAATTGCAACCATTGCGTACGACTCCGCTAGGTCGGGGGCAACCAGGCGGTAGAAGTAGTCGAACTTGGTGTTGCTGAATTCCGCTTGCCCGGTCATGCCGAACATGGTCATCTTCGCAGAGTTGATGATTGGGACGACCGAGGCGGCCTCGTCACCCGTGAGACCGATGACCAGCGCTAGGTTAGGCGTAGAGGCAAACATCTGCCGAGTGGCGGGCACGGCGTCTGCGGGATCTCCGCGGGTGTCAAAGACCTGACAGGCCACTTGATGGCCAAGAATCCCGCCACCAGTGTTGATCGCATTGGCTGCCGCCAGGCAGCCGACCTGGTAATTGGGTCCAAGTGCAGCATCAGCACCCGTGAACGGTGCCAGCACTGCAATGGTCAACGTTCCCTTGCTAGCCGATGAGCCACCGGTTGCTGAGGAGCCGCTACCGGAGCTGGAGCAGGCCGCTAGGGCAAGAGTCGCGATGGCGCCAATAGCGCCTGCCCGTACCCATCTCGACGTCGGCCGGCGGGCACCGCGTCCGTGATCGGGCCTGTCAATCCTTTCGATCATGTTTGTCCTTCCCATGAGGGTTCATGCACAAATAGGTTATAGCGAGCCAGTTGCCGTGGACTTGGGTCGCCAGCGCCACGTTGCCGGCGTGCCTTCTTCTTCCACCACACGATTGCGAATTGTGCCAACTCCCCCTATCGACACTTCGACGGTGTCTCCGACCTCGAGCCAGACGGGCGGCGTGCGCGCCATTCCGACGCCGCCCGGTGTACCGGAAGCAATTACGTCCCCTGGTCGCAGAGCTGTGAAAGAAGAGAAGAACTCGACTGCCTCGAGGACGTTGACGAGCATTTGTGAAGTGCGGGCGCTCTGCATGACGGTGCCATTGAGGGTCGTCGTGATGGCGACGTCAAGGATGTCCGGCACTTCGTCGGGCGTGACCAGCTCAGGTCCTATGGGCATGCTTCGATCGAAGTTCTTGCCCGGCAGCCACTGGGTGCCCGCGCGCTGCCAGTCGCGCGCTGTCGCTTCGTTCAGGACGACGAACCCGGCGATGGCTTCCATCGCGCGGTCCGGTGTGACGTAGCGGCCGCCGGAACCGATGACGATGCCGAGTTCGCCTTCGTAGTCGAATCCCGTAGATAGTGCCGGTCGTACCAGGTCCCCGAAGGGCGCTAGGACGCTGCTGGCGCTGCGCGCGAACGACTCTGGCCACGACGGGACGCTGCGTCCAGTCTCTATCGCGTGTTCGCTGTAGTTGACGCCTAAGCAAAGGACTCGGCGCGGGTTGGGAGTAACTGCGTCGAACTCGGCCTCGCTGACCTCACGACCGTCGAGGTCGGCTAACGCAGCGACTCGGTCCATGCCGGCTGGCCCCAGTTCGAGGAGTCCATTCAGCGTTGTCAGAGTGGAGTCGCCAGTTTGCGTCGCAACGTCAACGTAGCCGGAGCGGCCTCGAACGTGAAGGCGTGATCCCTGCGGTGTGACGATAGTCGCGAGTCTCAAAGTCTTCCGTCCAAGTTGGTTGACATGGAGAGATTGGTTGCAAAAGCGGGACTTGTGGGTCGATCATCGGAGTATTGGGTCACCAATCTCATGTGTCAAGGATGATGCGGAAACGTTACCGGCGTGCACCCCTCTTGTGAGCAGGTGGTCTATGTGATAGGGACTTTCGTGGATGAGGTAGACGGGGCCAGCTTGGATCCCCTGTCGTTGGCAGATGTTTTGCTACAGCACCCGCGAGCCCAGTCGGCAGTCGGCAGCAGGTGGCCGACCGAGCGCGAGCTTGAGGAGTCGCTGGGTGTGTCCCGACATCATTTGCGTCGAGCGCTGGAACTCCTGGAGCGGGAAGGGTGGATCACGCGACACGTGGGTCGGGGAACATTCGTGGCTCGCTCAGCGGAGTCTTATCGCCCCGGACAGTTGGCGGCACCAGTGGCAGAGTTCGGCGCTAGTCGAGACGCTGGGAGTGCGGTAAATGGAAGTGAGGATCATACGAGTGGATCGGAGTTGTCCGATATTGCACCGGCAGATGTCCTCGGCGCCCGTCGTGTGATTGAACCCAGCGCGATGTTGTCTGCTATCACGCGTGCAACGAGTCGCGATTTCGACGCCGTATGCAGGTGCCTGGCGGGAGGGGATAGTGCGCGGTCTCACGCCGAGTTCGAGTACTGGGATCTCGAACTGCACCGGGCGATTGTTGCAGCCACCCACAACCCATTGCTTGTCCGGCTCTATCGCCTGATCGAGGAGGCAGGGCGCAGTTCCATCTGGGGCCGGCTAGGTCGTGACGGCAGTTCTGAGGAGGCCCGCTCGGCTCACCGCTTGGAGCATCATGCGATCGTCGAGGCGCTACTGGTTAGAGACTCGCCGAGAGCCGCGGAGGCGATGCAGCATCACCTGGCGCGCATCGAGGAGGACGTGTTCGCTCGAGCGGGGTGCGGCCTGACCTTCTGATGACAGGCAATGTTTCCGCGAGGCGTGGCGTGTGACTCACGTCGCGCGGACCGCCGCTGCTGAGGGCAGTCGATGCCAAGGGACGTGTCGGGGGATGATTCCGGCAGTGGTTCCGGCCGGCGCCACGACCTCCAGGGCGGGTTGCCCGGTTGCTCCGTCGTCGGCGTCGCCGGCGCGCGGGGCGTCGTAGGCAGCGTGGAACATCACGCCGGAGCGGATGGCCCGCCATCTCAGCAACCTCTCATTCCAGACCGTCACGCTAGGACACAGTCGGCTGGAGGTGGCGAGTGGTGACGACACGGCGCGGCGATGACCGCGATGCGGGACTGCGACGGCTGTCCTCGCTGACCGTCGGTGCTCTCGCCGCGACCGCGGTGGGAACCGGGCTGGTGGCGGTGGCGGTGGGGTCCCCTGCCGTGGCGCACTGGGCCCACTCGCTGGACGGGGCGCCGACCACCGGGCAGCCGGCGATCGCCCCGGCGGGTCAGTCCCCGCAGCAGGTGCAACCCGGGCTGGCCGGCCCCGTGCAGCCCGGCGCGCCCGCCGGGCAGCCCTCCGCCGTCACCAGTGGCTCCTAGGTGGTCGCGGTGCCCTTGCTCGCCATCACGACCACGTCCAGCCCGCTCTGGTACCTCGCCCGGGCCAGCGGGGTGGTGCTGCTTGTGCTGTTCTCCGCGGTGGTGGTTCTCGGTGTCTTGACCCACGGGTCGGTGGCGCTACCCGGGGCCCCCCGGTTCGTCTCCGGCGGCCTGCACCGCAACCTGTCCCTGCTCGCGGTGGCGCTGCTCGTCGTCCACATCGCGAGCTCGGTGCTGGACACCTTCGTCTCGATCCGCTGGGTGGACGCCTTCGTACCCCTGGTGTCGTCCTACCGGCCGGTCTGGCTGGGTCTTGGTGCCCTGGCCGGGGACCTCTTCCTCGCCCTGGTGGCCACCAGCCTGCTGCGCACCCGGATGCCCCTGCGCGCCTGGCGCGCGGTGCACTGGGCGGCCTACGTGGCCTGGCCCGTGGCCCTCGTGCACGCGCTCGGGACGGGCACCGACACGCGCAGCCGGTGGATGCTCGCGACGGCGGCGGTGTGCACCGTGGCGGTGGTGGGTGCGGTGCTGTGGCGCCTGGCGGCGGCTAGCGCGGGCGCCGAGTCGACCCGCGCCGCCTGGGGCGTCGCCGCGCTGGTGCTGCCGGTGCTGGTCGGGGCCTGGCTGCTGGTCGGCCCGCTGGCGCCGCACTGGGCGGAGCGTTCGGGGACCCCGGCGTCGGTCCTGTCGCGCAGCGCGGCCGGCGGGACAAGCGGGGGCGGGACAGCATCGGCGAACGCGCGGCCCACCGGATCCGCCACGGTCGCCGGGGCGGTCACCTCCAGCCCGGTCGGCACCTCGCAGGAGCAGGTGCTGCTACGCGGCGCTCTCACCGGTGGGCCCGGCGGCTCGTTGGAGGTCTCCCTGGTCGGCGTGCCCGCCGGCGGGGGAGTGTCGGTGTCGTCCTCGCAGGTCACCCTGACCACGCCCACCGGCGCGGCCTACACCGGTGCGGTGACCAGCCTGAACGGCGGACAGATCACCGCGGCGCTCCGCGGTCCCGGCGGGACGGTGCAGCTCGGCGCGTCCGTCGCGATCGACACCGCGACCTCCAGCTTCCACGGCCAGGTGCAGCTGTCCTGACGGCGGGGCGCTCGTGACGCCCCTGCGGTGTCCCGCGGGTGTCCCTCAGGCGTCCCTCAGGCGTCGAGGTGGGCGGCGGCCCGCTCCCCGATGTCGGGGATCGTCAGCTCGTCCTCACTGGTCCGGGCGACGACGTAGGTGCCGTCGGTGACGAACCGCACGGCGTAGTAGCCGGTGCCCGGGCGGTACACCCCGGCGTCACCGGGGCCGAGCACCGTGCCGTCCACCTCCACCTGGCCGGAGACGACGTAGGTGACCGACCCGTGGGTGTAGCCGTGCGCCGGCACGATGTCACCGGCGGAGCCGCGCACGACGGTCAGCACCGCGCCGGTGGTGTGAAGCCGCGTCACCTCCGCGCCGAGCACGTTCTTGGTCCAGCTCAGCGAGTCGGTGGGGATCGGCTCAAAGCCCGGCATGGTGGCCTCCTGGGGTCCTCGGACGGCCCCCGCGACCGTCGTAACCCACGCTAGTGGACGCCGGGCACCCGACCCGGGTGTGACGCAGGTCACATAGAGGTGGGGGCCCGCGCTGCCGACACTTACCTCACCCCGCGCCAGGCGGGGTGCCCGGCCGGACGCCGAGTCCTGCCCACCGGACGGGCCCGCCACCAGGTCTGGGCAGGAGCGGGGGACCCACCGGTCCCACCGGCCCGGCCACCTCGGTGGCCTCGGGGTGAAGCGCGGCACCGACCCTGGTAGCGCGCCGGGCACCTTCCCGCCCGAACCCGACAGCTCACCCCGCAGGCGTGCGGAAGGGTTCCCATGCCTGCGTCAGCCCCGCGTACCCGGCGCCGTCGCCGCGCCCCCCTCCTCAGCCTCGTCGGCGCCCTGGTCGGCGGTGCGCTCCTGCTCAGCGCCGCCACGCCGGCGCTGGCGTCGGAGGCGCTGCCCCGCCTCGCGCCCCAGGCCGCGGTGGCGGTGACCCCCATGGCGCGCGCGCAGGCCACCTGGACGGGCGGCACCGCCATCCTGAACGGGTCCCCCACGACCACGACGGCAGCGGGGGCCAGGGTGTTCGCGGCGGTCTACCTGCACGGGCAGCCGCTGGACAACGCCAATGTGGTGTTCTTCGAGCGGGTGCCCGGGGGCACGATGCACCCGATCATTACCCTGCGGACCAACATCCATGGCCAGGTCGGCCTGATGTGGTCGGTGCCGGCCGGGACCACCACGTTCGGTGCGTGGGGCTGGATCCCCGCCCAGGTGCTCAACGGGCATGCGATCCCCGCGCACTACAGCGGTGCCAGCCCGCTGGTCGCCGTGACCGCCACCGACGACCTGCGCTCCAAGGTGCTCGCCGAGGCCGCCTCGCTGGTCGGGGTGCCGTACCTGTACGGCGGCTCCACCCCGGCGACCGGCTTCGACTGCTCGGGCTACGTGCGCTGGGTGTTCGCCGTGGCCGCGCACATCGCGCTGCCGCACACCGCGGCCGGTCAGTACGCGCTCAGCCAGCCCATCCCCACCGCGGCGCTGGAGCCCGGTGACCTCATGTTCTTCACCTCCGGTGGAGCGATCTACCACGTCAGCATCTACGCCGGCCACGGGCAGATGTACGAGGCCCCCTACACCGGGCTGCGGGTGCGGCTGACCCCGATCTGGGGGAGCAACTACATCGCGGGGCGCCTGCTGCCCTAGCAGTCCCGCCCACGGGATTGGGTCACAGGCTGTCACAGCCTGTGGAATGGATCACATCCCCCGCGTGCCCGCCGCCGAGGGACCTAGGGCTGCTGGTGCCCGCCCGGAGGTTAGGGCACCCTGAGCCCATCCACTCCTTCGACGCGATGGGGACTCGATGACCGCTACGGGGACCAACGTTGCTCCCACCAGCCACCGCCGCCTTGCCGAGTGGGTCGAGGAGGTGGCCGCACTCACCCAGCCTGACGCCGTCGAGTGGTGCGACGGCTCGGAGGAGGAGTGGGAGCGGCTGACCGCGCTGCTCGTCGCCCAGGGCACCTTCACCCGGCTCAACCCTGCGCTGCGCCCCAACAGCTTCCTGGCCCGCTCGAACCCCACCGACGTCGCCCGGGTCGAGGACCGGACGTTCATCTGCTCGGTGGACAAGGACGACGCCGGACCCACCAACAACTGGGTGGCGCCAGACCAGATGCGCGAGACGCTCACCGGCCTGTTCGCGGGCAGCATGCGCGGACGCACGATGTACGTCGTTCCCTTCTCGATGGGGCCCCTGGGCTCCCCGATCTCCCAGCTCGGCGTGGAGATCACCGACTCCGCCTACGTCGTGGTCAACATGAAGATCATGACCAGGATGGGCACGGCCGCGCTGCGGCTGATCGAGGAGCAGGGCGACTACGTCCCCGCCCTGCACACCGTCGGGATGCCGCTAGTCGACGGGGTTGACGACGTCGCGTGGCCCTGCAACGAGACCAAGTACATCGTCCACTTCCCGGAGACCCGAGAGATCTGGTCCTACGGCTCGGGCTACGGCGGCAACGCCCTGCTGGGCAAGAAGTGCTACGCGCTGCGGATCGCGTCGGTGATGGCCCGGGACGAGGGCTGGCTCGCGGAGCACATGCTGATCCTCAAGCTGACCTCGCCGTCGGGCGACGTCCGCCACCTCGCGGCCGCGTTCCCCTCCGCCTGCGGCAAGACCAACCTGGCGATGCTGGAGCCCACCGTCCCGGGCTGGACGGTGGAGACCGTGGGCGACGACATCTGCTGGATGCGGTTCGCCGACGACGGCCGCCTCCACGCGATCAACCCCGAGGCTGGCTTCTTCGGGGTGGCCCCCGGCACGGGCATGAAGACCAACGCCAACGCCATCCGCACCCTGACCGGCAACTGCATCTTCACCAACGTGGCGCTGACCGACGACGGCGACGTGTGGTGGGAGGGGCTCACCGACACCCCCCCGGCGCACCTGGTCGACTGGAAGGGCCGGGACTGGACGCCGGCGTCGTCGGAGCCGTCCGCGCACCCGAACTCCCGCTTCACCGTGCCGGCGGAGCAGTGTCCGTCCATCGCCGACAACTGGGAGGACCCAGCCGGGGTGGCCATCGACGTCATCCTGTTCGGCGGGCGACGCGCCACCAACGTGCCGCTGGTGACCGAGTCGCTGAGCTGGCAGCACGGGGTGTTCATGGGCGCCACGGTGTCCAGCGAGCAGACCGCCGCCGCTGAGGGCACCGTCGGAGCGCTGCGCCGCGACCCGTTCGCGATGCTGCCGTTCTGCGGCTACAACATGGCCGACTACTGGGGCCACTGGCTGGCGGTCGGCCGGGCGACCTCACCGGAGAAGCTGCCGCGGATCTTCCAGGTCAACTGGTTCCGCAAGGACAGCGACGGCGCGTTCCTGTGGCCGGGCTTCGGCGAGAACTCCCGGGTCGTGGAGTGGGCCGTGCGCCGCGTCGAGGGCGAGGCGGAGGCGGTCGACACGCCGCTGGGCAAGGCCCCGGCGCCCGGCGCGCTGAACCTCGACGGCCTGGACCTCACCCCGGCGCACGAGGCGGCGCTGTTCGCGGTGGACCCGACCACCTGGGCTGCCGAGGCGGACATGACCGAGGAGTACTTCGCCCAGTTCGGCGACCGGCTCCCCGCGGAGATGATGCAGGAGCTGGGGGCGCTGCGCGCTCGCCTCGCCCAGGCGTAGCAGCGGCGCCTGACTAGGCGAGGGCCGCGAACCGACCGCCCAGCAGCGCGCCGACGAGGTCGTCGGCGCGCTGGCGGGCCTGCTCGCCGTAGCGAGCCGACTGGGCGCGCAGCTGCTCGGGGTCGGCGCCCGCCGTCTGCACCAGCGGCGCCATCGAGCCCAGCCAGCGGTCCAGGGTGGCCGGGGTGGTCTCAGGGTGGAACTGCACCCCGACGGCGCTGCCTGCGACGAACGCCTGCGGGCCGGCGGCGGAGCGGGCGAGCTCGCGCGCTCCGGGTGGGACGGTGAACCGGTCGGCGTGCCACTGCACCCACGGACCCGACGGGATAACGTCCGCCACGTCTGTGTCCACGAGCAGCCATCCCAGCTCCGGCGCCGGTGCGCGCTCCACTGAGCCGCCGAGGGCGTGCGCGAGCAGCTGGGCGCCGAAGCAGATGCCGAGCACCGCCACCCCCGACGCGGTGGCCTGCCGCAGCAGCGCCGCCTCCGCGGCCACGGCGTCAGCGACCTCGTCCCAGTAGACCGACCACTCCGAGCCGAGCGCCACCACGGCCGCCAGGTCGTCGTCGAGGGCCGGGAGGGCCTCGCCGCGCCACGCCCGACGTACCGCCAGGCCGCGGCTGGCCAGTGCCTCCTCCACGAAGCCCCCCTCAGGGTCCTCGCGGTTGGCGATCAGCAGCACGCTCATGCCCGCACTCTAGGCGGGCCGGCCGGGAACGCCGACGGGGGCGCGACCCAGTGGGTCGCGCCCCCGTCGGGACGTGCGGGTGGCGACGTCAGACGCCGCGAACCTGCTCGGCCTGCGGGCCCTTCTGGCCCTGCACGACCTCGAACTCCACGCGCTGACCCTCGTCGAGGGAACGGTAGCCATCGGCCACGATCGCGCTGTAGTGCACGAACACGTCGGCACCGCCGCCGTCGACGGCGATGAAGCCGAAGCCCTTCTCAGCGTTGAACCACTTAACGACGCCCTGCTGGGGCATTGCATCTCCTTGGAGCTGGGGTGACGCCCGCACCTTACGGACGCCGGTGCTGTACTGCGCGTCGTGCCCCGCGGAGAAACCCGAGCAAGCGCACGTCTGCGAACCTAGTCACAGGCGTCGACCACGTTTTCCGGTACTGCCACCGCGACCAGACTAACAGCCCGCGACACCCAGCCACGACCCCCCTGGGGACATCGCGGCGGGCGCGGGCCTGGTCGAGCGCGCGGGCGGTGCGCCACAGTAGGCCGGTGCCCGCGACCGAGATGCCCCTGGCCGCCGGGCGGCTGCTGGTGGCCAGACCCGAGCTGACCGACCCCAACTTCGCCCACGCGGTCGTGCTGCTGCTCGAGCACGGCAGCGACGGGGCCGTCGGGGTGGTGCTGAACAGGCCCACGGCCATCGGCGTCAGCGACGTCCTGCCTGACGTCGCCGCTGGCAGCCCCGGGGACCCCGTGGTCTTCCAGGGCGGACCGGTGGGGCTGGACGCCGCCCTGGGGGTGGCGGCCGCGGCGCCCGGCCAGCCCGGCTTCCGTCCGGTGGTGGACCAGGTGGGCCTGGTGGACCTCGACGTCCTCGCCGGCGCGGTCCCTGCCTGGCTGCGCCGGCTGCGGGTCTTCGTGGGGTATGCCGGGTGGGGGTCCGGGCAGCTGGAGGGGGAGCTCGGCGCCGGGGCCTGGCACGTGGTCGGTGCGGTGGCCGACGACGTGTTCACCCCCCGCCCGGAGCGCCTGTGGCGCACCGTGCTCGCCCGCCAGTCGGGCCCGCTCGCGCTGCTCAGCGGCTGGACCGAAGACCCCACCTTGAACTAGTCGGCGCCCCGACCGGACTCGGCTGCCCGCGACCGTCCGCCGTCCTACACTTGCCGGCTATGACTCTCTCCCCGGACCCGGCGGACCCGGTCGGCGGCACCTCCACGGGGCTGGTCGAGCGCCCCGTGACGGTGCCCACCGAGGCCGGCGACCACGAGCGCTTCGCGCACTACGTGCGCAAGGAGAAGATCGTCGAGTCGGCCGTGACGGGGGAGCCGGTCGTCGCCTTGTGCGGCAAGGTGTGGGTCCCCAGCCGCGACCCCAGCCGCTTCCCGGTCTGCCCCGAGTGCGAGGCCATCTACCGCGGGCTGCCGCCGGGCGAGCCGCCGGCCGGCTGAGCCGTTCCGCCCGACACGCCGGCCCAGGCTGGTGGGCCACCGCGCCCGGGGCGGTCGCGCCATCATGGAGGCTGTCGGGCCGCGCGGCGGCCCCCGTCGGTGGGAGTGCACGTGAGCCAGCAGTCCGTGGCACCCAGTTCCGCTGACCTGGCCGCCCTGGCCAAGCGCAGCTTCGGCGTCCTGCTCACCCTGGCCGTGCTCACCGCCGCACTCGGGATCGCCCTGCTGGTGTGGCCCTCGGAGAGCATCGTCGTCGTCTCGGTGCTCGTGGGCATCTACCTGGTCGTCTCCGGCATATTCCAGCTGATCGGCGCGCTGGTGGAGACCCAGGCGGGCGGGGGGGTGCGCGTGCTCATCGCGATCTCCGGCACGCTGAGCCTGCTGCTGGGCCTGTTCGCGTTCCGCAGCGCCGCGCACAGCGTGCTGCTGCTCGCGTTGATCATCGGGTTCGCCTGGCTGTTCCGCGGCATCGCGATGACCATCACCGCCATCGCCGACCCGAACACCCCGTCGCGCGGACTGCAGATCTTCTTCGGGGTGGTGCTCGCCATCGCCGGCATCGTCGTCATCGACTCCCCGGTGAACTCCCTGCACGTGCTCGCCGTGCTGGTCGGCATCTGGCTGCTCGTCCTGGCGCTCGTCGAGCTGGTCCTGGCGTTCCAGGTCCGCTCGGCGGGGGCGTCCGTCGCGGCGTCCTAGCCGAGTACACCTAGCCGGCGGGTCCTTCCTCCCCGGCGTCACCCACGCACGCGGCCGGCAGCTCGAACCAGCGCAGCGCCTCCGCGGCCGGGTTGGCCAGGTGGCCGGGCTGCGGGGGGGTCGCCGCGTGCCTGGCCACCGCACGGCCCAGCACGGCGCGGCCCGCGGCGAGCTGGTCGGCCAGCGCGGAGGCCGGTGCGGTGCGGGCCACCGCGGGCGCGATGAGGCGCCCGTCGGCGTCGTAGTGCACGTCGGCTAGCCGCAGCGGGGCGCGGCCCGGGCCGGCCCGGTGCGCCCAGGTGCCCGACGCGGGGTCGAAGGTGTAGTCCTCCATCAGGGCCCAGCCGTGCTCGGCGACGAGGGCCACCGCCTCCACCAGGTAGCGGAACACCTCCTCGGACCAGAAGTAGTTGAACCCCACCCTCACCCAGCCGGGCTTGACCCCTTCGCAGCCGGACTCGATGGCCTCCTCGAAACGGTGGCTGGACGGCTCGTCGATGCCGAGCAGGCGGTGCCCGTACGGGCCCGCGCAGGAGCAGCCGCCGCGGGCCTGGACGCCGAACAGGTCGTTGAGCAGCGCGACGACGTAGTTGTGGTGCAGGTAGGCCCCGGACGGGCCGGTGACGGTGAACGACACGATCGCCAGCCGCGGCACGTCGGCGCGGCCCAGCACCTGCAGGTGCTCCAACGGCGCCCACGCGGCCAGGGCGCGGGCCAGGAAGTCCTCCTCGTGCGCCCGGATCACGTCGGTGGTGACCGCCTCCTTCAGCCCGACCACCAGACCGGCCCGGATCGACTCCACGATGGCGGGCGTGCCGCCCTCCTCGCGGGCGACCGGGTCGGTGAGGTAGACGTGCTCATGGGCGTTGACGTAGGCGACGGTGCCCCCGCCGACGACGTCCGGCACCCGGTTGGTCAGCAGTGCGCGGCGCACCGCGAGCACCCCGGGGGTGCCGGGTCCCCCCACGAACTTGTGCGGGGAGAACACCACGGCGTCCATCCCCCCGCGGGGGTGGTCGGGGCACGTCGGCGCCATGCGGATCGGGACGTAGGGCGCAGCCGCGGCGAAGTCCCACACCGCCAGCGCGCCGCCGTCGTGCAGCAGCTGGGAGACCGCGCAGGTGTCGGTGAGGACCCCGGTGACGTTGCTCGCCGCGGAGAAGGCGCCGATCAGCAGGGGGCGCTGGGCGTAGGCGGCGAGCTGGTCCGCCAGCTGGGCGGTGTCCAGGCGGCCGTCGGTGTCCTCACCGATGCGCACCACGTCCACGACGGACTCCCGCCAGGGCAGCTCGTTGGAGTGGTGCTCGAACGGGCCGAGGAAGACCACCGGGCGCTGCTCGCGCGCCACGTGGCGGGACAGCTGGTAGCGGTCCTCCATGGCGGAGGGGATCCGCAGGCCGAGGACGCCGACGAGGCGGTCCAGGGCGCCCGTGCTGCCGGACCCGGCGAAGATCACCACGGTGTCGTCGTCGGCGCCCAGCGCCGCGTGCACGGCGGCCCGGGCGTCCTCGCGCAGCCTGCTGGTGGCCAGGCCCGTGCCGGAGGACTCGGTGTGGGTGTTCGCGTAGCGGGGCAGCACGTGGGCGCGCACGAAGTCCTCGATGAACCCCAGGGCGCGCCCGGACGCGGTGTAGTCGGCGTAGGTGATCCGCCGCGGCCCGTACGGGGTGTCCAGGACCTGGTCCTCCCCGATCACCGACTCGCGGATGCGGGCCAGCAGCGCCGGTTCGGGCAGGCCGGCCGGGCGCGGCGCGATCCGCAGCCCGGTCAGCTCCGCCACCGCGGCCGTCGGGGCGGTCACGGACCGTCCACCACTGTCACGCCGGCGTCGGCGAGCTCGGTCAGGGCGGCGTCGGAGGTTGCCCGGGCGACTCCCACGACCCACCCGGTGAGCACCCGCACCGACAGGCCCGCGCGCACGGCGTCCAGCGCCGTGGCGCGCACGCAGTAGTCGGTGGCGATCCCGACCACGTCAACGGCGTCGACACCGGCGTCGGCGAGCCAGCCGCCGAGGTCGGCACCGCCGGGTTCCCGGCCCTCGAACCCGGAGTACGCCGCGGCGTGGCTGCCCTTGTCGAACACCGCGTCGAAGGCCGCCGCCGACAAGGGGGAGGCCAGCTGCGCGCCCGACGTCCCGGCCACACAGTGCGGTGGCCAGGAGGTGGCGAAGTCGGGGTCGGCGGCGAAGTGCGCGCCGGGGTCCACGTGGTGGTCCCGGGTGGCCACCACCGCGGCGTAGCCGTCGCGGCTGGCGACCAGACCGGCCAGCCGGGCGGCCAGGTCCACCCCGCCGGCCACGGCCAGCGACCCGCCCTCGACGAAGTCGTTCTGCACGTCGACCACGACCAGCGCCCGTCCGCCCACAGCTGCCGCCTTTCCGCGTCGTCCCCGCACCCATCGTCGTCGCCGTCCGCGTCGTCCGTCCACCGGGCGCCCCGGGTCAGTCTCGCGGGCGCAGTCCCTGGGTGAACTCGGTCGCCACCGCCGGCTCGCCGCGGGTCAGCCGGACGGCAGCGGGGGGCAGGCTCGCCAGGGCAGCCGTATGCCGGTCCCGGGCGGCGCTCAGCGGCTCGGCACCCACCACCTCCCCGCCGCGGACCAGCGGGACCAGCAGGTCGGCCTCGCCGGGCCCGGGCGGCGTGCCGGCGGGGCGGATGACCTCGGCGAGGGCGACCCCGTCGGCGTCGAAGCGGCGGGAGGCCGCCTTGGCCCCGCCCACCGACGGCTTGCCGGGGGACCTCTTGGCCACCGGACGCCCGTCCACCTCGACCAGCTTGTAGACCAGCCCAGCGGTGGGGTGCCCGGACCCCGTCACCAGCGACGTCCCCACGCCGTAGGCGTCCACGGGGGCCGCGGCCAGCGCCGCGATCGCGTGCTCGTCCAGGTCCCCGGTGACCACCACCTTGGTGGCCGTGGCGCCGCGGCGGTCCAGCTGCGCGCGGACCTGGCGGGCCAGCACGACGAGGTCCCCGGAGTCGATGCGGACCGCGCCCAGCGCCGGCCCGGCCAGGTCGACGGCGGCGTCGACCGCGGCGGTGACGTCGTAGGTGTCCACCAGCAAGGTGGTGTCCGCCCCCCACGACGCCAGCTGGGCGGCGAACGCGGCACGCTCGTCGGCGTGCGCCAAGGTGAAGGCGTGCGCCGCGGTGCCGGCCGTGGGCACCCCGTAGCGGCGGCCCGCCTCCAGGTTCGACGTCGACGCGAAGCCCGCCACGTAGGCCGAGCGGGCCGCGGCCACCGCCGCCTGCTCGTGGGTGCGGCGGCTGCCCATCTCGATGCACGGCCGCCCGGTGGCCGCCGTCGTCATCCGCGACGCGGCGGCCGCGACCGCGCTGTCGTGGTTGAGGACCGACAGCAGCACCGTCTCCAGCAGCACGGCCTCGGCGAACGTGCCGCGCACGACCAGCAGGGGGCTGCCCGGCAGGTAGCACTCACCCTCGGGGTAGCCGTCGATGTCGCCGCTGAACCGGTAGCCGGCCAGCCAGGACAGGGTCGCCTCGTCCACCACCTTGTCGCGGGCCAGGGCGGCGCACTCCGCCGCCCCGAACCGGAAGTCCGCCACCGCCTCCAGGCACCGTCCGGTGCCGGCGACGACGCCGTAGCGCCGCCCGTCGGGCAGGTGGCGGGCGAAGACCTCGAACACGCACCGCCGCTGCGCCGCCCCCGACGCCAGGGCAGCCTGCAGCATGGTGAGCTCGTAGCGGTCGGTGAGCAGTGCCGTCGACACGACCGGCAGCGTAGGGGGCCGTGGCACGATGACGCGGTGAGCACCGCCCCCGTCGAGCTGGAGCGGCCGGTCACCGAGCAGGAGCCGGTCACCCAGCGCCCCTGGGTGACCATCGTGTGGGACGACCCGGTGAACCTGATGAGCTACGTCGCCTTCGTCTTCCGCAGCTACTTCGGCTACACCCGGGAGCATGCGCAGTCCCTCATGCTGGCGGTGCACCAGGAGGGCCGCGCGGTGGTTTCCGCGGGGTCGCGGGAGGAGATGGAGCGCGACGTGACGGCTCTGCACGGCTACGGCTTGTGGGCGACGCTGCAGCGGGACGAGTAGCGGTGGCCCACTCGGGGTTTCGCACCGACCGTCGCGGCCGGCTGGTGCTGGAGCTGTCCGCGGAGGAGGTCGACGTCCTCGACGACCTGCTGGCCCAGCTGGAGGACATGCTGGCCCCGGTCTCCGGCCCGGTGGACGAGGACCCGTTGGCCGCCCTGGTCGGCCTGCCCGCTGACGCACCCGCGCCCACCCACCCGGTGCTGTCCCGGCTGCTGCCCGACGGCTACCGCGACGACCCGGGCGCGGCCGCGGACTTCCGCCGCTACACCGAGGCCGAGCTGCGCGCGGGCAAGGTGGGGCGCGCGGCCGCGGCCCGGGCGAGCCTGCCGGCGGGGGGCGGGAAGGCGGTCCTCGACGAGGGCGCGTCCCAGGCCTGGCTGGGCGCGCTGAACGACCTGCGGCTGGCGCTGGGCACGGTGCTGGAGGTCGGCGACGAGGACGACGAGGACGACGAGCCCGCCGACGAGGCGGTCGCGGCGCAGGAGGAGCCGGGTGCCGGCGGGCACCGCCGCGACAGCCGGGCGGGCGACGACGACCAGGACGACGACCTGGCCGCGATGCAGCGCGCCCTGTACGACTGGCTGACCTACCTGCAGGCGGTGCTGGTCGACGAGCTGGACGCCCGGGACCCCTGAGGCGGGCGGTCGCGGCGCACCCGTAGCCTTCGCAGCGTGCTGCGGATCCGCGCCGACCTCCTGGCGGCCATCGTCGACCACGCCCGGGCCGACCATCCCGACGAGGCGTGCGGGGTGGTGGTCGGCCCCGCCGGGTCGGACACCCCCACCCGGCACGTGCCGATGGTCAACGCCGCGCGCTCCCCGACGTTCTACGAGTTCGACTCCGCGGACCTGCTGGCCCTGTACCGGGCGATGGACGCCGCGCAGGAGGACCCGGTGGTGATCTACCACTCGCACACGGCCACCGAGGCCTACCCGTCGCGCACCGACGTCGCCTACGCGTCGGAGCCCGAGGCGCACTACCTGCTGGTGTCCACCGCCGACCCCGTCGACACCTCCGTGCGCTCCTACCGGATCGTGGACGGGCAGATCAGCGAGGAAGAAGTGGTAGTGGTCTAGGCGTTGCCCCTGCGCAGCACACCGAGCCGAAGGAGACCGACCCATGGCCGCGACCGTGTCCGTGCCGACCATCCTGCGCCCCTACACCGACGGGGCGCGCAGCGTGGCCGCGGACGGCGACACCCTCGCCGCGCTGATCGCCGACCTGGACGCCCGCCACCCGGGACTGGGTGGGCGGCTGCTCGACGACGACGGCGCGCTGCGCCGCTTCGTCAACGTCTACGTCAACGACGAGGACGTGCGCTTCCTCGGCGGCCTGGCGACCCCACTCGGCGACGGGGACGTCATCACCATCCTGCCCGCGGTCGCGGGCGGCGCCTGAGCCCCCCAGCGCCGAAGGGACCCCCATGCGCTACGACAGCCTCATCGACTCCGTCGGGCACACCCCCCTGGTGGGGCTGCCCCGGTTGAGCCCGTCGCCGCGCGTGCGCCTGTGGGCCAAGCTGGAGGACAGAAACCCGACCGGGTCGGTGAAGGACCGCGCGGCGCTGGCGATGGTGGAGGACGCGGAGCGGTCCGGGCGGCTCACCCCCGGTGCCACCCTGCTCGAGCCGACCAGCGGGAACACCGGGATCTCCCTGGCCATGGCCGCGCGGCTCAAGGGCTACCCGCTGGTCTGCGTCATGCCGGAGAACACCTCCCCCGAGCGCACCCAGCTGCTGCGGATGTGGGGGGCGCAGGTGGTGTACTCCCCGGCCGCCGGCGGCTCCAACGAGGCGGTGCGGGTGGCCCGGGGGCTGGCCGACGAGCACCCGGACTGGGTGATGCTCTACCAGTACGGCAACCCGGCGAACACCCTGGCGCACTACACGACCACCGGGCCGGAGCTCCTGGAGGACCTGCCGTCGATCACGCACTTCGTGGCCGGGCTGGGCACCACCGGCACCCTGATGGGCGTCGGGCGGTACCTGAAGGAGAACGTGCCCGGGGTCTCGATCGTCGCCGCCGAGCCTCGCTACGGGGAGCTGGTGTACGGGCTGCGCAACATCGACGAGGGGTTCGTGCCTGAGCTGTACGACCCGGGCGTCCTGACGACCCGGTTCAGCGTCGGGCCCGCGGACGCGCTGACCCGCACCCGGCAGCTGCTGGACAGCGAGGGGATCTTCGCCGGCATCTCCACCGGCGCCATCCTGCACGCCGCCCTCGCGGTCGCCGCGCGGGCCGAGCGGGCCGGCGAGCGCGCGGACATCGCCCTCATCGTGTGCGACGGCGGCTGGAAGTACCTGTCCACCGGGGCCTATGACGCCGACTTCGACGTCGCGGAGGCGGCCCTGGAGGGCCAGCTGTGGGCCTAGGGGACGGGCCGGTCGCGCCGGTGGTGTGACCAAGGCGACGCCGTGGCGCGGCCTGGCGGGCCGGCGGCGCCCGTAGGGTGGCCGATCGTGAGCGAGGCGCCCATCGGCATGTTCGACTCGGGTGTGGGTGGTCTGACGGTGGCCCGCGCGGTGCTGGACCAGCTGCCCTACGAGTCGCTGCTGTACGTGGGGGACACCGCGCACGGCCCGTACGGCCCCCGCCCGCTGGCGCAGGTGCGCGCGCTATCCCTCGACGTGATGGACCACCTGGTCGACCAGGGGGTCAAGGCCCTGGTCATCGCCTGCAACTCCGCATCCGCGGCGGTGCTGCGCGACGCCCGGGAGCGCTACCAGGTCCCCGTGGTGGAGGTCGTGCTGCCCGCCGTGCGCCGCGCCGTCGCCGCCACCCGCAACGGGCGGGTCGGGGTGATCGGCACCCGGGCCACCATCACCTCCGGCGCCTACCCGGACGCGTTCGCCGCGGCCCCGCAGCTGGCGCTGACGCTGGCGGCGTGCCCGGCGTTCGTGGAGTTCGTGGAGGCCGGGGTCACCGGTGGTGAGGAGCTGCTGGCCAGCGCCCGCGAGCTGCTCGCCCCGGTGGTGGACGCCGACGTGGACACCCTGGTGCTCGGCTGCACGCACTACCCGCTGCTGACCGGGGTGATCTCGATGGTGGTGGGGGACCAGGTCACCTTGGTGTCCAGCGCCGAGGAGACGGCCAAAGACCTCTACCACGTGCTGGCCGGCGCCGACGCGCTGGCGGGCCCGGGCCGCCCCGTGCACAGGTTCGTGGCGACCGGGCCGACGGACGGCTTCGAGGCGCTCGGTCGGCGCATCCTCGGGCCCGCGCTCGACGAGGTCGCGACCTGGGCGGTGCCGGCATGAGGCTGCAGGTCGTCGGCTGCTCGGGGTCGATCCCGGGGCCCGCGTCGGCCGCGTCGTGCTACCTCGTGCGGGCGGACGGGTACTCCCTGCTGCTGGACCTGGGCAGCGGCGCGCTGGGGCCGCTGCAGGCCGCGGTAGACCTCGACACCGTCGACGCGGTGTGGCTGTCGCACCTGCACGCCGACCACTGCGCGGACATGTGCGCCTTCTACGTGGCGCGGCGCTACGGGCGCGGACACCGCACCGACCCGGTCGTCGTGCTCGGCCCGGCCGGCACGGCCGAGCACCTGGACCGCGCCTACGGCGGCCCCGGCGACGGCGCGGCGATGCGCGCGGTGTTCTCCTTCGCCACCGTGGGCCCCGACCCGGTCCGCCTCGGGCCGTTCACGCTGACCGCCGCCGCCGGGGCGCATCCGGTCACCGCGCACGCGGTCCGTGTCGAGGCCGACGGGCGCAGCCTGGTGTACACCGGGGACACCGGGCCCTGCGACGCGGTCACGGTGCTGGCCAGGGGCGCCGACCTGCTGCTGGCCGAGGCGTCGCTGCGCGAGGACGAGCCGGTGGTGCCCGACCTGCACCTGTCGGGATCCCTGGCCGGCCGGCTGGCCGCTGACGCGTCGGTGGGCAGGCTGGTGGTCACCCACGTGCCGCCGTGGAACGACCCCGCCGCCGCGCTCGCCGCGGCGGCGGCGGCGTTCGGCGGGCCCGTGCAGCTCGCCGTCGCGGGGCTGGCACTGACGGTCTGAGGGCGGCCGTTGGCTAGCCTGTCCACATGACCCGTGCCGACGGACGAGCCGACGACCAGCTGCGCGCGGTGCGCATCACCCGTGGCTGGCTGGACCACGCCGAGGGGTCGGTGCTGGTGGAGTTCGGCGCCACCCGGGTCCTGTGTGCCGCCTCGCTGACCGAGGGCGTCCCGCGCTGGCGGCGAGGCAGCGGGCAGGGTTGGGTCACCGCGGAGTACGCGATGCTGCCGCGGGCCACCCACACCCGCGGCGACCGGGAGTCGGTGAAGGGCCGCCTCGGCGGACGCACCCAGGAGATCTCCCGGCTGCTCGGCCGCTCGCTGCGTGCCGTGGTGGACACCACCGCGTTGGGCGAGGCCACCGTGGTGCTGGACTGCGACGTGCTGCAGGCCGACGGGGGGACCCGGACCGCGGCGATCACCGGGGCCTACGTGGCGCTGGCCGACGCGCTGGCCTGGGCCGTGGAGCACGGTGTCGTCGCCGCGGGTGCCCTGGTCCTGCGCGACTCGGTGGCCGCGGTCAGCGTCGGCGTCGTGGACGGCCGGCCCGTCCTCGACCTGTGCTACGAGGAGGACGTCCGCGCCGACACGGACATGAACGTGGTGCTGACCGGCAGCGGGGGGTTCGTGGAGGTGCAGGGCACCGCCGAGCGCGAGCCGTTCGACCGCGTGCTGCTGGACGGCCTGCTCGACCTGGCGGTCGGCGGCTGCGCCGCCCTCGCCCAGGCCCAGCGCGACGCCCTGGCCGCCGCCCCCGCCGGCCGGGGCTGAGGTCCGGGTGGACCCCGCGCCGCCCGGCCTGGGCGCCGCGGCAGTGGTGCTCGCCACCCGCAATCGCCACAAGGTCGAGGAGCTGGGGCGCATCCTGGCCGCCGTCGGCCTGGTGCTGGGCCCCGACGAGGTCGCCACCGCCGACCAGGTGCCGGGGCTGGGGGAGGTGGCCGAGACGGGGGTCACCTTCGCGGACAACGCACTGCTCAAGGCCCGCGCCGTGGCCGCGGCGAGCGGACGCCTCGCCCTGGCGGACGACTCGGGGCTGTGCGTCGACGTCATGGGCGGGATGCCCGGGGTGTTCTCCGCCCGCTGGGCCGGCCGGCACGGCGACGACGCCGCCAACCTGGCGCTCCTGCTGGCCCAGCTGGCCGACGTCGGCCCGGAGCACCGGCGGGCCCACTTCGCCTGCGCCGTGGCGCTGGCCTGGCCCGACGGGCGGGCGACGACGGCCCAGGGGCGCCTCGACGGGGTGCTGGTCGACGCCCCGCGAGGCACGAACGGCTTCGGCTACGACCCGGTCTTCCTCCCCGACGGTTTCGAGGACACGACCGCGCAGATGGCCCCACGGGACAAGGACGCGATCAGCCACCGCGGCCGGGCGCTCGCGGCGATCGCACCGGCGCTCGCCGCGGCGCTGGGCCGTGCGCGCCGCGCCTAGCGGCGACACCGGCTCCGCGGCCACACTGCCCGGGTGGCGGACCCGGCGCGCGCAGCGGTCGCAGTCGTCGTCCGGGTGCCCCCCGGGGAGCACCCCGGCTGGCTGCTGGCCTGGCGCCGCGGGGACGGCGGGTGGCGGGCGCTGGTCCGCTACACCCGTGTCGCGGACCGGCTGACCTTCGAGCACTGGGTGTCCGCCGGCGCGGTCACCCAGCGGTGAGACCCCGACCTCGACGCGGGGCAGGGCAGCACGGGACAGCTCAGCAGGGCGGTGGGGCGGCTGCGGTCAGCCTCGCCGGCCACCCGCGGGGGTGAGCAGTGCCGCAGCCCCCGCAGCCAGGCCGCCCGACCTGCGGTCGCTGGCCCACCCGTGCGGTGTTAGCGTCCGAACCGGGTCGGCGCCGGGCCGGCCGGGGGAGGTAGGCGCGTGTCTGAGGCCGAGCAGGAGCCGCCCGCCGAGCAGCCGGCGATCATCGTCACCGAGAACGGGCCGTACCTCGTGCGCGGGGTCCCGCTGTCGCGGCGGCGCCCGGTGGTGAGCGAGCGCGGGGAGCCGCTCGCGTGGCAGAGCCCCGAGCCGGTGGCGACCCACGGGATGTACGCGCTGTGCCGGTGCGGCAAGAGCGCGGACAAGCCGTTCTGCGATGGGTCCCACGCCCGGACGGGCTTCGACGGCACGGAGACCGCCCCGACCACCGACTACGCCGAGCGGGCGACGGCGATGCCGGCGACGGGCGTCGTCGTCCGTGACGACCGTGGGCTGTGCGTGCACGCCGGCTTCTGCGCCAGCAAGGTGACCAACGTGTGGGCGATGGTCGGCGACGACGCGACAGCCGACCCGGTGGTGCGCGCGCAGGCCATGGCCATGGTGGAGCACTGCCCGTCCGGCGCGCTGACCTACCGGGTCACCGAGGACGACGCCGACGTGGAGGTGCCGCTGGCGCCGGCGGTGTCCCTCGTCCCTGACGGCCCGCTGTTCGTGCAGGGGGGCGTGGCGGTCACCCGCGCCGACGGTGAGCGGCTCGAGGTCCGCAACCGGGTCACGCTGTGCCGGTGCGGGGCGTCGGCCACCAAGCCGCTGTGCGACGGGTCGCACACCCGGGTGGGCTTTCGCGGCTGACCGGGCGTAGGGGCGCGTCGGGGCCGTGTCGCGCGGATGGCCGGCTAGCGTGGCCGACGGGGCCCGCGTGTGCCGGGTCCTCCTCGAGGGGGGGACAGGTGGGACGGGGCGCGGTCGCCGGACTGGTGGTGGCGGCCGTGGCGCTCGTGCTGCCCAGCGCCCTCGGCCCACGCGCGCTCGCGGCTGCTCCGGTCGCGCATGACGCCGCGCACGCCGTCCCCCGCCTGCTGCCCACGCCCGGGCCAGCGTCCACCTACACCCCGCTGTCCCCCCCGGCGCGCTTCGCTGACACCCGAGCCGGTGGGCGCACCGTGGACGGCCGTGACGCGGGCACGGGCGCGCTGGGCCCGGGAGCGACCCGCCTGGTGATGATCGGGGGCCGCGACGGCGTCCCGGGCACGGCCACCGCCGTGGCGGCAACCCTCACGGTGGTGGGCCCCACCGCGACGACCTACCTGACCGTGTGGCCCGCCGGCCAGCCGCGCCCGCTGGCCTCGGCGCTGGACGCCGGCGCGCACCTGACGACCGCGGCCTCGGTGACCGTCGGCCTCGGTGCCGGTGGGGGGCTGGAGGTGTACAACGCCGCGGGCGCGACGCAGGTGCTGGTGGACGTGGTGGGGTACTTCACCACCGCGACGACGGGCGGTCGGCTGTACCCGTTCCCCGGCGGCCCGCTGCGGGTCCTGGACACGCGGCACCCCGACCCCTCCATCGGAGTCTTCGGCCCGCTGCCCGGTGGCTCCTTCGTGTTCATCTGTGACAACAACAAGGACCTGATCGGGGAGCAGGCCGACGTGGTCACCATCACCGCGGAGAACCCGTCGGGGACCGGCTACCTGTACACCTTCCCGGGCACCACCCCTGTTCGCGAGACGACGTCGGTGCTCCCGCTGACCCCGCACGTCACCGCGGCGGTGTCGGTGGCGGCCGCCCTGGGACCCGCCCCCCGGTGCCCACCGGGGGAGCTCGGCTTCTCCATCGCCAACGCCAGCAGCCGCCCGACCACGCTGGTGGTCGACTTCGTCGGCTGGTACGCCACCTCGTCCACGTCGTCCGGGCCCGGGCTGGACCTCGCCCCGCTGCCCGACCCGGTGCGGGTGGTGGGCCTGTCCGGCGTGGGGCCGGCCTCGACGCTGACGGTCCGCCCCGGCGCCGCACCGTCCGCCGGCGCGCTGGCCGTGAGCCTGGCCGCCGTCGCTACCCAGCCCACCTACCTGGCCCTCTGGCCGGGGACCACGCTGGCGCCCCCGCTGTCGTCGGTGCTCACCCTGGCGCCCGGGCACCCCTACGGGGGCGGGGACCTCGTGGCCCTGTCAGCGGTCGGCTCGTTCGCCTTGTTCAACGACGCCGGTCCGGCGCGGGTCGCGGTCGACGTCACCGGGGAGTTCGTGCCCCCGCCGGGCTGACCCCGCCCGGCGGGCGGCCCCGCTGCGCCGCCCGCCCGACACCCCCAGCACCCGCTGCAGGTGGTGGCGAGCGATGGCAGCGGTGACGGTCGCCGTCGGGGCGACCAGCGTGAACGGCACGCCCAGCCGTGCCGCGGACAAGGTGGCGGAGACCAGCAGCCCCAGGCCGGCGATGTCCGCCACCTGCACGCCTGACAGGTCGACTGCCACCCCGCTGGCCGCGGCGAGCGGGCCGAAGAGGGCCGGGGCGAGGTCGTCGATGCACTCCCCGGTCACGGCCCGCGGCGCCCGGACCGTCACCACCGCTGTGCTCATGCTGGCCTCCCTGCTCGACGCCCCCAGCCTGGCCCGGGGCACTGGCCGGTGGCTGAGGAGGTCCTGAGGAGTTGCTGGCAGTTAGGCGTCGGGCAGGGGGTGCACCATCGCGGCCGGGTCGACGGCGGCGTCGAACTGCTCGGCGGTCACCACGTCCAGCTCCAGCGCCGCCTCGCGCAGCGTCGAGCCCTGCGCGGCGGCGCGCTGCGCGACCGACGCGGCGGCGTCGTAGCCGATCAGCGGGGTGAGCGCCGTGACCAGCATCAGCGACTGTGCCAGGTGGTCGGCGATGCGGGCCGGGTCCGGGCGCAGGCCCTGCAGCGCGAACCGTCGGAAGTTCGTCGTCGCGTCGGTGAGCAGCCGCAGCGAGCCGAGCACGTTGTGGATGATGAGCGGCTTGTAGGCGTTCATCTGCAGCTGGCCGCCGGCGCCGCCGAGTGCGACCGCCAGGTCGTTGCCGACCACCTGCAGGCACACCTGCGTCAGCGACTCCACCTGCGTGGGGTTGACCTTCCCCGGCATGATCGACGACCCGGGCTCGTTGGCAGGCAGCACCAGCTCCCCGATGCCGGTCCGCGGCCCGCTGGCCAGCAGGCGCACGTCGTCGGCGAGCTTGCGCAGGCTGCCCGCGGTGGTGCGCAGCTCGGCGGACAGGGCGACCAGCGCGTCGTGGGACCCCATCACCGCGAAGCGGTCCGGCGCGGTGGCGAACGCCAGGCCGGTGCGCGCGGCCAGGTCGGCGGCGACCGCCGCCCCGAACCCTGCCTGCGCGGTTACCCCGGTGCCCACCGCGGTGCCGCCGATGGCCAGCTCGAGGACGCCGGCCAGGCTGGCCCGCAGCCGCGCCGCGCAGGCGCGCAGCAGGGCCGCGTACCCGCCCCACACCTGGCCCAGGGTGACCGGGGTGGCGTCCTGCAGGTGGGTGCGGCCCACCGCCACGACGTCCGCCCAGGCCCTGGCGTGGGTGGCGCAGGTCTCGGCCAGGGCGTCCAGGGCGGGCAGCAGCCCGGTGGTCAGGCTGAGCGCCGCCGCCACGTGCATCGCGGTGGGGAACGTGTCGTTGGTGGACTGGCCCATGTTCACGTCGTCGTGGGGGTGCACGGGGGTCTTGCTGCCCAGGGGGGTGCCGGCCAGCTGGCAGCAGCGGTTGGCCACCACCTCGTTGACGTTCATGTTCAGCTGGGTGCCGCTGCCCGACATCCACACCGTCAGCGGGAACTGGTCGCGGTGCTGCCCGGCGAGGATCTCCTCGCACGCGGCGACGACCAGGTCAGCGCGAGCGGCGTCCAGCCGCCCGGCGTCGCGGTGCGCCCGCGCGGCGGCGGCCTTGACCAGCGCGTAGGCGTGGACCATCTCCTCGCCCAGGCCCTGCTGGCCGACGGTGAGCAGCTCCAGGGCGCGTTGTGTCCCCGCCCCCCACAACCGGTCGGCCGCGACGGCGACCCGTCCGAGGCTGTCGGTCTCCCAGCGCTGCTCCATGTGTCCTCCCGCCGCCCCCGTCCTCCCCGCATCCTGCGCGACCGGCGCCCCGAGCGCGCCCGTGGGGTGCGTCAGGTCCACCGGGGTCCCGGGGCCCCGCGCCGGCGCTGGGGCCGGGGCCGGGGCCGGGCATGCCACTGCCCGCCCCGTCGGCGGACGGGACGGGCAGCGGCGGTCCGGGTCAGAGCAGGCGCTGCCCCCACACCAGGGCAGCCGCCCCGGCGCCGAGCGCGGCGAGCAGCGCCAGGCCGGCGAACGGCGCAGTCAGGTCGTGCGTGGTGCGCTTGAACGCCACCGTCGCGCTGATCTGGCGGTAGATGGCGCCGAGCTGACTCCCGCTCTGCGCGACCCACGACCGCCCGCCGCTGGCCTGGGCCAGCGTCGCCATGGTCCCGGGGTCCGAGGGCACGGGGAGCAGCTGGCCCTCGATGGTGACCGTGCCGGTCTGGGTGCCGTAGGCGATGGTGTCCACCGGGACGCCGACGGCTTTGGCCGCGTCCGCGGCCTGCACCGCTGCGGCGATCGGGTCGGCGGTGGCGGGGGTGCCGATGTTGGGCGCACCGTCGCTCATCAGCACCACCAGGCCGTGCAGCTTCACCCCGGGGCGGGCGCTGGACTCCACCGCGGCCAGCGCAGTGGAGATGCCTGCGGCGGTGGCGGTGCCGCCCCCCGCGGTGAGGGAGGAGATGCCCTGCAGCACGCTGGAGGTGTCCGTCGTGGGTGGCACGAGGACCGACGCCTGGTCGGAGAACGCGACCAGGCCGACCTGCACCCCGTGCGGCAGCCCGGCCACGAAGGCCGATGCCTGCTTCTGCGCTGCCTGCAGACGGGTGGGGGAGACGTCGGTGGAGGTCATCGACCCGGACACGTCGATCGTCAGCACGATCGTGGTGCCGGGCTTGGCCGAGGAGTACGCGAGCGCCGGCTGGGCGAAGGCCATGGTGAGCACCACCAGCGCACCGAGCAGCGCCGCCGCGGGGACGTGCCGCTTCCAGGCCTGGCGGGGCGGTGCGACGGAGTCCAGCAGGTCCACGGAGGTGAACCGCAGCACCTGGGAGTGGCGTCGCCGCTGCACCACCAGGTAGCCCGCGGCCAGGGCCAGCGGGCCGAGCAGCGCCACCAGGCGCCAGCCGTGCAGGAACGTCATCGTCCAACCCCCGCTCGCAGGCCCCCTCGCGCGCTCGCGCCGGACAGCCGGTGGGTCGCCAGGAAGGCGATCGTGTCACCCAGCCAGTCCCGGTCGGTGGACAGTGCCAGCGGCACGGCCCCGGCCGCCCGCAGACTGGCCAGCGTGGCTGCCTCGCGGGCCGCAGCAGCAGCGGCGTAGCGGGCGCGCAGGGTGGCCGACGCGGTCTGGACGTAGCGCTGGCGCCCGGTCTCGGTGTCGATGACGCCCAGCACGCCGACGTTGGGCAGAGCGGACTCGCGCGGGTCGCTGACGCGGACGGCGACGACCTGGTGGCGCACCCCCAAGGTGCGCAACGGGGCCTGCCAGGTGTCCGGACCGAGGAAGTCGGAGACGACCACGACCAGCGCGCGCTGGCGCGCGGCGCGGGCCAGCCAGGCCAGCCCGCCCGCCAAGTCGCCCGCGGGGGGCGGTGCATTGTCGCCGCGAGGCGTGTCGTACACCGTGGTCAGCGCGGCCATCATCGCGTCGCGCCCCGCCCGCGGCGGTCGGGTGGTCAGGGTCGGCATGCCGCAGGCCACCACCCCGAAACGGTGCCCCGCGCGGACGCTGAGCATCCCGAACGCCGCCGTCGCGCCGAGCACGACGTCGCGCTTCTCCGAGCGGGCGGTGCCGAAGTCCAGGCTGGGCGAGCGGTCGGCGACCACCCACGTGGTCACCTCTCGCTCCGCCTGCGTGGTGCGCACGTGTGGCTCGCCCAGCCGGGCGGTCAGCGTCCAGTCCATCAGCCGTGCGTCGTCGCCCGCGTGGTAGGCGGCGGCGCCGGCCCGCTCGATGCCCGGACCCAGTGCCGTCGTCGTGGTCGGTCCGGCCAGCAGGCCGTCCAGCCGCGGGCCGAGCACCAGCTCCAGCCGGGTCAGGATCTGCGCCCGGGTGGTGACGTCCAGCGGGGTAGCCCCGGGGCCGTTCACCCGGCCACCGCGTCCGGGTCGCCCTCGCGGGTGCCCAGCCCGAAGATCGGGGCGGTCAGCGAGGGGTCGGCGACCGGCGCGGCCACCGGTGTGGGGGCGGGCGCGGCGAACGCGACCGGCGCAGGCGCCGGTGCCGGTGCCGGTGCCGGGGTGGCCGCCGCGGCGCGCGGCGCCGCGACCTGGGTGAGCAGCTGCGTGACCACCGCGTCGGCGCTGACCCCCTCCGCGAGGGCCTCGTAGGTCACCGTCACCCGGTGGCGCAGCACGTCGGGGGCGACGTCGTAGACGTCCTGCGGGACCACGAACCGTCGCCCGTGCAGCACCGCCAGCGCCCGGGCCGCGGTGACCAGGCCGAGGGAGCCGCGCGGGCTCGCCCCGAGGGCGACGAAGCGGGCCATGTCCTGCGCGCCGTGGGCGGCCGGGTCGCGGGTGGCCATCACCAAGCGCACCGCGTAGTCCGACACCCCCGGGTGCACGAAGACGCCGGCGACACTGGCCTGCAGCGCCGCCAGCTGGTCGAGGGTGAGCACCTGCTCGGCCTGCGGCACGTTGGTGCTCATCCGGGCAACGATGGCCGTCTCCTCCGCGTAGCTGGGCTGCGGAACGACCACGTGCATCAAGAAGCGGTCGCGCTGCGCCTCGGGCAGCGCGTAGACACCCTCGGACTCGATCGGGTTCTGGGTCGCCAGGACCAGGAACGGGCTGGGCAGCGCACGGGTGTGCCCCCCCACCGTCACCTGCCGCTCGGCCATGGCCTCCAGCAGCGCGGACTGCACCTTGGCCGGGGCCCGGTTGATCTCGTCGGCGAGGAGGATGTTCGCGAACAGCGGTCCCCACTCGATGTCGAAGTCCTCGCGCGAGGGACGCCACACCCGGGTCCCGACGAGGTCGGCCGGCACCAGGTCGGGGGTGAACTGCACCCGGGAGAACTGGCCGCCGACGACGCGGGACACCGTGGAGACGGTCAGCGTCTTCGCCAGTCCGGGCACACCTTCGATCAGGCAGTGCCCGTTGGTGAGCAGGGCCACCATGACCCTCTCCACCAGGTGGTCCTGGCCGACGATGACGCGGCGGACCTCGGTGATCGCGGCGGAGAGCAGGTCGTCCTGCTCGGCGTGGGCG
>Ga0209698_10000414_pt1 | contig 48925 bp, 42 predicted proteins | sample LitLauG_LLR_2012_FD_187203 | JGI IMG/M metagenome (GOLD analysis project Ga0209698, IMG submission 187203) | Freshwater sediment microbial communities from Pennsylvania, USA - Little Laurel Run_MetaG_LLR_2012 (SPAdes) (version 2) | ecosystem: Environmental > Aquatic > Freshwater > Creek >...
CTTCCCAGAATTCCGGTAAGCAGTATCCGCTTCCTATAAAGGAGAAACATCCATGAGTGCTCCGTTGTCGGCAGACTTGGCGCAGATTGGCAAATCCGTAGTCATCAAAGGTGAGTTGTCGGGCAGCGAAGACCTTTACGTCGATGGTCAGGTAGAGGGAAGCATCTCGCTGAAGAATCACAGCTTGACCGTTGGCCCGAACGGGCAGGTGAAAGCATCGGTGGAAGCCAAGGGAATCGTGGTGCAGGGAAAGCTCGAGGGCAATGTACAAGCCAGCGACCGCGTCGAACTACGTAAATCGGCCGTAGTCACCGGCGACATCGCGACGCAGCGCATCTCGATTGAAGAGGGCGCTTACCTGAAGGGCAAGGTCGATATCTCGGGCAAAGCCGAAAAGGCCGCAGGAAAGTAACTATTTCCAGATCATTGCGCAGGTTAAAGTTTTGCTTGCGAAGATTATTTCAAGTCCCAGAGCACTCGCTGCCTCGGACGTACCGGAGTAGGTCTGATGGCATCAGTGACGCATAACTTCATGAAGCTTTTTCGCGGCTCATCGAGCGGATCGCCAGCGGAGACCCCGCAAGTATCGCAAAAGCTCACGCGTCGCTCCAGCGGCCTGGGTGAGCTCTCGCGCCTGTGGGAGTCGGAGACACCGCTGTGTGTCCTCGATATCGGCTCGACCTCGCCCACGAACATCACCTTCTTTACCGGGCGCGCACACAAGATATACAGCGAAGACCTTCTGGTCGCTTCGACCGAGCCGCATCTGGTCACGAAAGACGATCAGGGAAATGTGGTTCTGGACAGCCGTAAATTCCTTGCCGACAATCTGCTCTACCCCGCCGCTCAATTTGACATTGTGCTTTGCTGGAATCTGGCCGACTACCTTGATGAAAGCCTGGTGCGCCCAGTGATGGGGCGTCTGTGGTCTGTGCTGAAGCCGGGCGGGATGCTGCTGGCCTTCTTCCACACCAAGGATGCCGGGCCGGATTCTCCCTGCTACCGCTTCCACATCGTCGGCAAAGACACGCTGGAGATGCAGAAGATCGTGATGCGCCGCGAGGCACGCCGCGGACCGACCGGAGCGATCCACACTGCCATCATCGACGCATTCCGCCTGCAGCGCGTCTTCAACAACCGCCATATCGAAACCCTCTTCCGCGACTTCGCCTCGATCAAATTTTTCCTCGCGCGCGATAATGTGAGGGAAGTCTTGGTCGTGAGGTAGTTCTGGCCAGAGACTTCGTTTTCCTGGGGATTGACGTTTTCGCCCACGACGTTCAAATATGTGATTCGATCCCTACCGCTTCTGGCATCCAAGCAAGGAGTCGAGGGCCGAAATGATGTTCTTTCGGATCGCCGAGCCAACTTCGCAGCGAGGTCTGCCAATCTGCTTCGTCGTCTTGTTTGCGCTCGCGACGCAAAGTTTCGGCCAGACCTTACCGTCTGACAAGCCGCAGAGAGAAACCGTCCGCGGGACGGTGATCAACGCCGTCACCCAAGCTCCTATTCCTCGTGCGCTGGTCGTTACCTCCGACAATCGGGTGGGAGGCCTGACAGATGGAGAAGGCCGCTTCGAAATCCCTACAGAATCCGGCTCTGCTTCAGGAGGAATGATCTTCAGCGGTCCCCAACCACTACAGCCGCGGCTGTACGTAAGGCATGGGAATACATACTGGCTCATGGCGCGCAAACCCGGTTTCTTGGACCCTCCCGACGCGAGATCCCACATCGAGCCGTCGTCCGGCGATGACCTCACGATCGCCCTCATCCCCGAAGCAATCATCAAAGGCCGGATTACCCTCGCTTCCGGCGATGCCGCTCTTGGCATCACGGTTCAGCTTTTTTCCCGGGAGGTGCGCGATGGGCTTCCGCGATGGACACCGTCCTCGACAATGCGCGCGAACTCCGCCGGAGAGTTTCGCTTTGCGGAACTTCACCCGGGCTCCTACAAACTGGTGACGCAAGAGTATATGGACAACGATCCCATCACCAATATTCCCGGCTCTCAGCAGTACGGTTTTCCGCCGGTTTACTATCCGGGCGTTTCCGACTTCTCCGCCGCATCGACGATCGAACTCGCCGCGGGGCAGGAGTTTGAGGCCGACATCTCGCTTGCGCGGCAGCCTTACTACCAAGTCAAGATTCCGCTTGCAGGCGCTGAGATCACCGGCGGGTTGAATATTTCCGTCCAAGGCCAGCGAGGACCTGGTTATGCACTGGGTCACGATGCCGCTCAGCAAACGATTGTGGGGCTGTTACCGAATGGCACTTATGTCGTCGAGGCCTCAACGTTCGGCCAGAACTCTGTGATTGGTAGCGGAAGCATTCGCGTCACCGGAGCGCCAGTCGATGGACCTGCAATTACCCTGGTTCCAAAAAGTTCCGTCAGGCTGGATGTGAGAGAAGAATTTACCGACACCCATTGGAGCAGTTCGGGAACATGGAGCGACGGCAAACGCACAGTTTCCTTGCATGGGCTTAGAACCTACCTGCAAGCCTCAGTTGAGGGTGCAGACGATTTCGCGCAACCGCGATTCGGATCAATTCGTCCGCCATCAGGACCGAATGACGAAAACCTGGTGATCGAAGATCTTTCCCCGGGGCGATATTGGCTACGACTCCATACTGCCCGTGGCTACATTGCTTCGGCGACTCAGGGTTCGACAGACCTGCTGCGGGAGCCGTTGACGATTGGATCGGGACCGGCTGCGCCGATTGAGGTCAGAGTGCGCGATGATTTAGCGGAACTTGACGGAGCTGTCACAGCTCTTGCACAACGATCCGCGCTGAGCGACGAGTCGGCCGAACCCGCACCTGTCTGGGTGTATTGTGTTCCGCTGCCTGATAACCCGGGAGAATTAAAGCAGTTCGAAGTCTCGGGTGACGGAAAATTCCTTTCTGTAAAGATGGCTCCGGGCGATTACCGGGTGCTAGCTTTTTCCACTGCGCAACCCCGCCTTCCTTATCGCGATGCCGAGGCGATGAAAGCCTATGACTCGAAAGGTCCGGTCGTGCATCTCGCGGCGGGCCAAAAGACCACGGTTCAGGTACAGACGATTTCGAACGAGTGATCAGAGGATGTCGACTTTCCCAAACTTGAGGCTTGCTTTCGTGATCGGTGCTGGCTGTGCTTTACTGGCGCACGGATTCGCCGCGGCGCAAAACACAGTTTCTCAGGGATCAGCTAACCCCGCGGCAGTCTACAGAGTCGCCGGAACAGTGGGTAGCCAGACCGACGCGCATCCGCTCGATCGAGCGCGTGTCACACTGCGAGATGCGAAGAACGCACAGAAGTTCGAATCCGTTATCACTACGAATGACGGCAAATTCGCTTTCGACAACGTTCCTGCTGGAAAGTATTCGCTCACCGCTGCGAAACGCGGATTCATTACCTCCTCCTACGATCAGCACGATCAGTTCTCGACGGCAATCGTCACGGGAGCAGGACTCGATACCGAAGCACTGGTGCTAAAGCTGGCGCCCAACGCCGTGATTTGGGGCAAAGTCCTCGACGAGGCCGGAGAACCGGTTCGACACGCCAGCGTGAGTCTGTACTTTGACAATCACCAGGAAGGTGTGGGCCGGATACAACAGCGGGCCAGTGCCCAGACAGATGATCTGGGAACCTACGAACTGCCGGGGTTGATGCCTGGAACATACTTTCTGTCAGTGCGTGCGACTCCCTGGTATGCGGTTCATCCCCCCTCGACATCAGGAGCGCAGGACAAGGCCGCGGGCGCAGTCGATCGCTCGCTGGATGTGGCGTATCCGGTGACTTACTACGCAGACGTGACCGACAGCGATAGCGCTACGCCAATTCACTTGAAAGGCGAGCGCGTGCAGGTCGATATTCACTTGAACCCGGTCCCGGCCCTGCGCTTGGTCTTTCATGTCCCCGGCGATATGCAACGCGGATTCGCCTTTCCGCGGTTGGAACAGCCGGCCTTCGAGGGGTCCACGTTTATTCAACCCAGCGGTGTATCTCAGGTTTCGCCGGGCGCTTTTGAAGTCACCGGAATCCCGGCTGGTCATTACAACATTTGGCTACAGGGGCAAGGCACAAACGTGCAGATGAACGGAATCGATCTCAGCAAAGATGGGGAGAAGATCGACGCCACTGCCGCCGAGCCGCTAAGCAGCCTGAAAATCTCGGTGCAAATACCAGGGGAGAGTTCCATTCCCAAGGGATTTTGGATTGGGCTGCGCTCGAAGGGCAGAAGTATGGCAGGCTATCGCATGCTCGATCCGAAGGGAGAGGCAGAGATCAATGACGTTGCGGCCGGACGCTATGAGATTGTAGGCTGGGGAGCACGCAAGCCGTATTCTATTGCGCGGGTGAGCGCCGAAGGCGCCGAGGTTTCGGGTCGCAGCATCACTCTCGCCGCGGGCGCGTCGTCGTCCGCCTCGGTCACACTCGTTGCGGGTAGCGCCGAAGTCGAGGGGATCGTGACGAAGGCTGGCAAGGGATTTGCTGGTGCCATGGTGGTGCTCGTTCCCAAAAAACCGGAAGACCACCGCGATCTCTTTCGCCGTGATCAGAGCGACCTCGATGGTACGTTCAGCCTTCACGCAGTTGTCCCGGGTTCTTACTCTCTGGTGGCGATCGAGAACGGGTGGGACTTGGATTGGTCACAGTCCGTCGTGATCGCGGCGTATGCGACGCATGGCCGGTCGATCGAGGTTCGCGATTTGGGCAAACCCTTGAGCCTTCGAGAGGCTATTGAGGTGCAATCGAGATAGGGCAGAAGAAACAGCGGTTCACTCCTACGCCGTGCTCTTCCAGACGATCACTCCCATGCGGAACAAGTAATGGCTCGAGATTTCAATCCGTCGTGGCGGCTTGTGTCCGTTTGAAAGCATGAGGCGCATTTCCTCGGGGACATAGGCCCGGCGCACGGAGGTGACTCCGTCGACTCGCGACACATGACTGCGCATTAACGGGAATCCTGCATACACAAGCGCGAGATGTAACGGATGGCGAATCAAGTCGTTGATCAGGACCGCGCAGCGGCTGACGCGGGAGGCTTCGTTTACGAACCGAGCTAAGTCCGCAGGATCGAGATGATGTGCGAAGAGGCTGCAGCTCACCAGGTCGAAGCTCTCATCGCGGAAGGGAAGGGCGAGCGCGTCGGCGACCAGCGCGCGGTGTCCGCGTTGCAAGTGCGAGGCCAGGCGGTCGAGATCCGTGATATCGAGCGCGATTCCTAGGCGCGCCAGTTGCTCTGCGGCTGCCCTGGGGACCTCACCGAATCCTGCTGCGACCTCCAACAGGGAGAAATGTTTCTTCACAGTGGCGGAGGCGACCTGCTCGATCAGTTTTCGCGTGGTTCCTACTCCGCCAAACCACCGGTTAATTCGGCAGAGATCGCGCAGCGAGGTTTCCACCTCGGCGGGCGGGCAGGCGTTGGAGTCAAGGATTTCCTGCGAGTTTCTCCGCAGCATGTTGTGAAACGGCCGATGAATCCCCAGTTCCAGATAGTTTAGAAGGCCCAAAGCCCCAGCAGATGTAAAAAGAATGTCAACCGCGTTGAGGCATCATAATCCCCCCGCCCGGTTTGTGGCGAATTCTCCCTAGAGTGTTCCACGTACGCGAACGAGAATCGTTTCAGCGAAACGGTCGCGGACGTTCTGCTTGTTCGGGAACCGCGGGCTACTACACTTCCGCCAACTCTTCTTCCAGCAGTTGCTTGTTATACAGGTCGCTGTAGTAGCCGTTCAAGGCGAGAAGTTCGTCGTGCGTGCCGAGTTCGACGATGCGTCCGCCGTGCAGGACGGCGATACGATCGGCATTGCGGACGGTGGAGACGCGGTGGGAGATGAAGATCGTGGTGCGTCCGGTCATCACGTCGCGCAGGTGGTTGAGGATCTTGTCTTCGGTATGGGTGTCGACGCTGGAGAGCGCGTCGTCAAGGATCAGGATCCGCGGATTGCGGATCAGGGCGCGTGCAATCGCCGTTCGCTGCTTCTGGCCGCCCGAGAGCGTGATGCCGCGCTCACCGACCAGAGTGGCATAGCCTTCAGGGAAAGCTTCGATGTCGACAGCGATGTTGGCGGCGTCCGCGGCATCGTGAATCTCAGAGTCGGTTGCCGAGTCGACTCCCAGCGCGATGTTCTCGCGAATGCGGTCACTGAACAGGAACGTCTCCTGGGGAACGAAGCCGATGCTGCGGCGCAGCGATTCCAGCGAATATTCGCGGATCGGGCGGCCATCGATCAGAACCATGCCTGGATCAGCGTCATAGATGCGCGGAATCAGATTGACTAGAGTTGTTTTGCCCGATCCGGTTGGGCCGACGATGGCGAGGCTGCTGCCGGCGGGCACGCGCAGGCTCACGTCGTCGAGAACTGGCTTGCCGTCGTAGCCGAAGGTAAGGTTGCGGAACTCGATCTCGCCATTGATCTCAAAAGCCTTCGCCTGCGGAGCGTTTTGGATTTCCGGTTGCTCCTGCATGATCTCGTTGATGCGGATCAGCGACGCCGTCCCACGCTGGAAGATGTTGATGACCCAGCCGAGCGCGATGATTGGCCAGGTGAGCTGCATCATGTAGGTGCTGAACGAAACGAATTGGCCGACGCTCATCGAGCCGTCGAGCTTCAGAGTGGTGGTGATTCCGGGATACGACGCAACGAGATTCGTCACGCGGGTAAAGGTGAATTGTCCCGTCAGCACCTCGCGTCCGCCGAGCCAAAGCACGAGCACGACGGCGCAACCTAGCATCAGTTCCAGCGTAGGCCAGAGCATGCCCATCAGGCGCACGAGTTTCAGGCTGCGGCGGATATACTCTTTGTTCTCGCGCTCAAACGCTTTAATCTCGGCCTCTTCCTGTACATAGGCGCGGATCAGCCGGGCTCCAGAGAAATTCTCCTGCGCGCGGGCCGAGATGTCGGAGAACATCGCCTGGATCCGTTCGAACCGCTCGTGAATGCGGCGGCCGAAGGTCTGAATCACAATACTCACGGCGGGCAGCGGCAGAAACGTGAGCAGCGTCAGCTTCGGGTTGATCGAGATCATGAACGCTAGCGCGCCGGCGGTGTAGACGATGGTGTTGGCCGAGTACATGATCGCCGGACCAAGCAGCATGCGGACAGCGTTCAGGTCGTTGGTAGCCCGCGCCATAATGTCGCCTGTGCGATGGCGCTGGTAGTAGGAGTAGCTCAGTCCTTCCAGGCGCGCGAACAGATCGTTGCGCAGGTCGAACTCGATGTCGCGTGAAACGCCGATCACAACCCAGCGCGTCAGGAACTGGAAGATTCCCTTGGTGACGGCTATGGCAAGCAGCAGTCCGGCGTAGACCAGAAGCTTGTGGCGCGTGACGCCTTGATTCAGATCGTCAGCAGCCTTGCCGATGACCAGCGGAAACAGCACCCAAATGCCGTTGTGGAGCAACACGCAGGCTGTGCCGAAGGCGTAGGCTCCGCGATATCGTTTCAGGTAGGGCAGCAGCGGGCGCAGGCTCTTGAGAAACATGCAGATTCAGTAGATGAATTCTAGCAGGCTGGGTCGCAGGGAAATTCGCGGCAAACCATACCCTAGGGTGTCCCCATCTTTGGCGCCGTCTTTTGGCGCGACAGGAGGAGAATGTTTGTCTTACTCACAAACTATTCATTGCGCCTACACGCGCGATTTTTCCGTTCTTGTGGCTTCGTAGTGTCAGCTATTCAGCGCCACTCTATTACAGAAAGGCCCTGACGACCCGGCGATCAAAAACGGTTCGTTTGATCGTAAATTCGGGGTAGAATCTCTCCCAGCTTTTTACCAAGTCGGACAGGGTGAGGTGCCTAGTGACTGACCTAATGCACGGGCTCATCCAGGTAAAGGACCCACTGACGCTGTTTGCCTTTATCAGTCTGGTGTTCTTAGTCGCCTTCCGCACGAAGAGAGTCCCGGAGCTGTTTTTCAACATAGCGAAAGAAAAACTGACGAAAGAGCGCTTCTATCGACTCATTCACCGCTTTATGCTCTACGGTTTTACGGCTTTCGCGCTGCTCTGTGCCTCCGCCATAGCCGGCCAACTCCTCGCGCTGAAGACGCAGGCGAAACCGATCACGCTCGATGACCTTCGTTCTGAACTTGCGAGAAGCAAAGCTTCGGATTCGCAAAAAGATTCTGCGCTGACCTCGTATTCGGATGGCATCGCGTACATTCAGCAGCACGACTTCGACAAAGCCATTCAGTCACTTCAGAATTCCATCCAACAGGTTCCGACACTTGCTGCCCACTACACTCTCGCATATCTCTATCAGAAAAAGGGAGACGTCGAGAATGCCAAGACCCATGCCGTCGCTGCTCAATCCATTGCAGCTCGGAATGACGATAGCCTTGGGCAACTTCGCATCCAGCGGCTAACATCTTCCCCGGGTGGCTCCGCACCAACCAACGCGGAAGGCTGGCTCGGCGATAAGAAGCCTCTTCCCGATGGCGGTAAACGTTTCGAAGATGCGTCGTGGATTTCGCCTGGGCTGTATGTCCTGAACACTGGTTTGGGCGCCAATGACTTCAGGTATTACAAGATTCGACTGAAGGAGGGCCAGACCCTGGTGGTTGATATGAAGTCGACGGATACGGCATTCGACGCCGGTGCTTCAATATACGATGGGGATACCGTGCTGAAAAGGTGGGATGTAATCCCGGGATCTCGCAGCGATCTTAGAACAGTGAAATGGAGTGTGCCAACTGACACAGTTCTGTATGTCAGCATAGGGGGGCTTGCCGGGGCTAGCGCCAATACCTTCTATCGCATTTCGGTTGAATAGGATGTCTCGATTTGAGACGATCAGCCCAGCTTGGTCGGCAACAAATAACTCGGAGCGGGTGCCCAGAAGTCAGGCCTTTCTTTCACCTACTATTCTCCGCACTAGAAGCTGCGATACATCATCTGTCCGACCCCGCCTTGTTGAGCTAGAGTGATCATCAGCACCACCAACAACGCGAGCGCATACACTGCAGGAAGCCAGAACCAGCGCGAACGAGCCATCCGCGACAGCATTCCCACATGCTCGCGCGATGCATCGACTGGACCTGTCTCGCGGTCAAGAGCGTCACTGACAAGCAACACGACGGCATATCCTGCCGCCAGAACCGCGATCAGCAGATAGAGGCTGGAACTCAGGTAGTGAGAGGCGTAGCTCTCGGGAGAGGCAACTGCCGCCAGCATCTGGCGCGCCTGCGCGGCGGAATTCGCGCGGAAGAAGATCCATCCCAGGCTGATGAAGGCGGCTGTTGCGAACCACGAAAGCGGAGTCCAAATCTTGGGCGGTTGCCAATGGAATCTGCGCTCGACCTGCTGCAATAGGCGGTGCCCGACAAGCAGCAGCCCGTGATACGAACCCCAAATCAGGAACAGCGGAGCGGCTTTGTGCCACAGCCCGAACACGACCATCGACAAGACCAGCGCCAGATGTCTCCACCAAATCTCGCGGCGCAACGGTGCAAGCGGAAAAAAGACGTAGTCGCGGATCCAAAACGACAGCGACATGTGCCAGCGCGTCCAGAAGACTGACGGGTTAGTCGAGGCAAATGGGCGATCGAAGTTTTCCGGGACCGTCATACCCAAGGCCTTGGCCGCGCCCACGGCAATGTGCGTGTAGCCGGCGAAATCGAAGAAGATCTGTAATCCATAGCCGAATGCGAGACACCAGACATCGGCGCCGGACCACTGCGTGGTGTGGTCGAATCCGCTGACGATTCCGTCTCCTGCAAGAATCCCCTGGCCCAGCAGTTTCCCCAGTTGCATCATGAACACACCGATCGCGATTCTGCGCAGCCCCAGCCCGATCTGGCTCCACGATGTTGTTTCCTCGGAGCGGAACTGCGTCAACATGTCGGGCATGCGGCAGATCGGGCCGGAGATGGTGACGGGGAAGAACACCATGTAGAGGGCGAACTCGACAAACGACGGATCGAGTTCCTCGCCGCGGTAGAGGTCGAAGAGATAGCTCATAGCCTGAAAGGTCCAAAAAGAAATCCCGAGCGGAAGTGCCAGACCCGCCACTTCCTGAAGAGAACGGGGAAGAATGTATACGGTCGCTTGAGGAAAATACTTGAAGGTGCTGAGCAGAAGCAGATTGAAAACGAGGCCTGCGGAGAGCGGTAACCAATGTGATTTCGCACGCAGCCATTTGCCAAAAAGGAAATTGGCTACGGTTGAAGTGAAGAGGACGATAGCGAACCAGGGCTGCCAGGTCAGATAAAGTGCGACGCTCGAAGCGAGAAGGACCGCTTGTCGCACAATCCGCGAACGGACTTTCGCAAACACTCCGACGCACACCAGGAAGAGCAGAGTGTAACTGACAGGTTGAAACATGTCGGTCTCCAACTCAGTCCGCGCCTCCTTTTCTGTGGATGATCTGCTCGCGCAACTGCAGAGCAGGAGAATTCGATGGATCGATCGCGAGAGCCCGAGCTACTGCGTTCTCGGCCGCGAGGTAGTCACCGACCCGCAGTTGCGCCTCAGCCTCTTCCGTCAGGCAAAGCAGAGCCATATTGCGGTTCGCTGTGTAGCGCAACGCGAGATCATATTCGCTGATGGCATGCAGGAGCTGGCCGCGCCCCGAGAGGATATGTGCGATGTTGTAGTGGCAGTACTCCGTGCGCGGCTGGATCGCGCACGAGGCCTTATAGTGTTCGAGAGCTTCGTCAGTGCGTCCAGCGGAGAACAATGCGTTGCCATAAAGCTGCTCGAGCCACATGTCGGGCTGGCCCCATGCCGCGCGGGCATGCGCGAAAAGCGTCACCGAGTTCTGCCAGGCGCTGAGATAGCGAGCCGTAGTGACACTCAGCGCGATCGCGATGCAAAGAGCAGCCACAGACAGGGAAGTGCGGACCCCCGGAGTGGTCTCGACTGCATCCGCGACACTCCAGACCACCGCGACCATCAGGCCGATTGCTGGGACATACGTATAACGGTCGGCCATTCCCTGAAAGCCAACCTGAACAATCCCGATGACGGGACCCATGGAGATGAGGAAGAAAAACCATCCGACGACAACGTAGGGAGATCGTCGTAAGTAGAGCGCCAGGGCACTGACGGCAATCAATATGGCTGCAGACGCGATCGCATCACCGACGGGTGGAGAGAACCGCAGCGGGTAGTAGGTCGCAAGTCTCGCCGGCCAGAGTATTTTGCCGATGTAGGCGACGTAGGAGATCGCGGCATTCTCGACGCGCGTGGATGCCGGCAACAGCGACAGGCCCATCACCGAGCCTCCGGCGCCTTGCGCCATCTCGGTGAGCACCGAACTCACCACGCTCATCGCGATCAACGGCAGTTTCTCCAGCGTCAGCTTCGCCCATCGGCGGGGCGCGGCAAGTTCCTCGTAGCGGCGCAACGGCCAGTAGTCGAACAGGAGCAGTAGCAATGGCAGGCTGACGGCCATGGGCTTCGCCATCAGAGACAAAGCAAAAAGGAAAACCAGCAGGAGATACCGATTCCACCCGCCGCGACCGACGTACCAGCCATACGCGGCCACTGCGAGCATGGAGAAAAAGGCGCCGAGCAGGCTTTTTCTTTGCGCGATCCAGGCAACGGTCTCCACATTCAACGGATGTACGGCGAACAGCAACGCCACGAAAAAACTGCGCCACACTGCGCCCGTCGCGCTCTGCAAAATCCAGAATAGAAGCAAGACACTTGCCGCGTGCAGCAGCACATTCACGCCATGTTGCGCGGCGGGATGCAGGCCGAACAACTGGCAATCGAGCATGTGCGAAAGCCACGCCACGGGATGCCAGTTCGACTGTTCGAAACTCCTAAACGCCCAACCTATGTTGGTGAGGCTTACTCCGCTCCGAACGTGGGGATTGTCAGTGACGTAGGCGTCGTCATCCCAGAGCTTGAGGAAATCGTGTTGGAGAACAGGCCGGTAAAGCAGCAGCGTGATGGCGAGGAGCAATGCGCCGAGCAGCAACTGGAGCAATCGTTGGTCGTTCGTCGTTGGTCGTTGGCCAAGACCGGACAGTTGCATGAGGGAACGCTCTTACAAAGAACCTACGAGTATAACGGGCGAGCAGGCAGCACCGAGGGACGGAGATGCACCGACTTGGTCGTCTACAATGTCGTTTGCTTCCCTATGCCAATCTGATTGGAGCGCTCGATGCGGCACCTGGGGATCGCCCGTTTATCACGGCATGGGTCGACGAGGACGATTACGAGACCGTGACCTTTGGCGAGTTCCGTCGGCGTGCCCGTGCCGAGGCATCGGCTCTGCGCGACGAAGGGCTGGTCGCCGGGGATCGCGTTGTCCTCATCATGCCGCAGGGGATTGCCGCTATGGGAACCTTCGTTGGGGCTATGATGCTGGGCGCGGTGCCGGCATTCCTCGCCTATCCCAATTTCAAAGTTGAGCCGTCGAAGTACCGGTCAGGACTGGCGGGCGTCACGGCCAACCTCAGCGCCAGGGCGGTCGTGATCGATGAGAACTTTCCGCAAGAGATGTTGGAGTGCGTCTCTCTCGGCTCTACGACAAAGCTCCTCCCCGCCGGTCGCTACCAAACCAACTTCGAAGGATTGCATGGCCGCCATAAACCCTCGGCGCCGATCCGGCCTGACAGCCTGGCTTTCATTCAGCATTCGGCCGGCACTACCGGGCTGCAGAAGGGAGTCGCACTAACCCATGCCGCCGTCCTGCGCCAGTTGGGGCATCTCGCAGCGGCTTTGAAGATTGACGGCCCCACCGACCGTCTCTACAGTTGGCTGCCGCTGTACCACGACATGGGGCTGATTTCGGCGTTCATGCTGCCCATGGTCTGCCATGTTCCCGTCATCATGCAGTCGCCGCTTGACTGGGTCATGCATCCGGAATCGATGTTGCAGGTTGTGAGTGAACACAAGTGCACACTCGCGTGGATGCCGAATTTCGCGTTTCAATTTGTTCCACGCCGGACGCCTCAAAGCCGGTGGGCCGACTACGATCTCTCGTCACTGCGTCTGCTGATCAATTGTTCGGAGCCGGTGCGCGCCAGCAGCATGCATGAATTCCAAAAGGCGTTCGGGATCAGGGGTGGAGTGCTGCAGTCCTCGTATGCGATGGCGGAAAACGTCTTTGCGGTGACGCAATCTGACATCGAACGAGGTCCCGTTACCATCTGGGCCGATGGGCAGCAGTTTCGCGGTGCGCACCGAATTGTTGAGGTGCCGCAGCAGACTTCCGGCGCGGTCTCGTTTACATCCTCCGGCCGACTGCTGCCGAACCAGCTCGTGAAGATGCTCTCGGATTCAGGCGACACGCTAGGTGATGCCAGCGTGGGTGAGATTGCCATCAAAAGCGATTCCTTGTTTGAGGGCTACTACAATCGCCCGGATCTCACCCAACAAGCCATGGTCGATGGCTGGTATCGCAGCGGCGACCTGGGGTTCCTCCTCGAGGGCGAGCTATTCATTGTCGGCAGAAAAAAAGACCTGCTCATCATCGGCGGCGAGAACATTTATCCCCAGGACGTCGAGGAGATCGTGAGCGCCCATCCCGCCATCCACGACGGTCGTGTGATTGCGATCGGTGTGTACAATCCAAGCCTTGGTACGGAAGATGTGGTCGTCGTGGCCGAGGTGGAGAGAGAAGAGTCGTTGTCAGAACGGACAAAGCTGGAGCAGGAAATTCGCAGCCGGGTTGTGTCTGGACTGGGAATTGCGGTCCGCACGATTTTCCTGAAGCCGCCGATGTGGATTGTGAAGAGCACAGCCGGAAAAGCCGCGCGGTCTTCGACCCGGGAGAAGCTGTTGCGGGAACATCCGGAATTGAACACTGAGGGTTAACGACGCCAGCATTCGAGGGAAGCGAACAACGATGCCCCCTGAAGCACAGCAGATGATCGCTCACATTCTGGACCTCATCCGCAAACCGGGCGTGACCATTGATGAGAACACTCCACTGGTTTCCTCGGGGCTTGTCGACTCGATGTCGCTGGTTGATCTGCTGCTGAAGCTGGAGGATCTGACGCACAAGCGAATCCCGGCCGGCAAAGTGCAGCCGAAAGATATGGATACGGTAGCGAAAATGTTCGCAACCGCCGAAAGGGTGGGGAAGACGCGCAAGTAAGTTCCCTTACTTGTGGTCACGTTTCGCAGACTGTACATTTAGCCTCAGTTGTTTCCGTACTTATGCCGCAATTGACGCCAACTGTTTCTGACAACGCGAAAGCCAGCACGCCACAGGGGTTCGAGCTCTCGGTTGTCTTGCCGTGTCTCAACGAGAAGGAGACGGTAGGCCTCTGCGTGCAGAAGGCAGTCGCGGCTCTCGAGAAGGCGGGGATTCAGGGCGAAGTCATCGTCGCCGACAACGGATCAACCGACGGTTCGGTAGAACTGGCGCATGCTGCGGGCGCGCGCGTGGTTCATGTTGACCAGCGCGGATATGGGAATGCCCTCCGGGGTGGCATCCAGGCAGCGCGCAACACTTACGTTTTGATGGCCGATTCCGACGACAGCTACGATTTCAGCCACATTCCGCGGTTTGTCGAGCAGTTGAGGAACGGCTCCGATCTGGTCATGGGCAACCGCTTTCTCGGCGGCATCCGCGATGGAGCAATGCCGCCGCTCCATCGCTATCTCGGCAATCCCGTACTCACCGCCCTCGGGCGTCTGTTCTTCCATTCTCCCAGCCGCGATTTTCATTGCGGCATCCGCGCCTTCCGCAAAGACTCCTATGAACGCATGGACATCCGCTCCACCGGGATGGAATTCGCCAGCGAGATGGTGGTGAAGGCCAGCCTTCTGCGGATGAGAGTAAGCGAAGTCCCGACGACGCTTTCTCCCGACGGCCGCAGTCATCTGCCGCACTTGCGTACTTGGCATGATGGCTGGCGGCATCTGCGCTTCCTGCTGATGTACAGCCCGCGCTGGCTGTTCCTCTATCCGGGGTTCGCTTCGATCGTGTTGGGTCTCGCCACCTGTATCTGGTTGATGCCGGGACCGCGTCGGATCGGAAGCGTCGGCTTCGACTTCCACACCCTTGCATATGGCTTTGGCGCGATTCTGGTCGGATTTCAACTGCTAGCCTTCGCGGTCTTTACCAAAGTCTTCGCCACTCTCGAGGGGCTGCTGCCCGAAGATCCGCGCCTGAATCGCATGTTCGAGTACATCAAGCTTGAAACGGGATTGCTCGCCGGCGCTCTGTGCGTGGCGCTGGGAGTTGTGGGCTCAATCCTGGTGCTCTCGACCTGGGCGCGAAGCAGCTTCGGGCCGATTGCATCTGACAATCTTCTGCGGCTCGTCATGCTCTCGGTTTTCGCTCTGATTCTGGGGCCGCAGATCATCTTCAGCAGTTTCTTCCTGAGCATTCTGGGTCTTCGGCGGCGCTGACATGAGCCAAGCTGAATTCGATCGCTTCGCCCGCAGTTACGAGCAGGACTTGGCGAAATCGCTTGCAGTCACGGGAGACAGTCGTGAGTTCTACGCGCAAAAACGGATCGACTGGACAGCGCAATGCCTCGCGCGGTTAGGCCATTCGGTGCGGCGGATTTTGGATTACGGCTGCGGCGACGGCACGAACGTACCGATGCTGGCCGCGCGATTCAACGCAGAGCACGTGTCAGGTGTGGACCTGTCGGCCGAATCAATCGCCGTCGCGCGGCAGGCTAACGCCGCACCAGGCTCGCGATTTCTGTGCACCACCGAGTGGACCCCCGACGGCACCTTCGATCTCGCGTTCACTAATGGTGTCTTCCATCACATCCAGCAGGCAGAGAGGCCGGCCTGCCTCGAGGCGATTCGCCGCGCTGTGCGGCCCGGCGGACTGTTCGCCTTCTGGGAGAACAATCCCTGGAATCCGGGGACGCAGTTCGTGATGTCGCGTTGCGCCTTCGACGAGCACGCGATCAAAATCAGTCCGCGCCAAGCGAAGACGCTACTCTCCAACGCCGGTTTCGAGATCCTGCGGACGGATTCGCTCTTCTACTTTCCGCGCCAGTTAAGCTTTCTGCGTCCGGCAGAGGCGTGGCTTCGCCCATTGCCGCTGGGCGGGCAATATCTGGTGCTCTGTCGGAATTCGCAGTGAGCGCTACTCTCTCGTTCTGAGGGCAACGTTCGTATCCGTCGGCCGAGGGTTGGTCATCTGGTCGGTGATGTGTTTCTGGATGAGTTCCCAATCCGTGCGAAGAATCATTTCCCTGATGTTGAATTTGCTCTCGCGCCGTGCATCGTCGATGCGCAGGGCAAGCTCGTTCTTGTTGAAGCGAAAATCAACCACGTCGGCCAGTGGCACGAGTTGATCTGACGATTTCCCGACAATCACGAACACCACTTTATCGGAGACCAGCGTGTATTCGGGGCAGACCTCTGAAGTTAGCTGAGTCGGCGCGCCGCCGGACATGGCCACCATGAAGCCGTGATGTACGGGCAGGCAATCGACCATGCGCATTCTCACAACCGTTCCGTGTTGATAAACTCCGGCCCACGCGGCCTGGCAACAGCAGAGAGCCAGCGTGATCCCCAGCGTGAATTTCGCAAATCTCGCGTTAACGACCTTCGTCATAGAAATATCCTCTCCGGCAATGAAAGTGCAGGTTCAGATTGTGTTTGGGAAGAATTCGGAGCGAATGAAACCCAGCTGTCCGGCTGGGGAGTGGATAAGTGACCACGTACGACGCGCGCAGATCGGCCAGCGCGGTCTCGAGGATTTCGGCGGCGTTGTCTTGCGCGGAAAAACTTCGGCCTCCGGTAGCCTCGGCCATTTCGGCGAGCGCGAAGCTGGCCTTGGGGTCGCGAGATGACTTGTTGGGATTGATGGTATAGAGCAAAGCCCCGGTTCCGATCACCGCGTCGAGGGCCTGACGAGCGGAGGTTCCGCTGATGGTATCGTTGCCGTCAGAAAGCAGGATCAACACCTGACGCACGCCCGGCGTATGACGGTCTGCGATGTAACGCGCACTGAAGGCGAGTGAGTCGAATAGTGGAGTGGACCCGGCCGGGTTCAGAGAGCGAATCTTGCTCTCAGTGGCTGCACCGCCGCAGTCGGCCGTACAGAGAACGGCAGACCTCAATCCGGCGAATGTGATGATCGAGAGGTCATCGCCGGAATGGTTGTGCGAAATCAACCGTAGTACCTGTTCGGCGATCGCGTGAAAGCGTGGAGCAACCGATTCGCTGGCGTCGACCAGGACAACGATGTCGAGCCTGGTTTCTTCGGATCGCGTAAGGCTGCGGAAATCGCGGATGACCCTACCGCCGTCGACTACCGCGAAGTCACTCCGATCGATGGATTCCACCAGGCCGTTGTTTTGGTCAGTGGCGAAGAACGTGACCCGCACTTCGGAGGTTCCGGTCCGATAAGTGATTGCGGGCAAGTCGTTCTCCGCGCGGGCACAGAGAAGACAGGGGAAAACGACGAGCAGAACTGCCAATGACCAACCCTGCCGATGAGACAGCGATGCCATTGCAGGGTACTTCGACAGGCGGTGCCAGCACTCCAGCCGGCAAAGGTATCTCGGCATAACGGAGGTCACATGAAATCTCTAAGAATGCCGGTTCCCAGATACCTTGCGAAAATGCGGAATTGGATGCCGACTTCGCCCGCGGAGTTGCGCTATTTTTTCGGGAGTAAACCTCCGAGCGCCGGCTGCGGGCAATCACGGCGGGTTGTGAGCCGGCTCACAGCGCCCCGAAAGCCCGTCCGGCTACCCTAATCCTGCCTTCCCCCGGTTCTCTCTACGTCCCAAATTCGATCTTTCGACGTATCCGTTTCCCCCATTTGAGCGAGGCTTATGCTGAGCCTCAGGTCGGTGCCGTTTTGCGCGTTCCGACGGAAGGAGAGCTTCCGGCCGCTTCCCCAGGCCAACTCCCTGCGCAGGCAACACGATCCTGCGACCGTCCCTATCGCGATGCTCAGCGCTAAGTCCCCGGCTCTTCCTGTTGTCCGGACTTCGTAAGTCCGAGGAGGCGGGCTATGGCACGGCGTTTTTTTGTGTTCCTTGCGAGCTTGCTCGCGGGCAGTCTGGCATTCGCGGCGGGCAATCCGAAATCCAACCCCAATCAGAACCTCGATCGCATCATCGCTAATGAGCACGCGCTCGCCGACACCATGCGCAGCTATAGCCCGATGGTGGAAACCTACCTGCAGCGCATGCAGCCCGATACGGCGTTGGGATTCGTTCCCAGCGAGGACCATTACTTCCTCGGGCGCGTGCAGTTCCAGCAGTCGAAGGAAGAGTTCTACCTCGACAAGCGGCTGGTGGAGCGGATGGCGGGCAACTTCTCGAAGCTCTACTCGCTGAGTCCGGTCGGCTTCTCCAGCATGATCTTCGTCGATCGTAACGGCTTCGATCGCAAGAACTACCACTTCCGCTCGATGCACGGCGAGTTCCTGGGAGAAGTACGCTGCCTGGTTTTCGAGGTGAGTCCGAGCAAGGGCCAATCGGGACGTTTCCGCGGCGCCATCTGGGTGGAAGACGAGGGCTACAACATCGTCCGCTTCAATGGAAGTTACGGCACATTCCACATCGACAGCTGGCGCATGAACCTGCGGCCGGGCGTGTGGCTGCCGGCGGTTGTGTATTCGGAAGAGTTCGACTCCAACAGGCCGCAGACAGGTAGTCCTCGCGTGAAAGCGCAAACCCGGCTCTGGGGATTCAATCTCGGGCCGGCGGGACGCGACTCGGAGTTCACAGAGATCAAAGTGGATCCCGAGGCGGCGAAGGATCTGTCGCAGACTCCCGACAAGAGCCCGCTCGACATTCAGCGCTCGTGGCAGCGGCGCGCCGAGGACAACGTTCTCATCAAGCTGGAAGAACTGGGCCTGATCGTCCCCGAGGGCGAAGTCGACAAGGTTCTGCAGACGGTGGTCAGCAATCTGGAAGTAACCAACAAGATCGTGCTCGATCCCGAGGTGCGGTGCCGGATCATGCCCACCACTCCGATCGAAGTGGCCACAATCGGGCACACGATCCTGGTCAGCCGCGGGCTGCTAGACGCGTTGCCTAACGAAGCCGCGTTGGCGGCGGTCTTGTCGCACGCACTCGCGCATGCTGCGCTCGGGCACGATCTCGACAGCACTTTCGCCTTCAACGATCGCCTCGTTGTGCCGAGCCTGAAGCAACTGCCGCTCTTCGATTTCAAACACAACGCGGAGCAGGAGAGCGCCGCCGATGCGCTCGGGTTGAAACTGCTGGCGAATTCTCCGTACAAAGACAATCTGGCTGAGGCGGGACTGTTTCTCAAAGCGCTGGCTAAGTACGGGCGGAGAGTTCCGAACCTGGTGAGGGCAAACCTGGGCGAGAGCCTGGTGACCGACAATCGAATTTCCTTCATGAGCGCCGTAGCCGACGGGGCACCACCGCTGGAACTCGAGAACCCACAGCAGATTGTGGCCTTGCCCCTCGGCAGCCGGGTGAAACTCGATCCGTGGGCAGGGCAGTTGAAGTTCGTCAAGGCCACTCCTCCGCATATCTACTCGGCGAAGGACAAGCTCGCGCTTGAGGTTACGCCGTTTTCGCCCTATTTGGTGAGGCTGAACACTGCGGCGAAGAGCAACGAATCTGTCCCGGACGCCAGCCAGAATCGCTGACTGATGACGCTGATGAGAGCCTCGGTGATGTGGCTGGTTCTTAGCGGTGCCCTCGGCGCGCACTTATGCTATGCCGGTGCGCATCCCGCTCGCGTGGACGAGCACTCGAACTGCGTCGAATGCCACGCTGACCATGCCAGTGGAGACTACGTTCACTCCGCGCTAAAGGGCGGATGCATCTCCTGCCACAAAGTCGAAAATCACGATGACGCGAGCTATGTCGCGGTTCAGCCGAAAGAGTCGAACAGCTGCCGCGAGTGCCATCAAATTGTGCCCATGCTGCACCCGCATTTCCCGTACGCCTCCGGCATGTGCACCCGCTGTCACAATCCGCACGCTTCGCAGATTCGTGGCCTGCTGCGGGCCAAGGTGAACGATCTCTGCCTGGACTGCCACCTGAAGAGCGCCGCAAAACACGCGTCACGCTATCTGCCGACCGTCGAACTTACCTCGGACCATCGCATCGGCCACCCTTATGCCCGCCATCCCGTCAGCGGGACGCCGGACCCAATCAGTGGCGTGGAGATGTCATGCATCAGTTGCCATCTGCCGCACGGAGGAAACAAGCTGCACCAGTTGAGGATGGGAGCCGAGATTCCCGAGGACGCGCTGAATCAGAACACCGAGACCAAAGACATCTGCGAGACTTGCCACATGAAGTTGTGGGGAATGGAAAGGGTGGCCGCTGGGAAGAAGGGAAAGAAGAAGATGAAAGTTGCGACCTCTCCGCAGTGACCCAACGGGAACTCGGTTCTTTGCCTCTCCCGACTACGTGATGCTCATTTCCGTGTACGTGCCGTAGACCTGCCGCAGGGCTTCGCAGATTTCGCCCACAGTTGCGTAGGCGCGGACGGCATCCACAATGTAAGGCATGGTGTTGGCCGACGAGATCGTGCCGTTGAAAGCGGCCTTCGGCTCCTGCGCGGCAGCTTTCTTCAGAGCATCGAGTGCGCGGCTCACGTCATCGTTCGAGCGGCGTGTGCGCAGGTTCTTCAGCTTCTCCGTTTGTTGCCGAGCGACCGTCTCATCGATGTAGAGAATGTTTGGCGGCTCTTCTTCGATGGCGAACTCGTTCACTCCGACGATGACCTTCTCTTTCGCCTCAACGGCACGCTGGTACTGGTAAGAAGACTCGGCAATCTCCTTTTGCGGATATCCACGCTCGATCGCTTTCACCATCCCGCCCATCGCGTCCATCTTGCTGAAGTAGTCGAAGGCGCCGTGTTCCATTTGCAGCGTCACGTTTTCGAGGAAATACGATCCGCCCAAGGGATCGACCGTCTGCGCCACACCAGATTCGTAGGCGATGATCTGCTGCGTGCGCAGGGCGATGCGCGCGGCTTCTTCGGTGGGTAGAGCAAGAGCTTCGTCGTAGGAATCCGTGTGCAACGACTGCGTGCCTCCCAGCACCGCCGCCAGCGCCTGGATCGCGACGCGAGCGATGTTGTTCATCGGCTGCTGCGCCGGGAGCGATACTCCCGCCGTTTGCGTGTGGAAGCGCATCAGTCGGGTGCGCTGGTTCTTCGCGCCGAAGCGGTCTTTCATCACGCGGTACCAGATCTTACGGGCGGCGCGGTATTTAGCGATCTCCTCGAAGAAGTCGTTGTGCGCGTTGAAGAAGAAGCTGAGGCGGGGGCCAAACTCGTCCACGTCTAAGCCACGGCGGCGCGCCCATTCCACGTACTCGACCCCGTCGTACAGCGTGAATGCCAGCTCCTGCAGCGCGGTCGAGCCAGCCTCACGAATGTGGTATCCGCTGATGGATATGGTGTTGAAGCGCGGCGTGAACTTGGAGCCGAACTCGAAGGTGTCGATCACCAGCCGCATCGATGGCGCCGGCGGATATATGTATTCCTTCTGCGCGATGTATTCCTTCAAGATGTCGTTCTGGATCGTGCCGGAGATCTTCTTCCACTCCGTGCCCTGTTTTTCGGCGACGACCAGGTACATCGCCCACAGCACGGACGCGGGGGAATTGATGGTCATCGATACGGTGGTCTTCTCCAGGTTGATACCGTTAAAGAGGATTTCCATATCCTCGAGTGAGTCGATCGCCACGCCGCACTTGCCGACCTCGCCTTCGCTTGCCGGATGGTCGGAGTCGTAGCCCATCAGCGTAGGGAGATCGAAGGCGACGGAAAGCCCGCTGCCGCCGTGCTCGAGCAGATACTTGTAGCGCTGGTTGGTTTCCTCCGGGGAAGCGAAGCCGGAGAACTGGCGCATGGTGTAAAGCTTGCCGCGATATCCGGTAGCGTGAATGCCGCGCGTGAAGGGCGGTTGCCCGGGATAGCCGAGATATTGTTCCTCGCTCCAGTCGGCCGGCAGATCGGCTTGCGTGTAGAGCCGCCGAATGGGGACGCCGGAGATGGTGGTGTAGCGCGCGTTGCCGTGCTCGTCGACGTTTACGCCGGTGGGCGCGCCAATCGGACGCTCGGGAGCCTTTTCCAGCGTCGGCGACAGCGTATTCTCGGCCCACTTCTTTTCAGCGACGGAAGGCTGGCGATTTTCAAACACGTCGGCGACGGGGCTGTCCGCAAGCTGCGGCGGGTTGGGCTTACGAGACGGCTTCTTTTCCATGCAATCCCCAATTCTTCTTGATGATAGGGAAGGGAGCGTACTTGGAGCAAGGCGTGAGCGTGCAATCAAAACGACCGGTCGGTCAATAGATGCGTCCGCTGCTGTTCTGCCAGCCAGCTACCTTAATGAGAGCCAGCGACCCTAAACGGAGCATGTGATCAAACGGAGCATGTCATCCTGAACCCGGCGTCAAGCCGGGTGAAAGGACCATACGACGGTTTCCGCAGCGATGAAGTTGCCAGGTTTTTAGGCTGCGTCCAAACCTGGGAAGTCCTGTTTACTGCATCGAAGCCGGCCACGGACGTAAGGTCCCTCGCGCCGCCTTCGCCGGCACTCAGGATGACAACTTGGTTTTCTGGCGGGACAGTTCCCACGCCTTTGCGTACTTCCACGAGACATAGACCGCATGGTTCAGGTGCAGGAGCAGCCCTTCGCTGCCGTCGAGAAATCCGAGACGGAAAAAATAGTTGTAGAGGAACGTGAACAGGGGGCGCAGCACGATGTTGATGAAGCTGAATCGCACTTTGCCTTTCGCCACGAGCATCTCTGCCCCCAGCGACGAGTAGCGGTTCATGTGGTCAATGTAGTCAGAGAGGGTGGGATAAGACTGATGGATGATCTCAAGAGGACCGCCCATTTCGTAATAGAGTGATGGTCGATACTCGACTCCCGTGCTTAATTGCAAGTCTTCGTGCACCAGGCGTGTTTCGAACTTGGCACAGCCGCGGCGGAACAGTCGTAGTTTTGGATCTGGATAAAACCCGCCATACCGAACCGGACGACCTAAGAAATAGTTACTCCGCCAAAAGACCATCCCACCTCGAAAATCGGCGAACTCCTCTTTGTGTTGTCCGAAAAGCGTGAGAAAAAGGAACTCGCGCATTGCTGCGCTTACTTCCTCATCCGCATCGAGACTCAGGATCCACTCGCCGGATGCCTTCTCAATCGCCGAGTTCTTCTGCGCCGCAAATCCCTTCCATTCCTCCACGAACACTTTTGCGCCAAACGACTTCGCAATCTCCACCGTCCGGTCGGTCGAGCCGGAGTCGACGACGATGATCTCTCCCTTGTCGTCGGCGACCAGCGGCTGCACAGTCGCGAGCGAGCGACCGATGTTGGCTTCTTCGTTGAGCGTGATGATGACGACCGAAAGTTGCATGTGCGAAAGTGTTTGCGAACTCGGAATTGTCTCACAGGACGCGGACTGATTCGCCACGAGACGGCACCGAGATGAATATCACACTCAGAAATGAAGTGTGGGCCAACCGTGGAAGAGTGGCGCTTCAGCGCCGCGTCAGCCGTTCGCAATCTCGCGGGCTTCAGCCCCCAGTGGGCCGTCGTCGCGCCTCGAATATCAAGAACACGATCAGGACGACCAACTCCGGTTCAATCGGGTGCCGGTACCGCGCGTGCGGGAAGACGAAGTAATACACCGTAGGATACGTGAGCACCAGCCCGGCAAACAGCCACGCCCCCGGCCGCCTCTGGCGCACGGCGCGGCCGAGTCCCCACATCGCCAGCACCGAGGTTGCCAGAAATGCCGATGTGCGGAAGTCTACCGGCGAAACGCTATTGCTCTCTCGGGGTACGCCGTTCCAGTAATAGAAGAAGCGTTTCAGGCTGATGACGGCAAATCGTCCGGGGTGTGTTCGAATCCAGTCGAAAGCCTCTTGCTTACACGATTCGCCATACGCGAGCTCGCCCATCTGCTGGAATTTCTCCCACTCGAGTTTGTTGTGATGTGGCTGCAGGTATGGCATCAGCATGCCCTCGGCGTAGGGACCATTGCCCAGTCGGAACTGCAGGCCGAAATCATCGCGAAGCAGGAAGTGTCCGAAGACTGTGTAGTTACGGATGAGCCATGGCGCCAGCGCCGTCCAGAAGACGACCGATGCGATTGCGATCCCAGCGAGGGAGGTCAACCCTCGCCGAAATCGCTGCCGCCAGATCCACAGCCCGCAAAAGGGAAGGAAGGTGAGCATCGTGGGATTGGCCAGAGCGCCGATCCCGTAGAGCGCGCCGAACAGCGCCCAGCCTTGCCATCCCGGCCAGTCTTCCAGTTCCAGCGCCAGCAGGAACACGGACGCGAGAATAAACGGTGTGAATGTCGTGTCCCAGATCCAGTGGATCGACCAGTACCACACGTAGGGATTCAGTCCCCACGCAAACGCCGACCATTTCGCGACCCTCTCGCCGAACGTCTTGCGCGCGATCAGAAAAATGGGAATACACGTCAACGTCGCGAACAGGCTATTGATGCTGAGCAGCACCCACGCCGAGGCGTATGTGTAGATGCCGAATACTTTGAATACTCCGCCGATCAGAAATGGATAAAGCGGGGGTTCCCAAGCCGTCGGTCCGGTATTGCCTTCATACGGATTGCTGAAGCCCTGGCCCAGAGCGAGGGAGCGGCCGATCCGTCCCATCTCCCAGCCGAATTCGAAATTGTCGTTGCCGGGGCGTGTGCGATATTGATGAAAGATGCCAATCGTCGCAACTTGCAACGCGAAGGAGAGAGGCAAGAGCCAGAGAAAGAATCTTGGGAGCGCGCGCCAGGGGCTGAAGCCCTGGTCTTTTTCTAGTCCCTCACGCGGCGCGAAAGCGCCGCTCTTCCACGTCTCCATTGCAGCGTAGTGTATCAGGCGTTCTGCCGATGCCAGTTTCTCAGCGCTCTCCGCGGCAGTTCTCCGCGAACTCTGCGGTCAAAAGCTCTAACCGCAGAGATCGCCGAGAAATACCGCAGAGAGCGCGGAGAGAAACCGAGATTCTACTGTCCTCCCGACTGAACAGGTTGGATCGATGCCGACGGCACATTCGGCTGCGCGCCAGGTTGCACATCCTGCCGCGGAACCACATACGGTACGTTCGGCAAATGCGTGACTTGGCCTCGCGTGGCGTCGGCGATGTCGATGCCGGAATGCTCCAGCAGTAATCCGGTGGCGCGGTCCAGTTCGATGCGCGACTTCTCATAGGCCGCCTTCGCCGAAACCAGGTTCGATTCGCCGGTCGTCAGCGTCGCAGCATCCTGCAGGATGGTCACCTGCGTGGTGAGTCCTACTTTTAACTTCTGCTGATCGGCCTCCAGGGTCTGCCTGGCCAGATCGACTGCCGACTGCGCCGCCTGTACGGCGGTCCGGTTCTGCTTCACGTCAAACTGCGCGTTGCGTACTTCGATCCGCACCTGGTTCTCAAGCTGATGCTGGCGCACCTGCGCCTGGCGGTACTCTAGTTCCGCGCGCACCTGGTTCGACTGCGCCAGCCGGTTGCGAATCGGGATCGTCAGCGACAGCCCAATTCCCCGGTCGGGCGCGGTCGAGTTCACCAGTTGATTCAACGCCCCGCCGTATCCCACCGAAGTATCCTTCTGAAACGGCGGCGGAGCCTTCGCCGGGTTGAAGCAGAACCCACCGCTCGTGCCGGTACAGGTCGGAACCGCCGGATTGACGTCGCCTCCCACGCCCGAACCGCCGTAATAAGCGAACGCCTGCAGCGTGGGCAGCATGGAGTTCCGAACAGCGCGGTTATTGATGTCGCGCGAGTTCAGGTCGATGCGCGTCTCCACCAGTTCGGCGCGATGCTGCAACGCATCGTTGATCAAATCCTGGATGGGAATGACTGACTCTTCCTGCGGCACCTGCATGACCGAGGTAGGAATGACGTCGGCTTCGGCCAGCACCGGATCCTCAATACTGCGGCTCAGCGCGTTCTTCATCAGCAGTTGCTGCAGCTGCAGGTTGTTTTGCGCGACGATCAGATTCTGCTGGTCTGTGGCCACCGTGCTTTGCGCGCTCACCACTTGAATCGGGGGCACGGTTCCGACTTGCGCCTGGCGCTTTGCATCGTCCAGGGCCTTCTGCGCGTAGGTCAGTGATTCCTGCTGTACGCGCACATTCTCGTAGGCATAGACCAGGTCCCAATACATGTTCTCGATCTGATCGACGGTGGTGATTACCTGCAGGCGGAAGGCAACGTCAGAAATCTCGCGATTGTTCTTCGCAATGCGGATGAATCGCGTGTTTGGTAGAAAGCCGAAACCCTGCAGCAGGTTTTGCGTGAAGCGAAACTGGAAATTGGATCCGAGTTGAGGAGTAAGCAGGCTCGTGGGGTTGTTGGTCGTGAGGTGCGTGTTGTTGAAGGCTCCGGTGAGGGCGCCGCCCCAGGAGAATCCCTGAGTGTAGCCGAAGTTCGCCGTGTAGGTATTCTGCGCGACAACCGGCACCGGGCTGAAGACGCTCACCGATTCTGTATTGTTCTTGTCGAGCTGAAGCGATCCGGTCAGTTGCGGATCGAAGCTGGTGATCGGAGCTCCTACGCCCAGAGTCGAGCTGACCAGACCGTTAGTGCCGGTGCCCGCGCCACCCGGGGCAACCGTCGTTCCGCCCGTTCCTGAGCCGACCGTGCCGCCGAGTCCTCCCACACCGCCGCCGGGAGTGTTCTGCACGACTCCTGTATTCACTCCGAGGATGCTGGCGCCGGACTTGGCCCGGAGCAGGTCGGCTTCGGCGATGTTCAGGTTGTAGCGGGCAATCTCGAGGTCGAGATTGTTCTCGAGCGTCAATGCGACGGCATCGTCGATCGAAAGATAGATCTTGCCATCGCGCAACAGGGAATCGATGCGCGCCGAGTTTCCGAAAGCGGGCTGCGCAAGCTCACGCGGCATATACGGCTGCAACGCGTGAGGGAAGGCTGACCGCGGCGCCGAATAGTCAATCAGATGGACAGTCTCAGGCTGCGCAGGTTGCGGCGAAGAGGCCGGCGCGGACTGCGACGAGGCTGCGGGCACGCTTTGTTGCGCAGCGAGTGCGAGCGGCACGGCTGCTGTGAGAACAACGGCGGCGGCATGACGCATTGGCAACCGGAACGCAGAAATCAGACGCGGAAAGAACATGAGCTTCTCCTTGCGGGGAAAAATAGCCTAAAGCATTGCAGGATCAGAAATCGGAAAGTGCAAAGTTAGCTGCAGGACGCCAAAAGCGTCACTTCATCATCTTAGCGGGAGAAGTTTCAGGGAAGGCGTGCGGGATTGTAAAGAATTGTGAGGAAAAGAAAACGCCGCTGTCGGTCAGGACAGCGGCGTACGAGCGAGTTTCAACGGCGCTACTGCTGCGGCTGCGTGGTCGGCGCCACCGAAGGCAGTTCCTTGCGCGGCGCTACGTAAGGAACATTCGGCAGATGGGAGACCTGTCCGCGCGCGGCATCGTCGATGCTGACGTTGGCCTTATCCAGCGTGACTCCAACTGCCCGGTCCAGCTCGATGCGCGACTTTTCGTAGGCGGCCATGGCGGACATCAGAGTGGACTCTGCGGTGGCCAACGCACTCTGGGTCTGCAGAACCGCGGTGGTGGTCGAAGTGCCGAACTGATATTTCTTTTGTTCGGCGTCCAGTGATTGCCTCGCGTAGTCTACCGCGGCCTGCGCCGAAGCTACGCTGGCGCGGTTTTGTTCGACCCCGAACTGGGCGTTACGAACCTCGATGTTGACCCGGTTCTCCGCTTGTTGCAGCGCCATCTGGGCCTGCTGATACTCCAGTTCGGAGCGGATCTGCGTGGCCTGGGCGGCGCGGTTGCGGAGCGGGACGTTCAGCTGGAATCCGATGCCTTTGTCCGGCGCGGTGGAGTTCACCAGCTGATTCAGCGTAGACGAGTAGCTGGTGGAAGGAATTGTATTGACCGGAATACAAAACGGGTTTTGATTCGTCGGAGAACAGGTCGCAGTGGGGTTTTGGTCACCGCCCACGCCCGAACCCGAATAGTACGCAAAGAGGTCCAGAGTCGGTAGCAGAGCACTCCGCACCGCCTTGTTGCTGATTTGCGTCGTATTCAGCTGAATGCGCGCTTCCGCCAGGTCGGGGCGATGCTGCAGGGCCTCGGCCACCAGCTCCTGTGTGGGCTGGACCTGCTCATTTTCCGGGATCTCCATCGTCGAGGTCGGGATGACCTCGGCTCCAGCCAGAGTCTGGTCGCGCAGCGTGCGGCTTAGCGCGTTTTTCATGAGCAACTGCTGCAACTGCAGGTTGGTTTTGGCAACCGTCAGTGCCTGCTGATCCTGCGCGACGGTGCTCTGCGCCCGAACCACTTCGATCGGAGCCAGACTGCCAATCTCTACCTGCTTTTTCGTGTCGGAAAGGGTCTTCTCGGCGAATGCAAGAGATTCCATCTGCACGCGCACATTCTCGTAGGCATACACCAGATCCCAGTACATGCTCTGGATCTGATTCACGGTGGTGATGGTTTGTAGCCGGAACGCAACATCCGAGAGTTCACGATTGTTCTTTGCGATCCGGATGAAGCGATTGTTGGGGGCGAAGCCGAAGCCCTGCAACAGGTGCTGCGTCACCGTTGCTTTGAAGGCGGAACCGAGGTTGGGGCTGAAACTCGTGAACGGGCCATTGGATGTGACTCGGTTGTTATTGAAGCCCACCTGCACGTTCGTGCCCCACTGGAAGCCTTGCGTGTAAGCGAAGTTGGCGGTCTGCGTGTTCTGCGCAGTCGCCGAGAAAATACTGGTGGCGACGAACTTCTGGTGGTCGAATTGCAGGGTGCCTGTCAAGACAGGGTCGAAGCTCGTAATCGCCGGACCGAATCCCAGTGTGGAACCGACCAGGCCACCGGCCCCAGCGCCAGCTCCGCCTGCACCCAGATTCGTGCCGCCCGTTCCAGTGCCGACCTGTCCACCAAGGCCGCCGACACCTCCACCGGGCGTGTTTTGCACGACGCCGGTGTTTACGCCCAGGGTTGCCGCTCCCGCCCGGGCGCGTAGAATATCGGTATCGGCGATGTTCAAGTTGTAGCGTGCGATTGCGATGTCGAGGTTGTTCTCCAGTGCGAGCGCAATGGCGTCGCTCAACGACAGGTAAAGTTTCCCTTCGTGCATGAGTTGGTCAATCCGTGCCGTGTTAGACAAATTCGGCGCGGGAAGGTACCGGGCAGTGTATGGGCCAATCGGATTGGGGAAGTGCGATACCGGCTTCGAGTAATTCAGGACCGGCAGGGGCTTTTCCGAGGATTGCGGGGCTGGGGCTGCCGGAGGCTCCTGAGCCCAGGACGTGAGAGTCAGCGTTGCGCACAAACAAATGGCAGCAGCCAGCCGTGTGGTCGAGGTTATACGTGCAAATGGCATCTACTCTTCTCCGATCGTAAAAACCACTTTGATTAAGGGCTTCCTAGAGTAAGGCTTCCTACGAAAAAACTGGTTCTTGTCTGGTGCAGCCGTCCCAATAAACTCCTGCTCAGGCATTGGTACGCAAAGAAGCGGCAGAAGGTTCCGGAAAGCTGGGACAAATAAGGACCTTCCCTGTTGCCTTCGGTTTGCGGACGGCAGCGTTTCGACGCTGAGCTTCGACCCAAGCGTCGAAGCTCGAAGCCTGGCTTCCGTGGAAACCGTTTAGTATAGCTGACCGAAACCGAAAATCGCTCTCGCCGCATCCGTTTAACGGGATCGCCTGCATGGGTTTACGTGACTTCGATGATTCGATCGCGCCGCCGGACTCTAAAGTTCGCCTCAGGCGCAATCTCAAATTGATTCTCTCCTACGATGGGGCGGAATTTTCCGGATGGCAGGTGCAGCCTGACGCAGTGACGGTGCAGGGGACACTCGCCTCAGCCATTGGACGAATCACGGGGGAAAAGGTATTGCCGCAGGGTTCCGGCCGCACCGACGCGGGAGTGCACGCGCTGGCGCAGGTTATGACATTTGTCACATCGTCGCCGGTCCCCACCGAGAATTTTCTCAAGGCTTTGAACGACATTTTGCCGGCTTCGGTGCGCGTGCTCGACGTGAAAGAGATGCCAGCGCAATTTCATGCGCGGCACTCGGCGCGAGGGAAGACTTATCGCTACCGCATCTATCGAGAGGCGATCTGTCCCCCATTTCTGGCGCGGTATGTCTGGCACTATCCGTACCCGCTCAACGAGCAAGCGATGGTGGGTGCCGCGGGGTTGGTCCTCGGAGAGCACGATTTCACCTCCTTCGCTGCGGTCGATCCCGAGCGCGGACGAGAAGGCGAGCCAGTCTCGAATGTGCGGACGATCTTCTCTTCGAACTGGGGGCGCGTGGGAGAAGAGTTGATTTATACCGTGAGCGGCTCCGGATTTCTGCACCACATGGTGCGGAATCTGGTGGGGACGTTCATCGTGGTGGGGCGTGGAACGCTGCGGGTGGACGACGTGACGCGGATTCTGGAAGCACGCAACCGGTCGGCGGCCGGGGCGACCGCACCTGCGAATGGATTGTATCTGGTGAACGTTGAGTATTAGCTGAGATGGATTTGGGCGAGGAGGACCTAGCACCCTGCGTCTCAACGGACTAGGATTGCTTCATGGCTCGTGAGCTACAAGTCGATACCGCGAAGATTGTGTCGGTGAATCCAGCCACTGGCGAGATTTTGCGTGAGTTTGAGTGCGCGGACGAGAGTGAAGTTCTGGTTGCCGTGGAGCGTGCGCGTACGGCACAGGCGGCCTGGGCCGATCTCGGTCTGCAGGGCCGTATCGCCATTTTGCACGAGTTTCAGGGGAAACTTTACGCGAGGAAATCAGCCATAGCGGCGGCGATTACCCGTGAAGTGGGGAAACCTCTGGCGGAGGCGCTCGTCACCGAGGTGCTCGTCGTTCTTGATGCGGCGCGATTCCTCATCCGCAACGCATTCGGTCTGCTGCGCGATGAACCCGTCCCCCACGGCAATCTGGTCACCAAGTTGAAGCGTGGATGGCTGGTTCGCGAACCGCACGGCGTGGTCGGAATCATCTCGCCGTGGAACTATCCGTTTTCGATTCCAGCGACAGAGACGCTGGCCGCACTCGTGGCCGGGAATGCCGTCGTGTTGAAGCCCTCAGAGCTAACACCGCTGGTTGCGCAGGAGTTGGCTTCGCTGCTGCATGCGGCCGGTGTTCCCCAGGACGTGTTTCAGGTGGTAGTGGGCGAGGGGCCGGTCGGGGCGGCCCTGGTGCGTTCTCCTATCGACAAGCTGGTATTCACCGGCAGTGTCAACACTGGGAAGCGGATTGCAGCGGCTGCAGCCGATCGCCTGCTTCCCGTAGTGCTCGAACTTGGCGGAAAAGATCCCATGCTGGTGCTCGATGATGCTGACGTTGATGTAGCTTCGAGTGCGGCGGTGTGGGGTGCCTTCGTCAATGCCGGACAGGCCTGCCTGTCAGTCGAGCGTTGCTACGTTCATCGTAGCTTATACGAGTCCTTTGCCCAGGCGTGCGCAGAGAAGACGAAGCAACTGCGCGTGGGCAACGGCATGGATCCACACACAGATGTGGGGCCGATGATTCAGGAGCGGCAGGTGCGGATCGTGGAATCTCACGTGGAAGACGCGAAGTCACGCGGAGCGCGCGTTCTCACTGGTGGCATGCGGTTGCCCGAGTTGGGGCCGAATTACTACGCTCCCACGGTATTGGTGGACGTGACGCACGACATGCGCATCATGCGCGAAGAAACCTTCGGTCCCGTGCTGCCGGTGATGGCGTGCTGCGATGACGACGAAGCGGTACGCCTGGCGAACGATTCTGAATACGGATTGGCGGCCAGCGTGTGGACTCGCGATCCAAAACGTGGAGAGCGCGTGGCGCGTCGCATTCATGCCGGCACGGTCATGGTGAACGACGTGATTTCCTGCTTCGGCATCAGCGAGGCTCCGCACGGCGGCGTGAAAGCCAGCGGTGTGGGCCGCACTCATGGGCGCTTCGGACTGGAGGAGATGGTGCGCGTGAAATATCTGGATACGGACCGCCTGCCGGGGATGAAGAAAGTCTGGTGGCACGGATATGGCGAGGATTTCCGGCGTCAGATGGAAGGCTTCCTGGATATGCAGTTCGCGCGCGGGTTGATCACGCGCGCGCGTGGTGCACTACGCGCGACCGGAACGATTCTGCGGAAGCGGCTGTAAGGTAGCGCCGGCATCCTGCCGGCTGACGCGAGGGCGTCCCGCCGTCGCGCACGTCGGGCGAGACGCCCGACGGACAGCCGCCGAGCCTGTCTTGGGCAAAATCGAAGGAACGGCGCCGTCACGAAACTGGTGCCTCGAACTTGTCTCCGTGACTCGGCGGATGCGAGATCACCAGCAGGCGCAAAGGGCTCGATGAAGGATTGCGAATCTGGTGGCGCACACCCGGCATGATGCGAATGCCGCTTCCCGCCGGCACGAGCACGGGATCGCCTTCCACTTCCATGATCGCCTCGCCCGAGAGGATGTAAAAAAACTGCTGCGCCTTCTTGTGATAATGCCGCACCTCGGCCGCGCCCGGAGGGATCAGTTCCTCGATCACCGTCAACTGCGGGTCTTTGACCAGATGCCATGCATCGCACTCGTGTCCCCAGCGGTAGTGCTCGGCGTTGCCCCGGCTGACCACGCCCGGGCGAGCCTCGACGGATTTCTCCGTGCCGGCCTCCCCGGAAAGTCCTGCCTTCTTCGCCATGTGTTGCGCCTCCATGCTTCAGTGTAAGCTGGATGGCCATGACCGATGCGACCGAATTCCACGCCCAACGTCATTTGTTTCGCCACACCTTAGCCACGCTTGCCTACCGCTGTGGCAAGACGCTGCGCAACTCGCCCGCCGGCTTTGCAGAATTCCAAGCGGGCGGCGGTGCGCGCACCCCGGCGCAGATCCTCGCGCATATCGGCGATCTGCTCGACTGGGGATTGTCAATGGCCAACGGCGAACGCAAATGGAATGACTCCAACCCGCTGCCCTGGGATGAAGAGGTGACCCGGTTCTTCGCGGCGCTGAAGAGATTCGACGACTATCTGGCCTGTGGTGCGCCCTTGCAGGCGTCGCTCGAAAACCTTTTTCAGGGGCCGGTCGCCGACGCGTTTACGCATTCCGGACAGATCGGCATTCTGCGACGGATGGCGGGCGCTGCGGTGAAGGCCGAAAACTATTTCAAAGCTGAGATTCAGACCGGGCGCGTGGGCGCCGATCAGGTTCCGCCGAAGCGCGAGTTCTAGAGTTATGTGGGGACAGCCGCCTTCGGCTGTCCGGCGGAGCAAAGCTCCGCGGGGAAGTGACGCAACTTCTCAGTCACCCGTTTAGGTCGATCGACTGCGATTGCGGTAAAGCGACCCGTCAACCTGCTGCGCCATGCTCTGCACGTTCAGGGGAATCTTCAGAAACCCCGCGATTTTCTGGCCGATTTCTTCCGGTTGTTTCAGAACATCGCGATAGGGCACGCGAATCGATTTCACGTAAGGTTTTGCCTCGAGCCAGGCGTAGACTTCGCGCAAATGCTTCTCAAAAGCGGCGGCCATCGCAGCGGGATTCGCGGCTTCTTTGTAGGTTCCACGCCGGCGCATCATCTGATCTTGAGAAGCCAAGACCTCCGGCAGCGGACGCTGCATGAAGATCACGCGGTAATCATGTCCTGCCGGTAGCGAGAGCAAAAGCCGCGAGATCACTTTCACGACCTTGCCCTCGCCTTCGACGATGCAACCGGGGTCGTGGGGAAGTTGCTTGATGCGTTCCCATTCCAGGTATCCGCGCGGATTGTCGGCGTCCGCGGCACGCTCGCCGTCGGAGAGTGGAGGCATCCCGCCCGCGACCAGCATCTGCATCATCAGAGAAGTGCCGGAGCGCGGCAGGCCGGAAACGATCGTGATCATGGAGCTCCTCCAGACTAGCAGATAAAAAGCTTGCAACCACGATGGACACGAAGTTGCATGAAGGGTACCAGGCAAGATCTTCCTTCGTGTCCTTCGTGGTTATTGTCGTTGCCGTTTCGGTTACAATGAGCGCATTGGACCGAATCCGGCGGCCCACTGGCCGCTCGAACGAGGGTATGTCCTTTGGCGACTGGCGAAGTGACCACTTCCGGCTCCCAGAATATTCCGCAGCTTCCCAACCACAAGGTGAAGATCAAGAAGGCGGGGCAGCGCGCCTGCAACGAGAAAGACGTGAAGGGGAAGTTCTGCGGCGGACACTTGAAGCTCTGGTTCTACGAGACCGACGTGGTCGAACGCGAGTGTGGCGATGTCGAGAAGGCCTGGGGTCCGAATGCTGAGGTTTATCGCTGCGAAAACTGCAAGGCCTTGTACCTGCCCACTCCGGGGGAGAGCAAGATCAACGTCGCCGGCACAGGAATGATCTCGGTGTTCGGATTGACTCTGCCGCCGAAGGAGAAATAGCTAGAAGAAGCTACTAGCTACTAGCTCCTAGCTGCTAGCTTCTGGCCTCTGGGGAACCAAATGTGAAACGACTTTTCGTAATTGTTGTGCTTGCGCTCCCTGCATTTGCTGCCGAACCAAAGTGCAAGGAGAACCCAAAGGTCGTCGCGGTTTGCTACTCGATTCACGGGAGGCTGGAATTCGGAGCCGATACGGTGCGTTATTACCTGTGGCCCGTGGGCACGAAGCGGATGCTAGGTGTGACAGCAGGGCCGAGACTCGATGACGCAGACGATCCCATCCTGCCATCAAACCTGAAGCCGTGGTTCGGGTCGGACGTAGAAGCCGTTTACGGAGAATTCGAGGTGTGTCCGTTCACGCCGGAACGGAAGGGCGCGATGCAGTTAGTCTGTGTCGAATCCGCTAAGAAGCTTGTTTTTAAGCGCTGGCCCTCGTCGACGAAGCAATGAAACGGTTCCGTAGGCTAGGAGCTAGTAGCTAAAAGCTAGAAGCTGATGAACACCTCCGACCTCATCTACGACTGGAACAAGAACTTCCCGCCGGGACTGAAGCCGCCGGGGCCGATTCTGCTCAATGACGAGAGCCTGCGCGACGGGCTGCAATCACCTTCGGTGCGCGATCCTTCGATCCCCGAGAAGATTGAGATTCTTCATTTAATGGAAGCGCTCGGGATCAATTCCCTCGACCTCGGGTTACCCGGAGCGGGGCCGCGGGCGGTTGAAGCGGTCACAGCGCTGGCGGGCGAGATCGTCGCGCACAAGATGAAGATTCAGGCCAACTGTGCAGCGCGCACGCTCGAAAACGATATTCGGCCGATCGCTGAAATCGTGCAGAGAACCGGGTTGCGTATCGAGGCGGCGACATTCATTGGCTCCAGCCCCATTCGGCGGTTCACCGAAGGCTGGAGCGACGAGTTTCTGCTCCAGACGACCGAGAAGGCTGTCAAGTACGCGGTGTCGCTCGGACTCGACGTCATGTACGTCACCGAGGATACGAGCCGCTGTGATCCCGAGACCGTGAAGCGGCTGTACACAACCGCGATCGAATGCGGAGCGCGGGCGATTTGCATTTGCGACACCGCCGGGCATGCCACGCCGATGGGAGCGCTGGCCCTGGTGCGATTCGTGATCGGGGAGGTCGTCAAACCCTCGGGCGAAAAGATCCGCGTGGACTGGCACGGTCACAGCGACCGCGGACTCTCCATTGCGAACTCCATGGCGGCGATCATCGCGGGAGCCAATTGCGTGCATGGCTGCGCCATTGGTCTAGGCGAGCGCGTCGGCAACACGCAGATCGACCAGATGCTGGTGAATCTCAAACTGATGGGCCTCGCTCCCTGGGATCAGCAAGACCTGACGAAGCTGAAGGAATACTGCGAGGCCGTCTCGCGCGCGACCGGAGTACCGATTCCGCGCAATTATCCGGTTGTCGGCGACGACGCGTTCCGCACCGCCACGGGGGTGCATGCGGCGGCAATCATCAAGGCGTATCACAAGAATGATGTCGTGCTGGCCAACACGGTCTATTCCGGCGTGCCCTCACACGTGTTCGGGCTCGACCAGATCATCGACGTCGGCCCGATGAGCGGCAAGTCGAACGTGCTGTTCTGGCTGGAGCGACACCATATCCCAGCTTCCGATGGCGTCGTCGATCGCATTTACCGGCGCGCCAAACAGAGCGACCATACGTTGAGCGAGGCCGAGATCCTCGAGTGCGTGCCGGTCTCGGCGCTGAAGAAGTGACCGCATGCCTGCCCTTCGACATGCGATTCTGGGCGTAGGCGGCGTCGGCGGCCTGATCGGCGCCTCGCTGGCGCGATTGGGTGATTCCGTCACCGCCGTCGTAAAGCCGCAGTCGCTCGCCTCTTATCCAGAACAACTGAGGCTGGAAAGTCCCTTCGGAGACATTTCCGTGCCGATCGCGCGCAGCGCGGAAGTGCCGCCCGTCGACGTGTTGTGGATCGCGGTCAAAGCGACGCAACTGCACGACTCACTCGCCGCATTGACTAGGCCTGAATCGGTGACTGCCATTGTTCCTTTGCTCAACGGCATTGATCACCTCGATATTCTGCGAAGCAAGTACGGCATCGAACGCGTCATCCCGGCAACCATCGCCGTCGAATCCGAGCGGGTTGCCCCCGGGCACATCGTGCACCGGTCTCCCTTCGCGATATTGAACGTATCCTCCGCCGGGCGGCCCGTGCTGGGCTATACGCTCCAACAACTGCAGAAGATCGGCTTCGAATGCCACTTCGTCGACAACGAGCCAACACTGATGTGGACCAAAATCGTCTTTCTCGCGCCGATTGCGCTGGCTACCACGGCGTTCGATCAACCTGTCGGCGGTGTGATGAGCCAACCCGAGTGGAAGACTCGGTGGGAGTCATGCGTCCGGGAAGCATGTGCTGTTGCCCGGGCTGAGGGCGCGAAGGTCGACGCGAGCACGGTTTTTGCGGGCATGAGCAGGGCGCCGTACGGCATGCGCAGTTCGATGCAGAAAGATGTGGAGCGGGGCAACCCGCCTGAACTCGACGCGATCGCCGGCCCGGTTCTGCGTGGCGCTGCTCGCCACGCCATAGAAGTTCGCGCCACCAAAGCTCTGGTGGACGCCATCGAAGCCCGCAGCGTCGGCACAATCTCTCCTCGGACCGCCTGAACGGTCGCCCGATCCGACCTCCGCCGCTACGGTTTCTATCTTCGGTAATGTCCAGATGTTTCTCACGCGTTGTACACTGACGCTATCCTCCCATGAGCCCGAATTTCCCGCGCGCGGAATCGCCTGACTCCGGCCCTGCAGTGAGGCAAGCTGCGGTCAAGGAGGTCATTCAGCGTGAGGTGGCGCAGCTGGCTGCCGGGCCCGAGGTGCGTTCGGCGTTCAATTGGTTTCGTGCCCACGAGCCGCAGTTGCTGCACTGGCAGATGGAAATGGCGCGCATCGCAGCGCCTCCTTTTGGCGAGTCGGCCCGAGGAGCCTGGCTGGCCGAGCGCTTCCGCGAGGTCGGACTCGACGACGTCCGCATCGATGATGTCGGCAACGTCTTTGGCACGCACCCCGGCTTCGGCAACCGTTACGTTGCGCTCAGCGCCCACATCGATACGGTTTTCCCCGCGAACACTCCGCTAAACATCCGCCATCAAGGAAGCCGCATCTACGGCCCGGGAGTCTCCGACAACGGCGCGGGAGTGGCGGCTATGCTGGGCATTGCGGCTCTGCTGCGTTCGGTGCGCATCCGGCATGCGCTGCCGTTCGTTTTCATCGGCAACGTCGGGGAAGAAGGTGAGGGCGATCTGCGCGGCATGCGCCACATCTTCTCCACGCCGCGCTGGAAAGATTCGATCGCTTACAGCCTCGTGCTCGACGGCGCGGGCGCCGATACCATCGTCGCCGAGGCCTTGGGCAGCCGGAGGTTTGAAGTCATCGTGCGCGGGCCGGGCGGACATTCCTGGAGCGATTTTGGCGCGCCCAATCCGATCGTGATTCTGGCTAAGGCTATTGATGCATTCACGGCCACGACTGTACCGGCGACCCCGAAGACGACCTTCAACATTGGACTGATCCGCGGCGGCACGTCGGTGAATTCGATCCCGGAGTCGGCCAGTATGAAGGTCGACATCCGTTCGACCTCGATGACCGAGATGGAGCGTCTGGAGCAGTCCTTGCGGCAGGCCCTGAACCGGGCGGTCGAGGACGAAACCATGGCGGCGGAAATGCATTCTCCGGCACAAAAGCGGCCGGCCGTGAGTTGCGAAGTGGTCGTGATTGGAAACCGTCCGGCGGGCGAGTTGCAACTGGGCGCGCGGATTCTTCAAATTATGCGCGCGGTCGATGTCCAACTGGGCAACGCAGCGCAAGTGCAGCGCGCTTCGACCGACGCCAATATTCCGCTCTCGATGGGCAGGGAAGCCGTTGCCATCGGCGGCGGCGGATCGGGCGGCGGAGCGCATACGCTGCAGGAGTGGTTCGATTCCAACGGGCGCGAGCTTGGCCTCAAACGAATTCTGCTGACCATGCTGGCGCTGGCGGGGGTGGGAGAATGAGTCTGACAGGCAAGGCGAGTCTGGGAGGAGCTGTGCTTGTTGGTATTCTCGCGGCCGTGAGTGCGGGGCAGAGTAGCGCTCCCGCAGCCGGCACCAAGCCTAAGGCCGATGTCATCTTTGTCCACGCCAACGTCTACACCGGCGTGCCCGCCAATGCTCAGTTTGCCTCCATCGAGCGCCAGGAAGCGATTGCGGTGAAGGGAGACCGCATTCTCGCCGTCGGGAAGACCCTCGACATGGACAAGTTCAAGGACCCGCAGACGCAGATTGTCGATCTCGGCGGACACTTCACCATGCCCGGTTTCAACGACGCGCACTTGCATCTAGACGACGCCGGCCAGACCAAGCTCAGCGTCGATCTCACCGGAGTTAAATCACTCGATGAGCTCCGAAACCGCGTGTTGAACAAGGTTCAGGAGTCGAGGGCGGGCGAATGGATTCTCGGTTCGGGGTGGGATGAAACTCTCTGGCCGGTGAAAGTCACTCCCACGCGCTGGGACCTGGACGAAGTTTCCTCCGGGCATCCCGTGTTTTTGGTGCGAATTGATGGCCACATCGCCGTGGCCAACACGCGCGCCTTGCAGTTGGGAAGCATCACCCTTGCCAGCCGCGATCCGCAGGGTGGACACATCGACCGCAACGAGAGTGGAGAGCCTACCGGCATTTTGCGGGAGACAGCGAAAGAAGCGGTGCTGGCAGTCGTACCTAAACCCAACCATCAGCAGCGCCGCCAGGGACTGGAACTTGCCCTCGCCGATCTGGCTGCGCACGGCGTGACCTCTTGCCAGGACTATTCGCCCAACTGGGAGAACTTCCAGATCTTCGAAGAGCTCGAAAAAGAAGGCAAACTCACGGCCCGGGTCAGCGAGTGGCTTCCCTTTGACGAACCGGTGGAATCGTTGTCCAAGAAGCGCGATTCTCATCCGCAATCGGATTTGATGCTGCACACCGGAATGCTGAAGGGATTCATGGACGGCTCGCTTGGATCGCACACGGCGGCGATGATCGAGCCCTATGCCGACGACCCCCAGAATTCCGGCCTGGCCCGCTACGATCCGGTCAAGCTGAACGAGATGACCCAGGAGCGCGTGCTCGCCGGATTCCAGATCGGTTTCCACGCCATCGGCGACAAGGGTGTCCAGATGGCGCTCGATGCGTTCGCGGAAGCCGAGAAAGTCGCGAAAGAGGCTCACGTCAAAGCTGCGAATGGCGGCGATGATTACCGCCTGCGCATCGAACATGCCCAGGTGACCACTCCGGCGCAGATCGCGCAGTTCAAGCAGTTGAAATTGATCGCCTCCATGCAGCCCAACCATCTGCTGACCGACATGCGCTGGGCGCAGGATCGGCTTGGCCCCAAGCGCGCCGCAACGTCTTATGCCTGGCTCTCGTTCCTGAACAAGGGAGTGGGGCTGGCGTTCGGCACGGATTATCCGATCGAACCGGTAACGCCTTTCCCCGGACTCTATGCGGCCGTCACGCGCAAAAGCGAAAACGGCAAGCAGGAATATTTCCCCGAACAGCGGATCACCGTGGATCAAGCCATCGCGGGCTACACGCAAGGCTCCGCCTTCGCCGAGTTCGAGGAGAAGGAAAAGGGAAAGCTGGTCCCCGGCATGCTCGCCGATTTCGTAGTGCTCGACCGGGACCTGACCGCGTCGTCGCCCGAAAAAATCCTTGCTACTAAGGTCTTGCGGACGGTGGTGGGCGGCAAAACCGTGTACGAAGCCAAGTAGGATATCTGAGCTTCGATCTGCCAGTTCCTGGCGAACAACGCCGCCCCCTGGCTAGAAGGCTGGAAACTGCTGCGAGTTTGATCCCGCAGGAGTGCAAATCATCCAACAACTTGGGAGATTGGCGCGTCTAACAAAGCAGGCGCCCGCCGTTGAAATGTGGGCCATAATCCCAGATGCCGGCGCCGGTCGCGTTGTGCAATAGGTATACTATTTACGACTCACGAGTTTGGAGGATAGGTAGACATATGGATTCGGGCGCAATGTGGATGCGCATGAAAGCTCATCGCTGGGCTTACACGCTGAGTATTCTCGCGACCTTGGCGGTCGGCATTTTGATTGGGACGCTGATCTCGTCTGAAGTGAAGGGGAAAGAAGGACAGAAAGGCGACGCCACCCCGCTGGTGCTGCCGCCGGCCCAGCCGACAAATAATCCTTTGTCGCAGGCCTTCGCGCAGATCGCCAAGCAGCTCGAGCCGAGCGTGGTGAATATCAATACAGAATCGACGATCAAGAACCCTCACCGCCGCCGGGCTGTTCCGGGCCAGGGGCAGGGTGACGACGACGATAGCGGCGGCATGGACGACTTCTTCAATCACTTCTTCGGCGGCCCCGGTCAGGGCCTTGGACAAGGCGACGGGGCGATCCGCGAACGCTCGTTGGGTTCGGGCGTGATTGTCGATCCCAAGGGCTACATTCTGACCAACCGTCACGTGGTCGAGAAGGCGGATCGCATCCGCGTGCGTTTTGAAGATGATCCGCCGGGAGTGCAGCACGACGCCAAAGTTATCGGCACCGACCAGGAAACCGATCTCGCCGTGATCAAAGTTGAAGTCGACCGTCCGTTGCCGGCCGCGAAAATGGGCAACTCTGACGGCATGCAGGTCGGCGACTGGGTGCTGGCGATTGGCAGCCCGTTCGGCCAGCAGGGAACTGTGACCGCGGGCATCGTTTCGGCCAAGGGCCGCGACATCGTTCCGGGCCGGCAGTTCCAGACTTTCATTCAGACCGACGCGGCCATCAATCCCGGGAACTCGGGCGGGCCGCTGGTGAACCTGAACGGCGAAGTCATCGGCATCAACACGGCCATCCTGAGCGAGACCAATGCATACGCAGGCATCGGCTTCGCGCTGCCATCGAAGACCGTGGTTGATGTCTACAACCAGTTGACCGGACCAGAGCACAAAGTTTCCCGCGGATCGATTGGCATCATGTTCGATGCGGTCGAGAACCCCGCCATCGCCCGCGTCTACGGCTCAGGTACGGGCGTGCCGATCTCGAGCGTGGTGGCCGGCAGTCCTGCGGATCAGGCCGGATTGAAAGTCGGCGACACTATCACCAGCGTCGACGGCATGAAAGTGACCAAGGGTACCGAACTGGTGGCCGACATCGCCTCTCGCAAGCCGGGATCGAAGGTGGCGCTCGGCTTCCTGCGCAACGGAAAACCACAGGAAGCGACGGTCACGATTGCCGATCGCGCCAAATTGTTTGCCTCGCGCTTGAACGAAGATCAGGATAACGACGACGAGAATACTCCCAAGCCGAGCAAATTCGGCCTCACGGTGCGCAAGGTGACTCCGGAGATGGCCGACCGGCTTGATATCCCGGCAGGCAAGGGCGTCATCGTGCAGGATGTGAAGCCCGGGTCGTTTGCTGAAGACGTGAATCTGGCCCGCGGCGACATCATCCTGGAGATCAACAAACAGCAGGTGAACGGCGAAGAGGACTTCACTCGGCTCGAGTCGAGCATGAAGAGCGGACAGGATGTGGTTTTCCTGGTGCGCCCACGGGGCTCGTCTCGGCAGGACGGGACCATCTTCGACGCCGGTACACTTCCGTAACGGTTCTACGCCCAGCCGGAACTGGTACTGTCTGAGGAGATCAGAGATGATGACAGTGCGGTTCCAACGGCTGGGCTTTTCTTTTGCTGTTAGAAGGTCAGCAGTATGCTTTGGAGTGGCGTGATAATTCGTAGAGCACGCATGGGCGCGGTCTGCGCACTAACCCTGAGCTGTGCGTTGGTTGTACCGGCCAGTGCCCGGCAGGATGCCAGCGGCGCGGCGAGCAGCAAATCCGCGACCGCAACCAAGACCAGTTCCTCCTCGGCGAACAAACATCAATCTACTTCCGGCAGTTCGTCCACTGTCAAGAAGACTTCGAGCAAGACATCGGGAAAGCGTTCTCGCAGGAAATCGCGCGTGAGGGGGCAACAAAAGATCGATTCCGAGCGCGCGCATGCGATTCAGGAAGCTTTGATCCGCGCGCACTACCTGAAGGGCGAGCCCACCGGGACATGGAACCAGGCCAGCGAAGACGCGATGCGACGTTACCAGGCCGATCACGGATGGCAGAGCAAGACCGTTCCCGATTCGCGCGCGCTGATCAGCTTGGGCCTGGGGCCAAGTAAAGATCATCTGCTGAATCCGGAGAGCGCGATGACGACCGTTCCCGATCCTCCGAAATCTCAGGGCGCGCCGCCAGCTTCTCACACGTCGCCGGCCACAGCCGACCCAGTGCCGCCCGCAAGCTCAGAGCCCGCCGCTACGTCGGCACCGCCCCCGGGCGGGACCGGCAATCCACAGTAACTCCAACCCAATAGCATCCCTCCGCTCAGTGCGTGCACCGTTGGCGGTGCAGTTGGTTGTAAATGGCGCGCCCGCAGCATCTTACGTCGGCCTTTGGCTGTGTAAAGTAATTCAGCTAAACGCCTTCGAATGAGCCACTTGCTTTCGGAAGTTAAATCGATTTATCTTCCCCTCGGGCGCACGAAAACCCTGCCTGAACAAATCCTCGTCCCTGCGCAGAAAAGTTCCACAGCAAGGTTCAGGATGGCCGTGCTGGCCATTCGCGACGGTGAGCAGGTCGTCGTCTGCCAGGTGAGAGATTGCAGCCCACGGGCTATCTTTTTCGGTAGCTACTGATCGCCGAGGGCCGCGGGAAAAACGGCAGAACCTCATCGTTTAGGATCGCGCCCGGATTGCCGGTGACGAGCGCTTCTGCGATTTCGTCGCCGACGATTTGGGCGGCCGCATGGCGAGAGGTAGAAAGAATCGGAACGCGCTTCTCCAGATCGTGAGCGTCGGTGGCGAGAACGTGCACCGCTTGGTGTTCGAGCAGCCACTCGGCGGCGCGGCGGGTGCGCTCTCCCCAGAATCCGGTGAGCGCCGAGCCGGTCATCTGAATGATGCAGCCCTGTTCGGCCCACTCGATCACGCGCTGCAGGTTCTCGCGCAGAATCGGATTACGCTCGGGATGCGTGATGACGACGGTGATCCCGCGATCGCCCAGTTTGTGGAAGGAATCGGTTGTGTTCTGCGGGACACTGTAGTTGCTGAACTCTACGAGCAGATAATGAGTGTTGCCGATGACATAGCGCGAGGGGTTGGCGAACGCGTCCTGCAGATTCTCGTAGGAAAGATGAAAGTCGCAGCCCAAAATGACCTGCGGAGTTTCTCCCACGAGTTCCCGCAGGTGGACGACGAGTCCCTGCATATATTCGCGATCGTAGTGGTAGCGGTCGTTGGCGTGCGGAGATGCGACCATGTGCGTGATGCCGTCCGCAGCGGCGGCGCGGCACATGGCAACGCAGACGTCCCAGGATTTCGGTCCGTCGTCTACCTCAGGAAGAATGTGCGAATGGATATCGACCACGATAAGAGGAACACCGGCACGCCCGCGGTGTTGCGCTAAACTCGATTTAAGCAGATTCGGAGGGAAAGAGGAAGCTGCGGAAGAATTGGTCGATTAGTTTTCGCGCGCACAGTCACAATGGCCGGAGGCGAATCCATGTCGAGCCCGACCCCGATTGCCCTGGCGACATTGGCCGGGGTGGTTCTCTGTTGGGCTTTTTTTGCCGGAATCTTCGTTCTGCGCAAGAGGCCGCCGAAGGCCACCGAGGCGAAACGGGACAGGTTCGCCAGCCTTGGAATCTTTCTCCAGATGTGCGGCTACTTCCTGGCTTTTTTTCAGCCCCCGTGGCAGCCATTCCTGCCACCGGTCGTGGCACTCTCTGGTGTCGCAGGAATCGTCCTTGGCATATTCACGGTGGGCATCGCGGCCGCGTCGGGATGGCTTATTGAGTCTGCGGTACGCACGCTCGGCAAACAGTGGGCGCTGCGGGCGCGACTGGTCGATGCCCATCAGTTGATCACTGTGGGACCTTACGCGCACATTCGCAATCCGATTTACACGGGGATGCTGGGAATGCTGATCGCAACCGGCCTCGCGATGGAACATTGGACCGCACTGATCGCGGCCGTTGTCATTTTTTCGATCGGCATGGTGATCCGTGTTCGTTGCGAGGAGGGATTGCTACGGGCAGAGTTTGGCGAGGAGTTTGAAGAGTATGCGAGGCGTGTGCCCGCGGTGCTGCCGGGGCTTTACTGATTGCGAAGGAGAATCACCGCTTCTCCGCAGACCACGTCAAGGACGCGGAGGAAGCGAGCGTCAGGTATCCATGGAACTCTTTGGCGGCCAGCCGGGAGTCCAGATATTGCCGGCGAGCACGACTTGCACCGGAAGCGAAGTAATCTCGGAAATCGCTTTCGCTAGGCCCGCAGAATTCTCAAACATGGCCCGCCGCTCGCCGCGCGCGGAAGAGATGAACATCACATGCTTGCCGTTCGGGGCAAGCAGGTCGAAATGCCACAGCGATCCTGCTTCGCTCTGGGAGAGTTCTCGCATGCGGATAGCGGAAAAGTTCCCGAAGGGCAGCCGGGTGACTTTGTCTTTCTTCTTCAGTTCGACCAGATGTTGCGAGACGTTGAATGTGACTTCGTCGTAGCCCGCCTGCTCGCGGATGGCGCTCATCCAGCGATACTTGAACTGCAGCCGCGCGGCCTCGTCGTTTTTTACCAGCCGCAGGAATCCGGAACCGGCCTGCTCCACGGCAAGCGTCCCGGCGAAGGAACTGACGGGGCCGCATTTTCCCTCGGCGATCCACTGCTCCAGGGCTTCGCTGCGGACCCGCCGGTTCTGGAGACTGAACCCGATGATCACGAAGACAAAAATCGCAACAAAGAGTATCAGACTAAAGATGCCGGAAAACACGAGGGCGTATTGCATGGTGCGGTGTAATTTTGCCACTGCGCGAGCATGGTGAGAAGATCAAAATCCCGCAAAGCAGACGAGATCGAAGCATGCAGGAGAATTACAGCAGGCGACATTACCAAATGGTGGGAAGGGCACGGGATTTTCGGTGAAAGACAAAGGAAAATAGCAGAGCGATATGAGATCAGTCGCGCAGCGACGGCATTCATTAGCCCGGCACGTCAGTGCCGGGTCGCCGTAGATACAAAAAGGCGAGTCCCCGCAGGGGACGGTACTACGTGGCGAACAGCTTCTCGCCGTCGTAGCAGACCCCACTCTTTTCGAGAATAGCCCGGAACTCCTGCTCGAAACTGCGCTTACAGTGGTGCTCCTTCTGGTTGCGAATGTATTGCTGGACGACCTCGAGCAGAGAAGGGCTTACGCTGAACGCGCCGTATCCCTCCTGCCAGTGGAAATCAATTCCGTGCTCGCCCATCCAGCGCGACGAGTTCGCCTTGAGTTTCTGCACCGCCTCGGCGATGGTCACCGTCGGCGGCAAGCCCAGCAAGAGGTGAACGTGATTTTCCGTTCCGCCGATGGCGATGGTTTTGAGACTTAGGTGATTGGCGATTCCCAGCAAGTAGGCCCAGAGAGACTCCTGCAGTTCGGCGGGGATGGTTTTCTGCCGATTTTTCGTGCTGAAGACGCAATGCACGAAATTTGCGTTGTAGGTGTGTTGGGCCATGGTGCCGTCCCCGACGGGGACTCGCTCTCTTTTACGGCTCGCCTCCCGGCACTTACGTGCCGGGCTTATGACTTCTGTCCTCCTTCGGAGGACTGCCGCGTGCTGAACTTCCTATGTTCATCTCATCCGCGCGGGGAGTGCAATGGAACGGATGAAATTGGGGTCAGAGGATTCCCATAGTGGGAAATCTGCCGTGCGGCGCTCGACCCCGGGGTTGGTGTGAATCAGGCATTCCGGTACCGCTCACGAATGAACTCCGCAATCCCCGCGTACGCCCTCGTCAGCGTCGGCTCGTCCGGCAGAAACACGATGCGGAAGTGTTGCGTCCCGGGTTTCTCGCCGAAGCCGGAACCGTGAACCACCATCACGTGCTTCTTGCGGATGAGTTCCTTCACGAAGATTTCATCGCTCTCAGGAATGTCGATGCGCGGGTAGGCGTAGAAAGCTCCGCGCGGGGCGACGCAACTTACGCGTGGCGTGGCCTCGCACCATTTCTGGGTGAGATCACGGCGGGAGCGCAGTTTGCGCTTCACTTCGAGCAGATGATCCTGCGGGCCTTCGAGGGCGGGCTTGATCGAATACTGCTCGGGATGGTTGGCACAAAGGCGCGCGCGCAGGAGCCGATGCACGCCCTCGGTGTAGGTCTTTACTGCGGCTGCATCGCCGGAGATGATTCCCCAGCCGATGCGCCATCCGGGAACGAGATAGTTCTTCGACATGCCGCCAAAGGTGATGCAGGGCACGTCGGGCGCGACGGAGGCGAAGGCGATGTGCGGTGTGTCCTCCAAAATCAGCTTGTCGTAGATTTCGTCCGAGAACACGATGAGGTTGTGTCTGCGCGCCAGTTCGGCGACTTGCTCGAGCATCTGGCGTGTGCACAGCGATCCCGTCGGATTGTTCGGATTGATCAGCACGATGCCGCGAGTATGCGATGTGAGCTTACGTTCGATGTCGGCCAGTTCTGGCTGCCATCCGTCGTCTTCATTCAGGTCGTACGCGTTGAGCCGCATGGCCAGCTTGCACAGGACAGCCGAGTAAAGAGGGTAGTCGGGGCTGGGCGTGAGGACGTCTTCACCATCGTTCAGCAGCGCGGTCAGGCAAAGATCGACCGTCTCGCTCACACCTGAGGTCACAAAAACATCGCGAACAGTGGTGATCCCTTTGCGCGCGGCTTCGCCGCGGATGGCTGCGAGCGCCTCGGGAATCCCGGGCGAGGGCGCGTAGCCGTTCTTGCCGTCGCGCATGGCTTTGTAGACGGCCTCGATGATGTGCGGCGGAGTCTGGAAATCGAAATTGAGCGGGTCGCCTACGTTGAGCGGGAGGACCTTGTGTCCCTGTTGGATAACCTCATCGGCCACGCAGGCCAGGTCGCGGATGGCGTAGCGAACATTGTCGAGTCGAGAAGCGGCGGTAATCTCGTGAGCTTGAGTAATCGGAGCCATGCAACCCCCACTGCGACGAGTTGCCTGCCGCAGTTCAAGAGAAATTCTAATGCATGGAGACGGGCCGCACGAAGAAATCGCGATGGCTTCTTCTGCTATACCGGGATGAAAGCACGGAGCTTAGTGTGGAGTCATGCTGAAGTTGAAGACTACCTGCTCCACAGTCTGCGCGGGTCCGGGAACATACTTCCACTTCATCAGCGCCTTCTCGGCATATCGAGCAAACATCGGGTTGCCGCCCTTGATCTCGACACTGGAAACATTGCCGTTGGGAAGCACGGTCGCTTCTGCGATAACGCGAGCCTCAAAGTGGCCGTTCCTGAAGAAGTCAGGATAGTCAGGTTCGACGCGGACAACGACCTTGCGGGCGGTCTTGACGGGCGCTTGGGCGACTAGAGAGCTTGGGTAAACCGGCAAGAGCAAAAGCATCAGGGCGACTAGGAAGAGCTTTTCGGGCCGGACCAGGCGGCGGATTCCGCGAACAACAAGTGTCATACGGCGACCCTTACAGTCAAAGTTGAGGTCTTAAGGGGGACGCCTCGTTGTCAAAGTAAGTGGCAGCCAGCAGGCAAACAAGATAACTTAGGTACTCGCGGCTGTGAGAATGCATGGCGGGCCGGTGGCGGCCAATGCGAGCACGAGGTCCTTCGACTCCGCAGGATCTTCGCTTGCCAGCGGAGATCCTGCTTCGCTCAGGATGACAGAACGTTCAGGATGACAGAACGCGAGATGACAGAAAGCGTGGATGACAGAAACGCGCGGAAGATCAGTCTTCTCTATCGATCTGGGCCTTCTGCAGTTTATCGGAGTAATCGACGTAGACCGACTTCCACTCCGTGTAGAAGTCGATCGCGCCGATGCCACCCTCTCGGTGTCCGTTACCGGTGGCCTTGGTGCCGCCGAAGGGGAGGTGGACTTCAGCTCCAATCGTCGGCGCGTTGATGTAGGTAATGCCGGCATACAGATCGCGAATCGCGGTGAATGCCTTGTTCACGTCTTTGGTGTAGATCGCCGAAGACAGGCCATACTCGATTCCATTGGCGATCTCCACAGCGTCTTCCATGCCGTCGCAGGGCATGATGGAAACGACGGGGCCGAAGATTTCTTCCTGTGCGATGCGCATCTTGGGATCGACGTCAATGAAGACGGTCGGTTCCATGAACCAACCGTACTGGTACTCGCCCTTGTCGAGGCGATTGCCGCCACAGACCAGCTTCGCGCCTTCGTTCTTGCCGATCTCGACGTAGCTGAGGTCGGTCTCAAGTTGCTTCTGATTGATGGCGGGACCCATCTGGACAGTTTCGTCGAGGCCGTTGCCAACTTTGAGCTTCGTCGCGCGATCGACCAGGCGTTCGACAAACTCGCGATACACGCCTTTCTGCACAATGATGCGGCTGGTGGCGGTACAGCGCTGCCCGGTGGTGCCGAATGCTCCCCAGAGCGCGCCTTCGATGGCGAGATCGAGGTTGGCGTCGTCGAGAACGATCATCGGATTCTTGCCGCCGAGTTCGAGGGAGCAGTGCTTGAAGCTCTGGGCAGCGATGCCGCCGATGATCTTGCCAACGGCGGAGGATCCGGTCAGGGATACGGCGCGAACTTCAGGGTGCTCGGCGATCGGGGTGCCGACGTCGGCACCGAACCCGGACACGATGTTGATGACACCCTTCGGCAAACCGGCATCGCTGAGGGCGCGAACCAGGTTGAAGGTGGAAAGGGGCGTGTCTTGCGCGGGCTTGATGACGCAG
>Ga0209698_10000415_pt1 | contig 48922 bp, 36 predicted proteins | sample LitLauG_LLR_2012_FD_187203 | JGI IMG/M metagenome (GOLD analysis project Ga0209698, IMG submission 187203) | Freshwater sediment microbial communities from Pennsylvania, USA - Little Laurel Run_MetaG_LLR_2012 (SPAdes) (version 2) | ecosystem: Environmental > Aquatic > Freshwater > Creek >...
TCGCTGATGAGAGCCGTGCCGTCGGGGGCGATGGAAATGGTGTCTTTGAAATCGGCAACGCGCCAGTTATGGGCCTGGGCGGTTGCTGAGCTCGCGGTCAGTAGCGCCGCTAGCAGCAGGAAAAGCAAGAGCCTTACCACAGAGGACACAGAGGTACACAGGGGAGCGCGGGAAGCGCGCGTTGCCCGGAGTGACATGGTTAGAACTTCACCGCGACCGGTTCGCGATCGGCGGCCGCGGTCTCGAAGAACTGTTTTTGCTGGAAGCCGAACATTCCGGCCAGCAGGTTGGTCGGGAATGATTGAATCTTGGTGTTCAGGTCGCGCACAACCGCGTTGTAGTAGCGGCGGGCGTTCTGGATACTGTCTTCGGTCTCGTTCAGAGAAGCCTGGAGCTGCGTGAACTCCTGGGACGCCTGCAGCTGTGGATAGTTCTCGGCCACTGCGAACAGACTCTTGAGCGCACCCGTCAGTTGATTCTCGGCGGCGGCTTTGTCGGCCGGGCCGGTGGCCTGCATGGCCATGGAGCGGAACTTCGCAATGTCTTCGAACGTGCCCTTTTCGTGGGCCGCGTATCCTTTGACGGTTTCGACCAGGTTGGGGATCAGGTCGTGGCGGCGTTTAAGCTGCACATCAATGTCGGACCAGGCCGAATCCGAGCGCACGCGCAATTGCACCAGGCCGTTGTACATCATGGCCAGCACAATGCCGATGACGACGAGAATGCCAATGAATACCAGGCCCATGAGTTTCTCCTCGAAGCGGTTTCAAGGCGACGGTAGCACAGGGACCGGGCGGGCGCAACGGAAGCTGGAATCTCGGACTCCGGGCAGGCAACAGGAGCAGCTGCTAGCTACTAGCTGCTAGCCGGGAGAAGCGCCACGCAAATGTCCGGGGTGTGTGAAATCGAGTTCTGAGTGTAAACGTGGTTTCGTCAATCAGGAGCTTGTTGTCACAGCGTTCTGCGGAGGGCAGACTCCTGCGGTCAATAGAACAAGCGATGAAGCCTACCAAACAGACCGAGTTGATGGACGAAGATGACAACCTCTCCCGGAACAGCCGATGCAACTGGCGGCAATCCCTTTTTCTTACACTCGGCGTCCGATTTGTATTCCCCAACAATGCCACGCTGCAAGATTAGGCCAGTCGCAAGCTGCCATGTCGCGGCGCAGTTCCAGTCTGGCAACATATCCGTGTCAACCCTTATGTTTGGGGGCAATGGTTCTTTGAGCTGAAAAACTGCACGCCCATCCTCGCCCGTGCTGCGGGTGATCTCTTGCGAAACGTGATACTGAATCTCGCCTGCGCTGTCGGACAACCATATCGCGATCCGGTGACGTTTGAGTGGCTGACCAGTTTTGTAATCTAGTACACGCACTCGAAGTTCTACTGTACCGGACGACGCCTGCGCTTGGCAGATTCCGCCTGACAAGCCCATTAGGAGAATGGCTACAAGTATCCGAACCATGTGCCGAAAGATTGCAGGTCCCGAGGCGCTGGTCAATGCAGAACGTGTCAATTCCACCTCAAGACGCAACACACGAAGCCTCAAGGACATACCAACGCGTGTCACCACCTGGCGAAAGATGACTGTCGTAAAATCCCGACATTGTTATGGAATCAATTACACCAACAACGCTTAGCGCCGGCAAGATGCCGGCGCTACTCCTACGTAGTGATCTATGCTGTCGCCGTTTTTTTCGCGGATGCGGTGGTAATCGCGACCACGCTAACCAGCACGAGAAGCGTTCCCAGCAGGGTTCGCGGGCCCACCGTTTCTCCGCCGAGGAAATATCCCAGCGCGACTGCCACCACGGGATTGACGTAGGCATACGTTCCTACCTTTGTCGGAGACTCGTGATGGATCAGCCATACGTAGGCGGTGAAGGCCACGATCGATCCGGCTACGACCAGGTAGGCGAGCGCGATCCATGCTCCGCGCGAAACCGTTTGCGGATGAAATCCGCGGAATTCGCCAAGAGCGGTTGAGACCAGCGTCAGGAACACGCCTCCGATGAGCATCTGGGCGGCAGAACTCATGGGCTTGGAAGCGGGCAGCGGCAGCGTGCGCGTGAGAGCAGAGCCCGCCGACCAGCTGATAGCCGCTACCACCAGCGCGATCGCGCCAGCAGTATCGATTGGAACTTCGCCGAGACTCAGCGAGCGGCTTACCAGCACAGCTACCCCGCCGAGTCCGACGGCGAGCGCGAAGGCGAGGCGGCTGGTGAACCGCTGCGTCCCTAGAAAAAAGATCTCGGAGAGCGCCATGAACACGGGAATCGTGGCCATCATGACGGCCGTGATTCCCGAGGGAACGCGCCGCTCCGCCCAGAACACCAGTCCGTAGTCGAGGACGAAAATCAGCACCGCCGTCAGCGAGGCCGCGGTCCACTCACGACTGGTGGGCGAGGCCGTGCCTTTCCTCCGCATCCAGGCATACAAAATTGCTCCCACCAGGACGAAACGAATCCCGGCAAGCAGGAATGGGGGAACTTCCCGGACTCCCACACGAATGGCCAGATAGGTCGAGCCCCAGACGAAATAGATGATGCTGAAGGCCAGTAACAGCTTCCAGGTTGCTGGGCGGGTGCTGTCGTTCATGGACGCTCCACGGGGTGTTTGTGCAGCCCGTCTTGTCCAATAGATCACGGGAAGGGTCCGGTGGACGCAGGGCTCCGCCATAAAAAGTTTCTTCTCGGACGAAAACTTTTATTTATCGGGGAAGAGTGCTCCGCCGCAAGAATGTGGGCGCTATTTGCGGAGCGGGCGGGACGCCCTCTCGACAGCCGGCGAGGACGCCGGCGCTACTGTCTTGGCGCGTAGTAGCCGCGGCGGGCTCTAACTTGCAGGTCTTTCTTGAGCGCGGTGATCTCGATGGCGCGAAAGCGGCCGTCGGCGTCGAAGTCGCTGGGCTTGTAGGAAACGGCGTACTGGCTGCGGAGTTCGTCTTCGATGGCGGCGAAGGAGTGGGTGATGTCCTTCATCTTGAAGGGATAGAAGGCGCGGCCGCCGGTGGCGGAGGCGAGGTCTTCCAGGACTTTGTCGCCGCGCAGGATCAGGCCGCTGTCGTCGGTCGAAATCGCATAGATCAGGACTTCCGCGCGCTGCGCCATTTCGATCGCCTGGGCGCGGCTGTACTCACTCTGGTTGTCCTCGCCGTCGCTCAGGATGACGATGGCCTTGCGGATCGGGTGGTCGGAATGCTCGCTCAGCAGCTTCTCTTTGCAGGCCTTGTAGATGGCGTCGTAGAGCGCGGTCCCTCCGCCGTCGCTGAGGCGCTGCACTCCGGCGGCCAGCAGGCTGACGTTGTCGGTGAAGTCCTGCGTGATCCTGCTCTGCTTGTTGAAGCCCGCGATAAACGCCTTGTCGTACCCGGGGCGGATGATGTGCTGCAGGAATCCGGTGGCAGCTTCTTTTTCAAATCCAAACCGGCTCTGCACCGAGCCGCTGACATCGATCAGCAGTCCCATTTCTATGGGCAGATCGGTTTCGCGGCGGAAGTTCAGGATTGACTTCACCGGTTTGTGATCGTCAAGAAAGGAGAAGTCGTTCTGGTTCAGATTGCGTACGAACTTGCCATGCCGGTCGGTGGCAATGAAGAGGACGTTGACTTCGTCGACGCGCTTATGAATGGTGAGGACGGATTCTTCGGCGCCGTCGCTAGTGGAAGAAGGAAGAGCGGCGGCGTAGACTGAATTTTGAGCGGCGGACGTTGTTCCAACATTTGAACTGCTCTGGCCCAGACCAGCAACGCACAAGGCGAAGACTGCGATGAGTGCCCAACCGAATTTTGTTTGTTTCGTCATTCTTTCGCCTAGCTGGCCCGTCCTGAACTCTTCTATGCAGCTTCCAGGTGATTCGGTGCACGCCAGGGGCCGAAGGGCGGAAAACCCGGCTGCAATCGACTGTAGGCCGTTTCCCGGGCGGAGTCCAAGTTACAAAAGGAGTACGCAAGCAGTGTGGGATTTAACCATAAGACGGTCAACGAGTTATGAAGCCGTATTTGGCGCCGGTGCCGGCCGCCGATGCACTCCCCATTTGGCCTGTGTGGAAACCGGCGTGCACTGCTCTCGGATTGGATAGCGTTTTGAGGTTTTCGCAGGATAATTTTTCCATCATTCAGGAGGGTTCATGCAAAAACTGCTGACTGCAGTGATGTCTCTGTTTGTTTTATCCGTCACGCTGGCGGCGGCCGAGAACGAGCACGAAAACGACCGCGTGAAAGATGCCGGAGAGGTGATGAAAGAAATCATTAATATTCCCGACAATATTCCAAAAGACCTGATTGATCGCGCGGAGTGCGTGATCGTGCTGCCTTCGGTGAAGAAGCTGGCGATCGGAATCGGCGGAAGCTACGGCCGCGGCGTAATGACGTGCCGCACGGGCGAGCACTTCACGGGCCGATGGAGCGCGCCGGCGATGTATGCGCTGGAAGGCGGCAACATCGGATTTCAGCTGGGCGGCGAGGCGACAGACTTTATTCTGCTGGTGATGAACCCGCGCGGCGCATCCAGCTTGATGGGCAGCAAGGTGAAACTGGGAGCAGACGCGGCTGCAGCCGCGGGACCGAAAGGGCGCGCGGCGGCCGCCGACACGGATGCGGCAATGCGGGCGGAAATTCTTTCGTACTCGCGATCCCGCGGGTTGTTTGCGGGAGTATCGCTGGAAGGCTCGACTTTGCGGCCGGACAATCGCGCGAACGAAAAGCTCTATGGCAAGAAGCTGAGCGCGAAAGAAATTATCCGGCAGGGCAAGGCGGGGGCCCCGGCATCGGCGCATGAGCTGTTGTCGTTGCTGGACACGAAGTTCCCGAAGAATCATTCGGATCCAAAGTCCTTGCAGTAGGGAACTCAGGCTGGCTTCCGGAATCGGAGGGAAGGGCACGGCTTCAGCCGTGCCGCTCCCGGTCTGATGCGGGCTGCGTTCGCGCCCGTCGAAAGCATTTCCTAAACCAGTACCAACCACTAGTGATAACCTTTATTTCGGTCTGGGGATCCTGTCTGCATTCTTTAAGCCGCAGACTGCGCGGACAAGAGTGTCCGCGGTACACAGGTGGGGCTATGTTCTTCGAACAGTTCTATCTGACCTGTCTGGCGCATGCTTCCTACATGATTGGCTCGGGGGGTGAGGCGGCGGTCATCGATCCGCAGCGCGATGTGGATCTTTATCTGAAAGTCGCCGAGGAACAGAACCTCAAGATCCGGCACATTTTTGAAACGCATCTGCACGCCGATTTTGTTTCCGGGCACAAGGAACTTGCGGCGCGGACGGGAGCTCAGATCTATTTCGGGGCCGAGGCTCACGCCGCTTTTCCGCATGTGCCGCTCACGGATGGTTCCGAAGTGAAGATGGGGTCGATTCGGGTGCGGGCGCTGGAAACGCCAGGGCACACGCCGGAGAGCGTTTGCTTCGTCGTGATCGATGAAGAAAAGTCTTCGCAGCCGTGGGCGGTGCTGACGGGCGACACTCTTTTTATTGGCGATGTTGGACGTCCGGATCTTTCGCGCACGCACACTCCCCAGCAACTGGCAGCCCTGCTCTACGACAGCCTGCATCAGAAATTGCTCGCCTTGCCCGATGCCACGCTGGTGTATCCGGCGCACGGAGCGGGCTCGCTGTGCGGGCGCAGCATGCGGGCGGAGCGCTCCTCGACGATCGGAACCGAGCGGCTGACGAACCATGCGCTGCAGATTGCGAGCCGCGAGGAATTTGTGCAGCAAATGACTGCGAATCTACCGGCGCGGCCCGATTACTTCCTGGAAGACGCGGAGATGAACCGGTCGGGGGCGACTGCGCTAACGGAATTATCGCCGCTCGCGCCGCTCACACCGGAGCAGTTGAAGGCCCTGCTCGACCGGGGCGCGAATGTGCTCGACGTGCGGCCGGGGGAACAGTTTGCCACGGGACACGTGCCGGGTTCGATCAGCATCGCGCTTTCGGGGCAGTTTGCTTCCTGGGCGGGCGGCATTCTGGGAATTCATTCGAAGCCCATCCTGGTTGCCGAGACCGATGCGCAGGTAGAGGAAGCGCGGATGCGGATGGCGCGCGTGGGCATTGAAGAAGTTGGCGGGTTTCTCGCAGGTGGCTTCGCGGCGTGGCAGAAGGCAGGGATGCCGGTGCTGGCGACGCCTCAGATTTCGCCAAGTGAGCTGGGGAAAAAGCTGCAAGAGGGAAGCGTGCGTGTGCTCGACGTGCGGCGCGAAGGAGAATGGCAGGCGGGGCACATCGCGCAGGCGGATTGGCGCGCGCTGGATACGTTTCCGCACGGGCTGCCTTCGCTGGATGGGAATCATCCCATCGCGGTGCACTGCAAGAGCGGGTACCGGAGCATGATCGCGTGCAGTCTGCTGGAGCGGGCGGGGCATCGCAACGTGATCAACGTTACGGGCGGTTTTGATGCCTGGCAGGCGGCGGGACTTCCTGCGGTTGTGGAACAACCTGTGAAGGCTTGATGCGGCCGCTCACCCCAGCGAGGGCGACGCCCTCGCGACAGCCGGCAAGGTGCCGGCGCTACAGTCTGGCTGCGGCGGCTTGGGCTGCTGATGAGTGATTTGGTCTCGCGGGCAGGTGCGGCAGGGACGACATCAGACGGCGGGTGTAGGGGTGTTGGGGATTGGTGAAGATCTGGGCGGTGGGGCCGCTCTCGACAATCTCACCTTCGTGCAGGATGGCGATGCGCTGGCAGATTCCGGCGACCGAGGGCAGGTCGTGCGAGATGTAGAGAATCGACATGCCCGTCTGGCGGTTGAGGCTCGCAAAGAGCTGGAGGATTTCCGATTGGGTGATGACGTCGAGGGCGCTGGTGGCTTCGTCCGCGATCAGTAAAGCGGGCCGGTGCATGACGGCCATGGCGATCAGAACGCGCTGGGCCTGTCCGACGCTGAGTTGCGAGGCATGTTTGCGCAGAAAATCTTCGTCGGCGGGCAGGCTGACGCTGGTCATGGCCGCGCGGATCGCTGCGTAGCACTCGGCCGATGTGCCGCTGGCGTGGGCGCGCCATGCTTCTTTCAGCTGCGTTCGAATCCGCAGCGCCGGATTCAGCGAGGAAATTGGACTCTGCAACACCAGGCTGATGGAGCGTCCGCGCATTCCGCGCAGATCACGTTCTTTCATCGCGACCAGGTCGGCTCCCTGAAACAAAATGCTGCCTTCCACGGTGGCACGCTGGCGGCCGAGTAATCCCAGGATGGCGAGCGCGAGTGTGCTCTTGCCGGAACCGCTCTGGCCGACGAGGCCGGTGATTTCTCCGGGTGCGATATCGAGCGTGACTCCGCGCAGGACCGGGGCCTTGCCCGGATATCGGACCGTCAACTGCGCGGAAAGCAGACTGCCATCATTCATCGGCTGGCTCGTGTAGTCGCGTTCAGCGTGAGGCGCTCGGCATTCCAGAACGTCTGCGGATGCAGGATGACCGGATTCGCTCCTTCGACCGAGGTCGAGACTGCCGAGAGCGCGTTCTGGTTGACCAGGTAAATGAAGGGCGCCTGCTGGTAGACGATTTCCTGCACGCGGTCAAAACTCTGCTTGCGTTTTCTGGGATCGGAGGCGGAGGCCTGCGCCCGCATCAGCTTGTCAATCTCGGCTTCCCACGCGGTTTCTGGCGCCTTCTGCTTCGGATTCCAGGCATGGTCCTCGGCCGAGCTCAGCCAGATATTCATCTGGCCATTGGGATCGAGATCGACGTTGCGGAAGCCGAGGATGGCGGCTTCGTAATTGAATTTCTGCGAAATGCGCTCGAGCAGCGACGGGAAATCGAGCGTGACCACGTTGACCTTGATGCCGATCTTGCCGAGATCTTCCTGAATCAGGACGGCCATGCGCTCGCGCGGCTTGCTGCTCGAGTTGGTGACGATGGAGAACTCGACCGCGTTGCCGTCCTTATCTTTTAACGTTCCGTCCTGCAGTTGGAAGCCGTCCGCCTCGAGACGCTTCAACGCGGCGTCGGGATTGTGGGCTTCGGGATGCAGGCGGCTGTTGAACCAGAACTTGTTGGCGGGCGACACCGGGCCGACGGCAGGCTGAGCGTGGCCTTTATAGACGATGCGGCTCAGATCGTCGCGGTTGATGGCTTGGGAAACCGCGCGGCGGAAATTGGTGGAGCGGAACCAGGCGAGTTTGTAGGGGGGAATCGGCGCGCTGGGGACCTGGTTGAACCACAGGAACTCGGCGTCGAGTGAGGCGCCGGCGTCGTGCACCAGTTGCGGCGATTCGGACGCGAGCTTGTCGTAATAATCGCTGTCGAGGACGTTGATGAGATCGAGTTCTCCGCGCTTGAAACGCAGCATTTCAACGTCGCGATTGGGCTGGATGTCGAGATGGATCGCATCGAGGTAGGGCAGGCGATGTCCGCGGGCGTCTTTTTTCCAGTAGTTCGGGTTGCGCCTGAGCAGGACGCTGGATCCGGCTTTGTACTCGGCGACCATGAACGGACCCAGCACAGCTCCTTCTTTCTTGGGCGAGTGGGCGGACATGATCGCCACCTGGTCGAAGAGCGCGTCGAGTCCGACGATTGGAGCGGGAAAGATGACGGTGATCAGATCGGGACCGAGTTTCAGGGTGGTGACTGCGCCGGGGCCGGAGCGGAAGGCGTCGCCGGTCGACGAGTGCAGGTTCGGATCCATCAGGCGCTGCATGGTGTAGGAAACGTCGCCGGTCGAAAACGGCGTGCCGTCGGAGAACAGGATGCCGTGGCGGATTTTGAACGTGATCTGTTTGCCGTCTCTCGAGAGGTGCCAGGATTCGGCGAGTTCGGGCTCCAGTTGCTGCGTCTTGCGGTTGGCGCGAATGAGCACTCCGCCAGTCAGGTAACGGATGGAGAGCGAGGAGTCGTCGTCGACGAGCAGCGGGTCGAAGGTCTTGGGTTCGTTGCGCAGGCAGAAGCGGAGTTCGCCTCCGCCCTGGGCATAGGCCGGGATGAGGAGCGCGAGACAGAGAAGAAGCAGGGACCATGATTTCAGAAATCGTAGAGAAATCGCTGATGCGTTCGTGGTGAAGCAGGGGACCTCACTTCGTGAAGTTGCTGCTCCGCTCAGGATGACAGAAAAAGCGCGGCGGGCGGTCATGCGGTCAACTCCTCATTCGATAAAACGAGTTGAAACGATGTCAGTACAACAATCAGCAACACCAGAGGAACGAGGCGCCACGGTTCTTCACGGAAGGAAACCAGGCCTTCGAGTTCGCGGAGAAGACTTCCCCAGGATGGCAGCGGTTCAGCGACTCCCAGACCCAGGATTCCGAGATTGGCTTCGCTCAAGATGAAAACCGGAATCGAGATCCAGAACTGCGCGTAGAGGACCGGTCTGAGATTCGGGAGCACATGCACGAAGAAGAGCCTTGGGCCGTGCAGGCCGGAAGCCCGCGCTTGCAGGACAAAATCCGAGTTGCGCAGGGAGTCGGCGCTGGTGGACAAGACGCGCGCGGAAGCGGCCCAGCCCAGCAGTCCGAGGATAAAAAACGTAATCAGGACCGAGAATAACGGAGAGACATTGAGCGGCAAGAGCGCACGTACTGTGATCAGAAGAAAAAGCCAGGGCAGAGAAAGAAAGAGGTCGGTGAAACCAGTGGCAATGCGCAGCCAGATTCCGCCGAGGTATCCGGCGAGTCCGCCGACGAGTGCGGCCAGGAACGTTGAAACGAGTGCCGCAGCGGGCGCCAGCAAGAGCGAAATGCGCGTGCCGTAGAGAACGCGTGCGAAGCGGTCGCGGCCAATCTCATCGGTGCCGAGCAGGTGTTGACGCGAAGGTGGGGAACCAGGAAATTCCCGAAATTGCCTGGCATAGCCCGCGGGTGCCAGCCAGTCGGCGGCCAGAGACACTCCGCACACGGCGAGTAAGACGACACACGCCAGCTTGCGGGCAGCGCTCATGCCTCCCGGGGCCTCAGCATGTGGATCATTACATCGGCTCCGGAATTGGCCAACAAGGTTACCAGCGTAACCAGAACCGTGATGTTCACAAGCAGAGGAAGATCGCGGGCGAGGGCGGCTTGCCAGGCGAGTTGCCCGATGCCGGGCAAACCGCAGAGACTCTCGATCGGGATGCTTGCTCCGAGAGCGATGCTGACCGTGATGCCGGCGAGCGCGATCATCTGGGGCGCAACTACCGGGACGACGTGCCAGAGGAGGACGCGGAGTTCACTCAATCCCTTTGCGCAGGCGGCTGTGATGTGCGGCAGCGCGTAGGCTTTCGCGAGCAGGTTGCGGGCGTAGCGGTAAATCTTCGGAAAGATGATCAGGGCAATGGCGAGATAGCCGGGGGCGTTGAGGATCACGGACAGCAGGGCCAGCACGGCGGCGGGAATACAAAGAAGAGCGCCACTGAGAGCAGTGCCGAACAAGTCGTAGGCGGTCCGCCTCCAGAGACAGGCGGTGAAAGCGAGAGTGACTGCGAGCAGCCATCCCAAAAGGAGCCCGATGCCGGCGACACGCAGGGTTACAGGCCAGCGCTCCCGCAGAAGGTTTTGCACGGGCTGCCCGAGGGCGTGGGAGGTGCCGAGGTCGCCGTGCAGAGCTCCCCGAAGATAGGCGGCATAGAAGTGGAGGACGTTGCGTTCGCCGGCACGCGCTTCTCGAAGGGCATGCACGCTTTCGGCGTTGAGCGAGGGATCGAAGGCGCGCTCGTCGCTATCGAAGCCCGGCGCCAGGCGTACCAGGGTTGCGGACAGGAGTCCACCCAGCAGGACGATTCCGGCGAGGGCTGCGAGATGCCGCGCGATTTTCGACAGCAGCATGGCAGATCCTAATTCACCGTGGCACCACGGGCCGGCCGGGACGGAGGTTGCGCATCGCGATCGAGCTCGGTGTGATGAAGCTGCTTCATCGAGTACATGCGGCGGTCGGCTTCCGCGATCAGGAGTTCGACATCGAAGCCGTCCTCGGGACAGAACGCGGTGCCGACGCTGAGGGCCACGAGATCGCGGCCGGTGATTTTTCTCCCCGCCTCGACGGCCAGTTGATTGAGACGGGTCGCTTTCTCGCTGGCGGCGTCCGGTTTCAGGCCGGGCGCAATCACGACAAACTCGTCTCCGCTCATGCGGGCCACATAATCGTATCCGCGGCAGGACTCCTGGAGGCGCGCGGCAAACTCGCGCAGCAGATTGTCGCCCTCCAGGTGGCCGTAGTGGTCGTTGATCTGCTTAAAGTTGTCCAAGTCGCACACCATCACGGCGAGCGACGTGCCGGTCCGGCGACAACGAGCCAGTTCGCGGGACATATGGACAAACAGCGAGCGGGCATTGGGCAGGCCGGTGAGGTAGTCGGTAGTGGCGGAACTTTCCGCCTGCTGATACTTGAGAGCGTTTTCCACCGAGAGGGCGATCTTCGGCGAAATGGCGAGCAGAATCCGCAGATGATCTGGGGCGAACGCGTCGGGATCGGAACGGTACATGGCGAGAACGCCGACCACGCCACTTAGCCCTTCGAGCGGCACGGCAAGCGCAGAGCGCAACGTGCCGAATTTCTCAGGATCGCTGGGCTGTGCAATGTCGATTTCCGGGTTGCCATTGACGATGGGCTTGCGGTTCTCGGCGACCCAGCCGCAGAGGCCTTCCCCGATGCGGAGATTCAGTGTCCACAGCATGCGAAAGTGGTCCCCACTCACGAGTTCCGGCACGAGACGCCCGTTCTTTACCAGGAAAACAGCCATCGAATCGTATGGAATCAGCTTGCGCAACCGCATCGAGAGCACTGACAACGTTTCGCCCATGCTCAGCGAGTTACCCAGGTCCTGGCTGAGTTCAAACATGGTTTGTGCTTCCTGGCGCGCCGACGCGATCGAGGAAAGGAAACCGGAGTCAGAGTTTTCATTCTGCGTGCCGGCGGGCTGTTGGAATGCCGCGGCCGGTCCGGCCTGCGTTTCGACGCGCTCCTGGGGCGGAATGCTGCCCGCTTCCGTGGCGGACGAGGATTGCACCAGGTGTTCCAGTTCGCGGTAGCGCCGCTGGAGAACCGCAATGATCTTAGGGTCGAACGACGATCCCGACATGGCTGCAACTTTTTCCATCGCGGCGTCGAGGGACAAAGCATTCCGGTACTGGCGGTGCGAAGCGAGCGCTTCCAGGCAATCCACCGCCGCCAGCACGCGCGCACCCTTTGGGATGTGCTCGCCCTTCAACCCGTCCGGATAGCCCGATCCGTCCCAGCGCTCGTGGTGGGAGCGCACGATGGGCGCGACCGGGTAAGGAAACGCCAGCCGTTCGATAATTTCGGCGCCCACCAGCGGGTGGATTTTCGTCTTCTCAAACTCTTCCGGAGTGAGCCTTCCCGGCTTGTTGATGATGTGTTCCGGGATGGCCAGCTTGCCGATGTCGTGGAGCAGCGCCGCCGCCCGCAAGGCTTCGATTTCTTCTTCCGAGAAGCCCAGTTCCCGGGCAACTTCCACCGCAAACACGCGGACCCGATGGAGGTGCTTTTGCGAAGTGTGGTCCTTGGCTTCGATGGCCAACGCGAGCCCTTCGATCGTTCGCAAGTGGAGGGAGGCGACGTCCTCGGCGTGGCGCTTTTCAATCTCGACCTGCTTCTTTTCCGCTTCCAGGCGTTCCAGGTACAGCCGGTACGAGCGAAAGACCCAATAGATCAGGGGCAGAACCAGAAGCGAGGTCTGCCATCCCACATGCTGGTTGATCAAGCCGACCGAAAACACTACGGCGGCGCCGACCAGGTAGTAGGGAAACGACCAGAAATAGCACTCCGACCAGACCGCTCGCGGCGACTTGCCTTCGGTCAGCGAAATGATGACGGAAACGGGCAGGGTATTCGCCAGGAAAAACACCAGCGCCGTGATGGCCAGTAACAGAGGCGTGCTTTCTCCGAGAAAAGCATGCAGCCGGTGATAGGTGAAATAGGAGAGGGCGATGGCATTGGCCATCATGCCGAACACGTTGAAGAAGATCTTGGCTGGGACCAGCTTCTGCCGGGCGCCCCACAAACATTGCGCCAGGCTGGCGGTGCACCCGATGATCAGAGTCTCAGGCAGGCTTAATTCCAGCACGCCGAGCAAAATAAAGAGGAAGTTGACCGACATGGTGCCGTCAATGCCGGGGAGCTGAATCTTCAAGCCCGAGGCAAGAACCGCGACCAGCAAGTAACAGATGAATTGAGCCGAGTTCGTGCTTTGCCAGTGAGAAAAGGCATACGCCAGCGTGGACGCTCCCAGCGCTGCCGTAATTCCGATAAACAGTGCCGCCCGTCTGGACATAGATTACCGGAGCGCAACTTGCGCTTATTCCGCCTCAGGTGCGCCACCACCGCGAGGGCCGACCTACCCTGGTTACACACCTTGGCCAGGGGCGCCCGACGGCAGGCGCAGTGCACCCTTCCGCGGATGGTAGTGCAAACGGCGCAAGGCCAGATACTTACGGAGGTAACGGGCACTTTTGGAGTGATTCGCGGTAGAAAGTTGAACCGGTTGACTGCTTTCGGGGCTGCAAGGTTACCTTGGTTTCAGGCCTTTGCTCGGAGGCTTACGCCAAGTCGTTTGGCTTGTGGCAGCATCATGAATGGAAGGGCGCGCTTGGCAACCCGAAGTCGGCTCTGGAAGCCCGAATTGACGGGTGGTGTGAAAGTTCAAGAGTCGCCAAGGCCAGAGAACGAGAATGTCTACTTCGTCGAAGACGGCTCCAACGCCAAAAACGCGGGAATCCGCCCTCGCTAACCGGGGCGGTCATGGCTCCACAACGGCGGGCCGGGCTGCGATTCCACCTGGCGTTTTGGATCAATTACAGGAAGTGGTTTTCACCACCGACCTTCACGGAGTCATCACTGCCTGTAACAACGGCGTCCGTCGATATGGTCATAAGCCGGAAGCACTCATTGGCAAGAATCTGACCGATCTCTATCGCGCCGAAGATCCATCTGCGCTGACCACGGTGGCGATCTCGGCGGTTCACGAGAAGGGAAGATTCGAAGGAGAGCTGCGCGGCCGGGCCAAGTCGGGTGCGGAGTTCTGCGTTCTTCTTTGCCTGACCTTGCTGCGCGATTCCGATTCCGTTCCTGCCGGAATGGTGGGCATTTCGATCGACCTTACTGAGAAAAAGGCGGCGGGGGCAGCGGGCGAGAATCAAAGCCAATCGGAGGCCACTGCGGCTCCGCTGGCTCGCCGTGAAGTTGATGGTACCCACTTTCTGATTGCCAGTCCGCTGATGCACAAGTTCGTGGCTTTGGTAGACCGGGTTGCGGGCCACACGGAGACCGTGCTGGTGACCGGTGAAACAGGCACCGGCAAGGAACTCGTCGCAAGGACGATCCATGAATCCTCGGATCGCCGTAAGAAGCCGTTGATCGACATCAACTGCGCCGCGCTGCCGGAGCAACTGGTGGAGAGCGAACTGTTTGGTTACGAAAAGGGAGCGTTCAGCGGCGCCGATTCGTCCAAGCCCGGTCTGTTTGAGCTGGCCGACAAGAGCACCATCTTCCTGGACGAAATCGGGGAATTGCAGCCGCAGATTCAGGTGAAATTGCTGCGCGTTCTGGATGGCGCACCGTATTACAGGCTGGGCGGCCACCGGAAAATCACGGTCGACGTTCGTGTGGTCGCGGCCACCAACCAGGATCTGGAACTGGCGGTGCGGGAAGGCCGATTTCGGAAGGATCTGTTCCACCGGCTGAGCCAATTCCAGTTGCGGGTACCGCCCTTGCGCGAGCGCCCCGAGGACATCTCCGCGCTGGCTCAGCACTTCCTGACGTTGAAGGCGCCCGACAAGGCCTTTTCGTCGGATGCGATCGCAGCGCTGCGGGCGCATTCCTGGCCGGGGAACATCCGCGAGTTGCGCAATCTGGTCGCAAAACTCGCGATGGCCGCGTCGGACCGGCAGATCACGGCCTCGGCGGTGCTGTCCGAATTGTCAGGCGGGCAGGCAGGAGAAAACCAAAGCAAGGTCGCGGTGCCACTCGGCAACCTCGAGAACATGGAAGAGCAGATGATCATCCGGGCGCTGGAGAAAACCGGCGGTCATCGAGCGCAAGCGGCCGACGAACTCGGGATTTCCCGTCGCACGCTCAGCCGTAGACTTCGAGAATATGGAATCGATGTGCCCGCAGGCGACCGATCCACGGCGTTAGGGATCATCAGCGAAGAGCGAAAGAAATTCTTTCGGGCCAAAGTCAGTTTGCCGGTGACTTTGAAGAGCGCCCACGGGAAAGAGCTGCAGGTCACAGCGGTCAACCTGAGTACGGGTGGCATGGGGCTGGATGAGGTGCTCGACCCCGTCGCGTTCGCGGGACTGCTCGACGTGAGCTTCCTGTTGCCGGAGAGCGAAACCACGATCCATGCCAAAGGCCGTCTGGCATGGGCCGATGTCGGGGGAAGAGCGGGCTTGCGGTTTGTGGTGGTCGAACCCCGTCTGTTTGCGCACTTGCAGAGCTGGACGAACCGGAAAATGAAGGAGGACGGCTGGGAGTTGCCGTCCTGACGGGGCCTTTGCTGGCGGGAGCTGAGAACCCGTTCGACGAACGACTCTTCACGAATCGCGGCGACCGCGTCTCAAGCAGCTGGTTCGCTTCCCCGGCCAAGTTCTTTTCGAGACGGTGATTTGTCGACCGTGCTGTCCAGCAGGTCCCGCACCTTCTGGGCGAGCGTTTCCTGAGTGAAAGACTTCTGGAGGAAAGCGGTACCGGAATCGGGCACTCGGCTATGCATGATTTCGTCGGCATCGCCGGTCACGAAAAGCACTTTTATCCCGGACCTTTTTTCCAGCAGAGACTTGGCCAACGCCACACCGCTCATTTTGGGCAGCCCAAGATCGGTCACCAGCAAGGAGATTTCGGCTTCGTAACAATCGGCGGTTTGAAGGGCGTGCGCGCCATCCTCTGCTTCCAGAACCGTGTAACCGCAGCCTGCCACCAGTTCACGAGTGATGGCACGCAACGGGGCAGCGTCCTCCACGAGCAGGATGGTCTCCGAACCGACCGCCATTTCCTGCGGCAGGGGATCAACTGGAAAAGCGCCATTGTACTGCGTTCAGGCGGGTTTGACTGTGACAGTCCGGGCACGTGCGGAGCAGGGAACGGTAGGAGTGGCAGCGTAGTTTGTTGCATTGACCGGTACGCAGAGTTCCTCCAGATTGCTCAAGGCAGCGCGCGACGCGCCCGCGCACCGTCCATTGGCGGCAGTGCAACAGCTATGCGATACTGGACCCGAACCGAGGAAAAGCGGGACCTGCACAGAACGGCAGAACCGACACCGGGACCAGTACTGGTGATTGTGAGGCGGTCACGGAGAGTACGGACGTACTGCGATCACTTCTTCGGCGACAATTGCATACCATTTTCAGCCGGGATGGCGGAACTGGCAGACGCAGCGGACTCAAAATCCGCCGGGCTTCGGCCCTTGGGGGTTCGATTCCCCCTCCCGGCACCAAAGAATCAACGACTTGCGCGGGAGATATCCGTCTGGGTAAGCTCCGAGAAACGCCGACTGTGCATGAGCTGTGAGTATTCTGTGAGCTAGCCTTTGTGGGTGGCAGCGGTTGTCCGGCGTGAGCAAAGATGACTTCTCGTCTGTTGGGTTCTGAAGCCGCGGGCGATCTGTTGGCACGGCGGTTCCGGGAAATGTTCGGCTCAAGTGCGCGTATTTTCCGCGCACCCGGCCGTGTCAACGTGATCGGTGAGCACACCGACTACAACGACGGCTTCGTCATGCCTGCAGCCCTCGGGTTTTATACCTGGGTTGCCGCGGGCAAGCGCGAAGGCCGCGTCCTGGAAGCCTACTCCGACCACTTCGACGAAAAGATCAGCCTATCTTTCGATGCGCTAGACGGCCCGCCTAGAAGGCACTGGAGCGATTTCGTCCGGGGTGTCGCGGCTGTCCTGCAGAATGTTGGATATGAGCTGTCGGGGGCCAATCTGGTCATTCACGGAGAAGTTCCCCTAGGCGCCGGGCTCAGCTCCTCGGCATCTCTGGAAGTCGCGACCGGTCTCGCCCTGATGTCGCTCTCGGGAATTGATGTTCCTCGTCTGGATTTGGTGAGACTGTGTCAAAAGGCGGAGCACGAATTCGTCGGCACGCGCTGCGGGATCATGGACCAATTCGTCGCCGTTCATGGCGCTGCCGGGCATGCCCTGATGCTCGATTGCCGCTCCCTCGAATACCTACTGCTGCCGATGCCGCATGATCTCCGACTGGTGGTATGCAACAGCATGGTCAGACACGAACTGGCTTCGGGCGAATACAACCGCCGCCGAGCAGATTGCGAGGAGGGAGTGAAGCTTTTGAAAAACCACCTGCCGGGAATCCGTGCACTGCGGGACGTTGAGGTCGCGGATCTCGAAGCCTGGAAGCATGTGTTGCCGGCGACCGTTTATCGTCGTTGCCGGCACGTAGTCACGGAAAATCAAAGGGTCTTGGCGGCTGCGAAGGCTCTTCAGTCCGGCGAAGCCGACCGGTTTGGCCATTTGATGTACCAGTCCCACGCCAGCCTGCGCAACGACTTCCAGGTGAGTTGCAGAGAACTGGACCTACTGGTTGATCTGGCTGCGTCCCACCCGGGTGTTTATGGCGCTCGCATGACGGGTGGCGGCTTCGGCGGATGCACAGTCAATCTGTTGCGGGCCGATGTCTCCGATTCGTTCCAGGAACAGATCTCGCGGGCGTACCGGGAGGCGACAGGTATTATTCCTGAGCTTTACGTTTGTGAGCCTGCCCAGGGCGCACACGCCTGGCCAGATAAGGAAAGCAGCTAGGTGAAAATTCCCGTTACTGGGTCGTGGTGGCAGGGCACCTGCGCGGACACAAAGGCGAGAGAAAAATGGAACTGAGGAGTTTCGATCGAGAACCTCATCGCCGTTTCAATCCGCTCACGCGCGATTGGGTCTTGGTGTCGCCGCATCGCGCGCAACGGCCCTGGCAGGGCCAACAGGAAGCAACCGCACCCACGCCGGCTCTGACGTACGATCCGACTTGCTATCTCTGCCCCGGTAACGAGCGGGCGGGAGGGGTGCGCAACCCTAAATACCAGAACGTATTTGTCTTCACCAACGACTTCGCAGCGTTGCTGCCCGAGGTTCAACTTGCGAGACAAGATGACTCCGGGCGCGGTTTGCTCGTTGCTGAACCTGAGGCTGGTATCTGCAAGGTGGTGTGTTTTTCGCCCCGCCACGATCTCACGCTGGCACGCATGACGGTCCCTGAAATCGCCACCGTGGTGAACACATGGGCGGAGCAGTACTCTGAGATTGGTTCCTTACCTTACATCAGCTACGTGCAGATCTTTGAAAATCGAGGCGAGATGATGGGATGCAGCAATGCGCATCCGCATGGTCAGATCTGGGCCAGCCAGACCATTCCTGACGAACCTCGCAAAGAGCAAGAATCGCAGAAGGCATATTGCAAGAATAACCACGCTTGCCTGTTGTGTGACTACCTGCAATTGGAAACACAGGCGGGGACACGCATAGTCGTCGAGAACGCCCATTTCGCGGCCGTCGTGCCTTTCTGGGCAGTGTGGCCTTTCGAAGTGTTGCTGCTCTGCAAGCGACACGCTGGCGACCTGGGGTCTCTTGATCCCGCCATGCGCAACGGTCTTGCGGACATCCTCAAGCAGCTCACTACACGATACGACAATCTCTTCGAGACATCGTTCCCGTACTCGATGGGTTTCCATCAATCGCCGACCGACGGCGAAGCACACACAGAATGGCATCTCCATGCCCACTTTTATCCGCCTTTGTTGCGTTCAGCCGCGGTCCGCAAGTTCATGGTTGGCTATGAAATGCTGGCCATGCCACAGCGAGACATCACGCCCGAAGCGGCGGCGGCTACGCTCAGGGGTCTGGACACGAGACATTATGCCGGGCGCGGAATACGCTAGCGAAACCCGATGAATCATCTAAAATCGAGGCGGTTTTGATCTCGCTCAGGCCGTAGTAAGGAAGCAGCATACTCATGAAGCGATCCATCGCAGCGTTAGTACTCATCATTCTGCTGGTTGGGAACCCAGGTTCTGCCCAGAACGCCGGGCCACCAGCGCCGCCCGATCCCTACCGATCTGCTCTCGACCGAAAAGATGCGGCGCAAGTGACTGCCGACGCGGCGAGCCATGCGGCTGTCGACCTTCCCGGCGCTCCCCTTGCTCGTGACCCGATATTTGTTTATAACAACTGGTCCGCCTACGACGAACTCTCCGACAACATTCCGCTGACCGAGCAGCTGGCGATGAAAGAGCTGGACGAAATCCTTGGCCTCCGCCGCTACGGAATCCGATTTGACTACTACACGATGGACGCTTTCTGGTTCGACCCTGACGGTGGCTATCGAACCTGGCGAAAGCCGAGCTGGCCCAACGGACCGGATGCCTGGATCCGCAAGTGCCGGGAGAATGGCATCCTCCCCGGCCTGTGGGTGAGCACCAACACGCTGGTCAAAATCAACGCCATTCCGGAATGGGGGAACTCACTGAATGAGAAGAAGGGCGCAATGTCTTTCTTCGAAGGCGGCTTTCTGCCCAATTTCATGGAGACGCTGCAGTACTGGTACGACCGCGGCATACGCATGTACAAGTTTGATTTTGTGGATTTCGGGGCGGCTACTCCCGGAACCGCAAAGACGAAAACCCCCGAAGAGATTCGCGCGCGCAATGCCGATGCCTTTCGCGAAGCGCTGAAGCAATTCCGCCGGCGCAATCCCGATGTCGTGCTCGTGGCCTTCAACGGTTTCGGCGGCGACGTCGAATCCACCGCCGGCCCGTTTCCTTTCCACAACCCCGTGGACCTGCGCTGGCTTGAGGTGTTCGATTCGCTCTACTCCGGGGATCCCCGGCCCTCTGACGTGCCCGAGATGAATTTCTGGCGCTCCATGGACATCTATAGCGACCACATGGTTCGGCGCTACGAACAGAGTTTTCTCCCGCTCGAACGAATTGATTCGACCGGCTTCATGCTGGGAAACACCGGGACGATCTACTACCGCAAGATGCACGCGTGGAAGGGAGCGCTGATCCTGATGATGGCGCGCGGCGGCTGGGTCAACACGGTGTACGGCAGCCTGGAGCTCCTGACTGACGAAAACGCCCGCTGGTTTCGCAAAGTGCAATCGCTTTATCTTGCGCTGGAGTCGAAGGGGAGAACGAAAACTTTCGGTGGAATTCCGGGTGATGCGCAGCCGTATGGGTTTGGATCACTCGATGCCGAAGGATCGGTCTATGCGGTGTTGAACCCGGCACAGAGCGTGGAAGATGTCCAACTGCCCCGCCTTTCTCGGGAGCAAGCTCCGGTGACGGGTGGGCGCGTGCTCTTCCGCGATGCTGGATTTCAGCCCGTGCTCGCGACTGATCACATCCGACTCGGTCCCGGGCAAATGGCTGTCGCGGGTTTTGGCAAATATTCCAATCCGCAGTATGACCTGGGCATTCAGGAGGATGTCGAGATTCCGCGCGCGATCGTTCCGCTCGATGCGGTCTTCGTGCCGCATGGAAAGAATACGATCCAAGCGAAGGTGGTCGCGTCCGGCAAGAACGATCTGCGGATCATTATGCAGCAGCGGTCGGCCAAAGACGGAAGCATCATGCGTAGTTGGAAGGGCGGACCCCCCAATGGTACGAACATGGGCAAAGTGTTCGCACTGAGCGCGTCACAGGATGGCAACCCCGTTCCGGTCGCAATCAACTATGACAAGGTCATCTGGAGCGGGCTGTCCTGGGCAGTCGGCGAAATCCGGCACAGCGCGCTGAGGCCGGGCGTGCCAGTGGTAATTGAGTGCTCGTCCGCGGAAGAAGATGCCGTGATTCTAGAGGGCAGAGTCTTTGAGGTCACTTACTAGGGCAGGGACGAGCTTGCGGCGTGGACGAACGTGCTGCGCGCTTTTGCTGGCGTTCCTGCCTGTGCGGCATTTCATCGTTCTTGTGTTCTTCTCTTCGACGCCAGCCCAGTCTCTCCCCGCCTCGATGATCCGGTCGGCGCCGGCAAGCCGGCCGATGCAGCCCAACCACAAAGCACCGTTCAGCAAACGTTTACGCAAGCGTTCTCTATTCTCCCCAGCGGGGGAAATTGATTTGACACGCATTCCCCAGCGAGCATACTATTTCCGTCCGAGCGGATCCCGTATTCGAGCAAGAAACTTCTTTGAACTGTCAGGGTAAACGCTTACTCGAAGCGGCGAGACTGGAGGCACTATGCGGCAAACTTCCCGGTTGGCAACTTTGCTTTCTCTTCTTCTCTTCGCGAGCATGATGTTGCTGTCCAGCCCCTACGCGTGGGGGCAAGCCACCACCGGTTCCATCGTGGGGAGAGTGACGGATCCATCGCAGGCCGTGATTCAGGGAGCGAAAATCGCGGCTCAGAACGTGGGGACGGGTGTTACCTACCCGAGTGAGTCCGACAGCCTTGGGAACTACTCCGTCTACGGCCTTCCGCCGGGACTGTATAGCGTTGTGGTTAAGAAGGATGGGTTTGAGACCGCGCGCATTAAGAATGTTCTCATTGCCATCGACCAGAAACAGCTCTTGAATTTTGAGATGAAGGTCGGCTCCGGGTCGACCGAGGTTACGGTCACGTCAGCTCCCACCCTGCTGCAAACGCAGAGTGCGGAGACAGGTGATGTTATTCGCTCCAATGACGTCCTCGATTTGCCGTTACTGGGACGCCATTTCTACGATCTTACCGCGCTGACCGCCGGGGTTGTCTCGAACAACACGATGAACACTTTCGGCTTCCAGGTGAATGGGCAGCGGGAATACGCCAACTCCATTCAGGTGGATGGCGTGGAGTCGACCACGAACCGTACCCAGGACATCACTGTGACGCCCAGCGTGGATGCGGTCGAGGAGTTCAAAGTAGCCACGTCCTCGTTTTCAGCGGAATTCGGCAAGTCGGCCGGGGCGGAAGTTTCGATTCAAACCAAGGGAGGGAGCAATCAGTGGCACGGCGATGTGTATGAATTCTTTCGCCCCAACTTCACGACCGCCAAGAACTATGGGTTTCAGGGCATCAAGACTCCTCCTTCCGTATTGAAGCAGCACAACTATGGCGGCACGTTGGGCGGCCCCATCAAGCGCGATAAGACCTTCTTTTTCGCTTCCTATGAAGGGACCCATGAGAACTCGGCTAATGACGGTGTTTTTAATACCCTGCCCGGGGTGTGCACGCCTACCGTTACATTTCCCAATTGCCAGATCAATGTTCTCGCGGACGGTTCCGTGGATCTCTCGAAGCTCATCGATCCGCTGGCAGGCGGATATGGCGTCCCGGCCGGCCAGGTCATTCCGATCTTCGACCCTGCGGTTTCATTCTCGGCCGGCTCGAAATGCCCTCCCGGGAGCAAGAACCCATATGGTTGCGCCTCTCAGCCATTCCCGGGAAATATTATCCCCGCCAGCGAGGTCAGCAAGGCGGGCCTGAACACAGTGCTCAATTTCTTTGCCCAGCCCAATCGCGCCGGGACCCTCAACGGATGGTTCAACAACTATCAATTCCACTACCCGACTACGTTCCGGCAGAAACAGGCAGACGCCCGACTGGACCATAACTTTTCCCAAAAGGACAGGCTGTCGGCGGTTTTCCACTACAACGATTCGCAAATTCTAGATTTGAATATTTATAACGGACACACAGTGGTACCGGGCGCGGACGACACAGATTTTGCAAACAAGCAGGATTCCACCGCGCAATCTTACTCGGTGAGCGAGACGCACCTCTTCTCGAGCCGGTTTCTGAATGAAGCCCGCTTTGGATATACCCGCTACTCGATTAACCAATACAGTCTTCTCAACGGCCACGATTACAGCACCCAATACGGCATGGGCAATGTCGGGATTCCCGGATTCGCAGCGACCGATGCATACCCTTACATACAGCTCTACTCGGGCTATTTTACCGGTGGGTCGAGCTATAAACCATTGCTACTCCAGGACCATAACCTGCAGTTCACCGATAACCTCATCCTGAGCAGCATCGGAAAGCATGAACTGAAGTTTGGCGGCGACTTCAGGCAGCTAAATTCTTTTCCATTCTTCACCATATTCCCCACTGGATATCAATACTATGGGGCGTATTACTCAGCGTCGACCAGCGATCCTACCCTCAAAAAATATCCGGGCGCTCCCTATGGTTTCAATCCCTATGCATGGTTTCCCAATGGCGGGTCCGACATCTCGGATCTCTTGACAGGATTGCCCTTTGTCACTTATATCGGCCTGCAACTGACGAACCCGCATACCCAGAGCTGGGAGATGAACTACTATGGACAAGATACGTACAAGGTGAGCCCACGGCTCACCCTGAACTATGGAGTCCGATACGAATATCAGGCGCCATACAAAGACGTAAACAATAACGCCTCAAATTATGACCCGAACACCCACAGTTTTCTCCTGGCGAGTCGGGGTTCTAACTCCGCTGGATTGATCAATTCGCGCTGGACGAACTTCTCTCCGCGATTTGGTTTTGCCTTCCAAGCGCAACCCAAGACCGTACTGCGTGGCGGCTTCGGCCTCTTCTACACCCCGGAAAATGATGGGCGCGAGGACATTCTGGCGCGAAATTATCCCTTTTCGAATTTGTCCCAATACGTCAATAACATCTATCAAAATGGCCCATGCCCACTTCAAACTAATCCCACGCCCCCGTACTGCGACGGCCTGTACAACTACCAATTGGATACGGGTATACCGCGCAACACGTCACTCAACATTCCCTCGGGGGCGAGTAGCATTCCGTCCACCTCGATTCCGAACATGCAGGGACCGCTTCTAACCTCCTATTACATCAACCCCAATATGAAGACAGGGTACTCAGCGAACTACAATCTGTCCCTTCAGCAGCAACTGGGAGCGGATCTTGCTTTCGACCTGGCCTATGTCGGCTCCAGGGGAAGGCGTCTTTCCTATCAAATTGGAAACATTAATTTCGATCCTGCCAACGGGAAAAACGACAGAATCGATGCGAATCTGGGGAAGATTCAGGGGATGACGGACGTAGGATTGTCGGGTTACAACTCCCTCCAGGCGAAGCTGACGAAGCGCGTCTCTCATAACCTGAACTTTTTGGCCACTTATACTTGGTCGCACTCGATCGACAACGGCCCATCGCCGTTCAATCTCGGCAACAACAGCAACTTTCCGCAAAATGCGTATGATCTGAAATCGGAAATTGCATCCTCCGACACCGATGTCCGGCACAATTTCACGTTCAGTGGGCTTTACCGCCTGCCCGTCGGACATGGGCAAAAGTTCTTTGGAGCATGGGGAAAGGTGCCTGAATTTCTTCTGGGTGGCTGGCAGCTCAACGGCATTCTTTTCCTGCGTTCAGGAACGCCCGTCAATGTGGTTAGCGGAGCCAGTGTCAGTACTTGCCCCGGAGTGCGGCCTGACTTGGTCGGCGATCCGAACGGGCCTCCGCCACCGGCCCCAGCTGGAGCTCCTCCTTATTACTTCAACATCAAAGCCTTTAGCCTTGCCCCCTTCGGCACGAATGGGCAGGGCTGCACTCCTGGCACGGCGGGTAGAAATCTCATTCGCGGCCCGGCATACCAAAATCTTGACACTTCCATATTCAAGGAGTTTGGCTTCGCCGAAAGATACAAGCTGCAGACGCGACTTGAGCTCTTCAATGTGACCAACACTCCGCACTTTGGAAATCCGGATGGTGTATTCACCGACGGTACCTTTGGCCAACTGACAGCGCCCGGTCAGATGCGTGTGGTGCAGCTGGCCGCCAAGTTCATATTCTAAGAGCATGGGACAGACAAAACGGTGCGCCGGATGAAGATTTCGCGTTACAGGGTTTGCGCGCGAACGGCGCCGTCCTTCTTTTCTTTACGCTTGAGACTTGCAGGCCGTCAGCGGGCGGTTCCCGCGACTCTTTTGCTGACCCTGTTTGGCTGTGGTTTTGGATTTCCGCAGCCGGCCAAGCCGCCGCTTGACAGTAACGCGGTGTATTACGTGGACGCGGCAGCTGGCGATGATCATGGTGTGGGGACTTCGCCATCAGCTGCTTGGAGGAGTCTCGCCAAGGTCAACGCCACAGTCTTTTCCCCCGGCGATCGCATTCTGTTTAAGGCCGGTTCAACCTGGACCGGACAGCTCTGGCCGAAGGGTTCGGGGTCGGACGGGCGTCCGATCATGATCGACAAATACGGCGGCGCGGCCAAGCCGGTCATCAACGGCAGCGGTGAGGCCGAGGACACAGTCCTGGTGAAGAATCAGGAGTATTGGGAGATTCGTAATCTCGAAGTAACCAACACGGGAACATCTCCGGGAGTGCGCCGCGGGGTTCGCATCATGGCCGAAGATTACGGCGAGGCACATCACATCTACGTTCAGGGTCTCGATGTCCACGACGTCAACGGCAGCAATGAGATGAAAGAGAACGGCGGAATCACTTATCACTGTGCCGGGGACAAAAAGCCGAGTCGCTTTGTGGATCTCCGCATCGAGGATAACCATATTAAGAACGTGGATCGCAGTGGTATTTTTGGTTCTTCCACGCATTGGATGCGCTCGAAATGGTTTCCGAGCCTGGGAGTCGTGATTCGGAACAACATACTCGACGATATTGGCGGTGACGGAATTGTGAATGTTGCGACCGACGGCGCGGTGGTTGAATTCAACGTCGTCGCCCATGCCAGCCAGCGCTCGCAGGACTACAACGTGGGCATCTGGCCGTGGAGCGCCGATAAGACGGTCGTGCAGTTCAACGAAGTCTATGGCACGCGTGGCCAACACGACGCGGAAGGCTTCGACTCTGACTGGAACAGCCAGAATACGATCATCCAGTACAACTACAGTCACGACAACGAAGGCGGATTCTTGCTGATTTGCAACGAAGGTTCCCAGACTTCGCAGGTGAGCGTGGGGAATACCGGCACGATTGTTCGCTACAACATCAGTCAGAACGATCATCATCGGGGGATTAAGCTCTCTGGTCCGGTGAAGAACACTCTTATCTATAACAACACCATCTACGTCGGAAAAGGAGAGAACGTGGATGTGGTTCTCCACACCGATTGGACTGGATGGGCGGCGGATACTTACTTTTACAACAATGTCTTCTACGTAGAAGGCACAGCGCGATTCTCATATGGCGCGTCGGGCAACGCGGATGGATCGTATGTGCCTGCGCCGGGTCCGGGCAAGAGCACCAACAACGTTTACGACTACAACGTGTACTACGGGGTGCCGCCGGCCGACGATCCGCACGCTCTGCTATCGAACCCGCAGATGACCGACCCAGGCCACGCCGTCGTTGGCTGGCATTCAGTGTCGGGGTATGCCTTAGGAACGGGTTCTCCGGCGATCAATTCGGGACGCAAGATCGAGGCCAACGGCGGGAGGGATTTTTTCGGAAACCCAGTGCCCTCGTGTGGCGGCGTGGACCGCGGAGCCGTCGAGTCGGTGAACTGCGTGAAAAAGTAACTCGGGCAAGTGCATGGATATCCGGCAAATCGCAAAACGTGCTAATGTTTCGACCGCTACCGTGTCGCGGACCATTAATCGGATCCCGACCGTCAATCCTGCGCTGGCGAAGCGCGTCTGGAAGGTAGTGGAAGAGCTGGGCTACTACCCCAATACTCAGGCGCGGGCGCTGGTTTCCGGCCGCAGCCGCATTTTCGGCTTGATCGTTTCTGAGATCACCAACCCGTTCTTCCCCGAGATCGTACAAGTCTTCGAAACGATTGCGGTTCAGAACCACTACGAGATTTTGCTGACCTCCACGGTTCATGATTCCAGGCTCATGGAGACCTCCGTCCGCCGCATGATCGAACGCAGGGTCGATGGCGTCGCGGTGATGACGTTCGGTATGGAGGAATTGCTGCTCGATGATTTGAAGGTGCGCAATGTCCCACTGGTGTTTGTGGATGTCGGACCGCAGCGGCCGAGAGTGAGCAACATTCGGATCGACTACCTCCATGGCATCCGCCAGGCAGTGCAGCATCTGGCGGCGCTGCGTCATGAGCGTATCGCGTTCATTACTGGCCCCTTGAGCCAGAAGTCGGCAGTGGCCCGAAAGAATGCGTTCCTGCGGTCGATGGAGGAAATCGGTCTTGAGCCCCGACCGGAACTCGTGATTGAGGGAGACCACACCCTGGAGGGTGGCATGGCCGCGCTGGCCAAGTTACGGGCCGGGCCCACCGCGCCCACAGCAGTTCTTTGTTCAAACGACATGACCGCGATCGGAGTGATGCGGCAGAGCTATGAGGATAAGATTTCGATTCCGCGCGATTTGTCGGTGGTCGGATTCGACGACATCCGGTTGGCACAGTTCGTGCTGCCTCCGCTTACCTCGGTGCGGATGTCTCAGGCGGAACTGGCACGCCTGGCTTTCCACGCGTTGCTGTCGGATGTGCAGCGACAGACCCCGGCGCCGAATGGCACGGAGTACGCTTTGCAAACCAGCCTGGTGCTGCGGGAGTCGACTGCCATGGCACCCGGTTTGCCGGTGAGGGCAGAGCGGAAGAACACCTACTGAGGTTGGAGAATTTCCATGCTGCTGCAAACTTTGCGCGAGGAAGTGCTGGACGCCAACCTCGAACTGGTGCGTCGCGGCCTCGTGCTCTATACCTTTGGCAACGTCAGCGGGATCTCGCGCAAGGACGGACTGGTCGCCATCAAACCCAGCGGAGTGCCGTATGAGGATCTGACTGCGGAGCATATCGTGATCACAAAATTGGACGGAGAGACAGTCGAGGGTGAACTGCGCCCTTCCTCGGACTTGCCGACTCACCTGGAGATCTACGAGCATTTTCGCCACGTTGGGGGCGTCGCTCACACGCATTCGGGATTTGCGACGTCGTGGGCGCAGGCCCGCAGGCCAATTCCCTGCCTTGGAACGACGCATGCAGATTATTTTCATGGCGAAGTTCCGGTGACGCCCGCTCTTACGCCCAAACAGCTCGGCGACTATGAGAGGAACACAGGCGTGGTCATCTGTCGGCTCTTCCGTAAACTTGATTCTGATGCGGTTCCGGCAGTACTGGTCGCCTCGCATGGCCCGTTCTGCTGGGGACCGACGCCAGCGGCAGCGGCCCACAATGCGGTGATTCTCGAGTCGCTCGCACGAACTGCCTATTACACGGCCACGCTGGCAAAAGATTGCAAACCGATTTCCCGCCAGCTCCACGACAAACACTTCCTGCGCAAGCACGGACGGAACGCCTACTACGGCCAGGAAAAATCCCGATGATCCATGCTCCGGCATTGATGGCTGTGTCCACGCTGGTCCACTTGTCGCCCGTGGACCTTGTCATCATCGTGTTCTATTTCGCGCTCGTGCTGGCGATCGGTCTGTATTTGAAGGAGCGCGCTAACACCGGCGAGGACTTCTTCATGGCCGGACGCGAGATGACCGCATGGGTGGCGGGCCTGGCGTTTCTGTCGGCCAACCTGGGATCGCTGGAACTGATGGGATGGGCTGGCAACGCCTATAAGTACGGCATCCTCGCGGCGCACTGGTATTGGATCGGCGCCATCCCCGCCATGCTGTTTCTGGCTCTGGTGATGATGCCGTTCTACCACATCTGCCGGACCCACTCGGTTCCGGGATATCTCAAGCTGCGTTTTGGCGAGAGCAGCCGGACGCTGTCCTCGATTTCATTCGCCTTCATGACCGTGTTGATGAGTGGGATCAACATGTACGCCATGGCGGTGGTGATGAGGGTCGTCCTGGGATGGGACATTCACTTCAGCATCTGGGTGTCATCGATCACGGTGGCGATCTACGTGGCGCTGGGCGGGCTGCGGTCGGCCATTTTCAACGAGGTCCTACAGTTCTTTCTGATATGGGCGGGCGCGTTACTGATCCCGATTCTGGGGCTGGTGGAAGCGGGCGGCTGGACCGGCATGAAAGCACGGATTGTGCAGAATCTCACGGAACAGCACGTGGCCAATCCGGGCGCGTATACCCACCTGTGGTCCACGCTGGGCGACTTTGGGAATAATCCGATGGGAATCAACTGGGTCGGCATCGTTTTCGGACTGGGTGCGGTGATCTCGATGGGCTACTGGACCACCGACTTCCTGGTGGTGCAGCGCGTGTTGTCGGCGAAAGACCTGCGCTCGGCCGAACTTGCGCCGATCATCGGGGCGGCTTTCAAGATGATGGTCCCATTTATCGTCATCCTGCCAGGCTTGCTCGGGTTGGCCCTGCTGCGCGATCCGAATACAGGCAATCTGCTGAGACTGGTACCCGGCGACCTCGCGTGGTCGGATGCAGGGCGAATGCACGGCCTGCACAGTTACGACGAGGTCTTGCCGCTCATGCTGGCGCGTTACTGCGGACCTGGCCTCCTGGGCCTCGGCATCACCGCGCTGATCGCAGGTTTCATGTCGGGTATGGCGGGCAACGTCAGCGCGTTTGCCACGGTTTGGACCTATGACATCTACGGCGCCCTGATTAACAAAAAGGCATCGGACCACGCGAAGGTAAAGATGGGCCGCTGGTGCACGCTGCTGGGTGTGGCCGTCAGCATCGGCACAGCGTACCTGGTGATGCATGCTCAAAGCATAATGGACTACGTGCAGGCGTTGTTCAGCTTCTTCATTGCTCCCTTGTTTGGCACCGTTCTACTGGGCATGTTGTGGAAACGGGCGACGCCGGCGGGCGGCTTCTGGGGATTATTTGCCGGGATCGGGTCTTCGGTCGGCATGTGGGCTTGGACCAAAGTCGATCCCACCGCAGTGAAATATGTCGCCCTGTCGGCCCAGGCGCAGGATCAGGCTCAGAACATGTTCCGCGCGCTGTGGTGCTGCCTGATCTGTGTGGTGGTCACGGTCGTGGTCAGCCTGGTGACGAAGCCCAAGCCAGATACGGAATTGACAGGTTTGGTCTATGGGTTGACAGACGTTCCACATGAAGAACACGTTTCGGTTTTCCACCGGCCGGTTTTCTGGGCGGTGATTGTGGGCGTAGCGTTTGTCATTCTGCAAATCGTTTTCTGGTAGGGAGGAATTATGAAAGCTGGCGGTTCCCTGTCGATATGGTTCTTCATCGGCGTGTCGATGTTGGTGAACGGAATTCTGATCACGGGGGCGGGCGTGTGGGAACTGGCTTCGCATGCGGACAGTCCGGTGCTGTCCCTGAATCACCACGCCAGCATCTGGTGGGGCGGATTTTTGCTGCTTTTCGGCGCGATTTACAGCTACCGTTTTTCGCCCGCGCGGGAACGGGCACGAGCTGCGGGTAGTTCCTAGATCTAGAGATATTTCATAGACGAAGAAGGATCTATGTCCAAAAAAATGACGATGGGCGTCATCGTCGGGAACCGCGGCTTCTTTCCCGACCAACTAGCGAAGTCCGGACGCGAAGAAATGATGCGGGTACTGGCACAGGCGGGAATCGATTGTGTGGTGCTCGGTCCGGAAGAAAGCAAGCATGGAGCGGTCGAAACTCACGAAGAGGCCAAACGTTGCGCGGCGCTGTTTCAGAAAAATCGGGAGCGGATTGATGGCGTGATCGTGGCCCTGCCCAACTTTGGCGACGAGCGCGCGATTGCCGACACCGTGCGCCTGGCGCGCCTTGATGTTCCGGTGCTGGTGCAGGCGACGCCCGATACCCCGGGCAAAATGACCATCGTTTCACGGCGCGACAGTTTTTGCGGGAAGATGTCGGCCTGCAACAACCTCCGGCAGTACCAGATTCCGTACTCGCTCACGACCCTGCACACGGTGAGTCCTGACTCCGCGGATTTCCAGAAAGACCTGTCGTGGTTCTCGGCCGTTTGCCGCGTTGCCAATGGACTTCGAAACCTTCGCCTGGGCAGCATCGGCGCGCGGCCGACTGCCTTTAATACGGTGCGCTACAGCGAAAAGTTACTGGAAGCGCAAGGCATTTCGGTCGAAACCATCGACCTGTCGGAAATCTTCGGGCGGATTGCGCGGCTGAAAGATAGCGACGCGACTGTTGAAAGCAAACTTAGCGAAATCCGCAAGTACGTCACCACCGGCGGCGTGCCCGAATCGGCGCTTATCAAAATGGCTAAGCTCGGCGCGGTGATTGATGGATGGATGAAGGCGACCGACGTCAAGGTGAGTGCGGTGCAATGCTGGACTTCGATGGAGGAGTACTTTGGCGTTGTGCCCTGCACCATTATGAGCATGATGAGCAACAACCTGATCCCGAGCGCGTGCGAGGTCGATGTTTGCGGAACCATCAGCATGTACGCTCTGGCGCTGGCGTCGGAAACGCCCAGCGCGCTGCTCGACTGGAATAACAACTACGGCGACGATCCCAATAAGGCTGTCTGCTTCCATTGCAGCAACCTGCCTAAGCACTTCTTTCAGGATGTGCGGATGGATTTTCAGGAAATCATCGCCGGCACCGTCGGGAAGGAGAATACGTTTGGAACCTGCGTCGGCCGCGTGAAACCGGGCGCGATGAGCTTTGCGCGCTTTTCGACGGATGACACAGCGGGCATTGTTCGCGGCTATTCGGGCGAGGGCGCCTTTACTAATGACCCACTGAATACGTTTGGCGGCGCTGGAGTCGTCGAAATTCCAAGGCTGCAAAATCTTCTCCACTACATTTGCGAGAACGGGTTCGAACACCATGTCGCCGCCAATTTCTCGACGGTTGCGGACGCAGTCCACGAGGCTGCCACTAGATACCTTGGCTGGCAGATGTACCGGCATCAGAACTAGGTTTCACGATTTGATCGTAGCGCTGCCGCAGCGAGGGCGGGGCGCCCTCGTGACAGCCGGCAAGGTGCCGGCGCAACGGTCTAGCGATTAGGGGCAAAGATGGCGATTGTCGCGGGAGTTGACTTCGGAACGTTGAGCGTCCGCACGTCGATCGTGGATAGCGGGCGGGGACTCATTGGATCGGCCGTCTCCGAATACCCTCTCCACCGCAAGCGGGAGGATCCCGAATACGCAACTCAGTCACACGCCGACCACATGCGGGCGCTGGCCGATTCGACCCGACGAGCTGTGCAGGAAGCCAGCGTCACGGGTGATCAAGTCGAGGCGATTGCCCTCGACACAACGGGCTCCAGCGTCATCCCAGTCGGAGAAGGTTTGGCGCCGCTCGACGATTACTACCTCTGGTGCGATCACCGCGCGAAACACGAAGCGGCGGAGATCACGGAACTGGCGCACCGCGACGGACTGCAGGCCATCGAGTGGTGCGGCGGGGTGTATTCGTCAGAGTGGGGTTTTTCCAAGTTACTGCACTGGCTCCGTCACAATCCTGATAAGCGGGGCAAGTTGGTGAGCGCCTTCGAACACTGTGACATGGTGGCTGCGACTCTGTGCGGTATCACGGATCCCGCCCAGGTCAAGCGCAGCGTTTGCGCGATGGGCCATAAGTGGATGTGGAATCCGGCATTAGGTGGGCTGCCGCCGGAAAACTTCCTGACCAAAGTCGATCCGCTCCTGGCAGGCGTTCGCGCGAAACTCGATGGGCAGTATTCAACTTCCAACCAGATTGCCGGCAAGCTGGCCCCGGCGTGGGCGGGGAAATTGGGACTGCGCGCCGGAATTCCCATTCCCGTGGGTGCGTTTGACGCCCATTGGGACGCTATCGGCGCCGGCGCAAAAGAGGGCGACGTGGTCAACGTAGTGGGCACGTCAACTTGCATCATCGCCTATGTGAAGCAGGCGGAGTTGATTCCCGGGGTCTGCGGCGTGGTGCAGGGCAGCGTTCATCCGCAATACACGGGCGTGGAAGCGGGCCTCTCGGCTACGGGCGATATCTTTAGTGCAATCGCACGCCGGGCAGGTACGACGGTCGAAAAGTTGAGCAAAGGTCTCGAAAACTACCATGCCGGTCAGACCGGATTGCTGCGCATGACGTGGGACAACGGCGACCGCACTGTGCTGGTGAATCCGAACCTGGGCGGCATCACGATCGGCTGGAACCTGCAGAACACGGCGCAGGATGAACTTTTTGCCGCGATCGAGGGCACGGCGTTTCATACGCGGGTGATTCTCGACCGCATGAAGGAATATGGTGCGCCCACGCGGCGCGTCATCAACGGCGGAGGCGTCCCGCAGAATAATGCCGTGCTCAACCAGGTCTATGCCAATGTGCTGGGCAAGCCGGTGCTCGTGCCCGCCAGCAAAGTGACCGGCCTCGGGTCGGCTATCTTCGCGTTCTTGGCAGCGGGCACGTTCCACACCATCGAGGAGGCACAGGAGAGGGTTTGCCCGTCATACCGCACGTTCATTCCGCAAGCCGCCGAGCAGAAGACTTATGAGGAACTCTACCCGCTGTACCGCCGGGTTTACTTTGGCTTCGGGAAGGCCGGACATGCAACTGACTACGGAGACGTGCTGCCGAAACTGATTCAGGTTGCCCGTACGGAGTCCTAGACACAAAGCCCATGAGACATCTATGAAAAGATGCAAAACGGTTCTTCTCGTCGTTATTCTTTCGCTGTTGCTCTTGGGCGCCCTTGCATCACATGCCCAAAGCAAACCCGCATTTGCTCCCGACAAAATGGAGACCGTTCTGTACGGCGCCGCCCACTATACCGAGTACATGCCGTACGACCGCCTGGAGCAGGACGTACAACTCATGCAACAGGCGGGCATCAGCGTAGTTCGCATGGGCGAGTCGAGTTGGGGATTGTGGGAACCGCAAGATGGCCATTTCGAATATGCGTGGATGGATCGCGTTGTGGACCGCATGCAGAAAGCGGGCATCAAAGTCATTCTCGGAACCCCCACTTACTCCGTGCCTGCGTGGATGTACAAAGAGCATCCCGAGATCTTCATCACGCGTTTCGGCGGACACACCATTACCTTCGGCTACCGCCAGAACACCGATCTGATGAACCCCGTTTACCGCACCTACTGCGAGCGCGTGATTCGCAAGCTTCTCGAGCACTACAAGAACAACCCCACCGTCATCGGCTGGCAGATTGACAACGAAACCTCGTCGGGAGGCGCGGCCAATCCCGATGTTCAGGCTGGATTCGACAACTACCTGCAGAAGAAGTTCCAGACCGTGGATGCACTGAACAAGGTCTGGGGATTGAATTACTGGGGCCAGCGTCTCAACGACTGGAGCGAGATTCCTCCCCAGGAAGGCATCATCAACCCCGGATGGAAACTGGAATGGGAACGCTATCAGCAGTGGATGACCACCGATTTCCTCGCCTGGCAAGCCGGCATCGTAAATGAATACAAGCGGCCCGACCAGTTCACTACTCACGATCTGGCCGGTCCGCCGCGCCCTGAAGTCAATGAACACGACATCGCCCGCAGCATGGACATCATGGCCGCCAATCCCTACCACGGCACCCAGGATCAGTTCGATGGGCTCGGTTCCACCATGGCGGGCGACTATACGCGTTCGCTCAAGGGGACGAATTACCTGGTTACTGAAACCAATGCGCAGACCATCGGCTGGGACTCCAAGGAGCAATTCCCGCCCTACGACGGACAACTTCGGCTCGACGTGTACACTCATCTTTCTTCTGGCGCAAACATGGTCGAGTACTGGCATTGGCATTCCATCCACTATGGACAGGAGACATATTGGAAGGGAGTGCTCTCGCACGATCTGGAGCCAAATCGTGCCTACGCCGAAGTAAGCCGGATCGCACACGAGTTACAACGGATTGGACCCGAGATCGTTGACCTGAAACGAAACAGCAAAGTCGCCATCCTCTACAGCAACGACTCGTATTACGGCATCGAGTTCATGAAGTTCAGCGACAAGGTCAACTACCGCACTATCTTGCGGCAGATGTACGACGCGCTCTACCGCCAGAATGTGGCCGTGGACTTCATTTTTCCGGAGAGCACCAACCTATCCGATTACAAGGTCATTCTAGTTCCGCCGCTCTATGTTGCGAGCGACGAGGTGTTGAACCGGCTAGTGGACTACGTGCACGGCGGCGGCCATCTGGTCATGGCCTTCAAGAGCGGATTCACCAATGAGTACGACACCGTCCGCTGGACCATGGCGCCCGGACCGCTTCGCAAAGCCGCTGGATTCCGTTACCAGGAATTTTCGAATCTGGCCAAGCCACTTGCCCTGAAGGCAGATCCCTTCCAGGCTGGAGCCGACAACAAAGTCTCGGAATGGGCGGAAATGCTGATTCTCGAAGGCGCACAGCCGCTGGCGTATTACGACCATCCATTCTTCGATGAGTACCCGGCGATCACGCGCAACCGTTTCGGCGCCGGGAGTCTGACCTATGAGGGCACGGTACTTTCCGACACGCTACAAACCAAAGTGTTGCTGGACGTGCTCCATCAGGCTGGACTCACCGGTCCCGACCAGGAACTGCCCGCCACCGTGCGCGTAAAGCATGGTACCAACCGCGACGGAAAGACAATCCATTACTACATGAATTATTCGAGCGATCCTCAGGCCTTCAAGTATGCATACAGGCCGGCCGAAGATCTGCTGACGCAGGCGACCGTAGCGCCCGCGCACACCGTTACCCTCAAACCATGGGATCTCGTGATCCTCGAAGAGAAATAGCCGGAACGGATCGCCATGATGAAACGATTGTCTTGCTTTGTTTGTTGGGGTTTCGCGCTGGCGCTGCTGTGGTCATGGTCTGTGCCTGCCTGGGCAGATCCCGCGCTTCCCAATCTGATTAGCGACCACATGGTTTTGCAGCAAGGCCGTGATATCCATCTTTGGGGGAAAGCGGATCCAGGCGAAGCCATTCTGATCAACTTCGCGAAGAATACGGGCACGGTGACCGCTGATTCGAACGGCCGCTGGAGCGTGCGATTCGCCCCGATGGCAGCAGGTGGGCCGTTCACTCTACGGGTTGCCGGAAAGCGAACGATCGTGGTCAAGGATGTCATGATCGGCGAGGTGTGGGTCGCCTCCGGGCAATCCAACATGGCTTTCGCCCTGAGTGGATCAGACGGCGCAGCCGAGGAGATACCGAAAGCTGACTACCCGAATCTGCGATTATTCAACGTTCCCAAGCGAGATGCATTGGATCCACAACCTGACACCCTCCCGGCAAATTGGCAGCCCTCCACTCCTGATACGGTGAGAGAGTTCTCCGCAGTCGCGTACTACTTCGCGCGCGATCTGCACCGTAAGTTGAATGTGGCGATCGGCATTATCGAAAGCGCGTGGCCCGGAACCGTCATCGAGGAGTGGATTGCCCCTGAGGCGGCCCAGCGTGATCCGCAGATCAAGGTGATGTTCGACGAGTGGAACCAGTCCGAAGGCAATGCATTTGCGGCTGATCGAATCCCCTTTGATCTCGAATTCGACGACTTCGAGTTGATTCCAGACCCATCCGGTCCTGGCAAACCGCTCCCCCTTGCCAACTTCGACGACGGACGCGCAAGCACTGCCCTCGGCGGCGGTTGGTTGTACAGCTGGAAAGATGCTCCCGAAACCACGTTTGATCTCATCGCTCCCGGCCGTGGCGCAAATGGCTTCGCCGCTCACGTCGCGGGGGCGACCGATGCCTCCGATGATTCGCGCCTGACTGCCAAATTCCACCAGGACGGATCGCCTGGCGACCTGAGCGCTTATGCCGGGATTCACTTTTGGGTTCGTGGCACCGGCTCGTTTCGCTTCTTCTCTCTTCAGCCGACGATTACCGACTGGGACGACTATGGCACGCAGTTACTTCACGCGTCGGCGGACTGGGCGCCGGTTACAATCTGGTTCCGGGACCTGCGGCAGGAAGGGTGGGGCGTAATGAACGACTTCACTCTGTCCAGCCTCACCGGCTTCTCGATCGAAAACGTCCCAACGGCCGGCTACCCGCACCGCCCTGCCACCGGCTTGTATCAGGGGATGATCGCCCCACTGCTAGCGTTCCCGTTTCGCGGGGCGATCTGGTACCAGGGAGAGAGCAATGCCCTACAGGCCCACAAATATCGTGAACTCCTGCCCGCTCTCATTGAGAGTTGGCGGCTCGCATCTCATCAGGACCAGATGCAATTCCTGATCGTGCAGCTGCCCAACCACGGCGCGATCCCCCGCCAGCCGTCCGAGTCTGCTTGGGCCGAGATGCGCGAGGCTGAACTGCTCACCTTGAGCCGGCTTCCGGACACGGGACTGGCCGTGACGATCGATGTGGGTGATCCGAAAGATGTGCACCCACATCGCAAAGCCGAGGTCGGGCAGCGTCTTGCTCTGTGGGCGCTCGGTACCACTTACAAGCAGCCGATCGTGTATTCCGGACCGCTGTACCAGTCCATGGCGGTGGAGGGAAGCAAGATTCGAGTCCGGTTGACACATACCGGCAGCGGGTTGAAAGCGAAGGACGGAGCTTTACGTGGCTTCGCGATCGCTGGGGCAGACCGAAAATTCCATTGGGCCTCGGCTATCATCGAAGGCGATTCGGTGCTCGTTTCTGCCCCCGAGGTCGAGACTCCGGTGGCCGTCCGCTATGCCTGGGCTGACAGCCCCGAGTGTAATCTCTTCAATGCCGAGGGACTGCCCGCATCGCCCTTCCGCACCGATGATTGGCCCGGCATCACGAAGTGAGACAGTTCGGGGGCTGGAGCTTAGGACTGTCCCGCTGTCGGCACCGATAGCAGGAAGAGGGCGCGGCGAAGCGCTAGGCTTCTCACCTGGGAGTTGCGCTACAGAACTTCGCTTCAAGCTGGCAAGCCTTGGCGTATTCGGCACGCGCCTGGCTGATTTTACCGACTTTCTGGTAGAGGTATCCCAGGTTGAGGTGTCCTTCTGCCAGATTCGGGTCCAGTTCAGTAACACGCTGATGCTCGCGAATGGCTTTCGCCATCTGATTGGTTTGGCTATAGCAGATCCCCAAGAAATTATGGACGTGCGCATCCTCCAAACCGAGCTCTATTGCTTTCTCCAGATGGGTCACGGCGGCAGCATAGTCTTTCTGCCGAAACAGCGCCAGTCCCAACTCCATCTGCGCCGGCGAAAAATTAGGCTGGATCACAATCGCCTTCTTGTACGAAGACAGCGCCGTCGCCGGATCGCTCGCCTGATCGAGAAGCCCCAACTGATACCAAGCCCGGTAGTTCTGGGGATTGCTCTGCAAGGCTTTGTTGAGCCAGCTTCTCGCTTCGTCCACATGGCCGAGCTTCGCCAGAGCCCGTGCCAACCCGGTCATGGCATTGTCGAAGTTGGGATTTAGCGCGATACAGCGCTGCAGTTCCTCGGCCGCGCTTTCCCAGTTCTGCCGGCGTAAGGCTGACTCGCCAAGCAGAAAAGGAATCACGTACATTTCGGGATCCTTTTGCTGGATCTCGGCGAGAATAGCCTCTGCCTTATCATCTTCCTTGCGCTGAAAAGCGTCCTCGGTTTTGAGGATGGAATTAAACTCCCACAACTTGTCCTTAGGATCGGCGAGACCTTGCTTGAGCGACTCGGCGGAAACTGCGGCGCGAAATCCGAAGTAGCCGAGAGCCCGTAGTTTCCCCTGAGCGTCGGGACTCAGATTTCCAGCACCTGCATCCTGGCGCCTAAAGGGATTGCGAGCCAGAAGCTCCTGCATTTTTCCCCGAAATACGGCAACCGTGGCAGGTTGCTGGGCAGCGATATTCAGCGTTTCTCCCGGATCGGTTTCAAGATCGTACAACTCTGGTTGGGGTGCTTCAATGAAGTGGAAACGCTCGCTTTCGAGCGCGTGCAGCGGACTCCAACCGAAAGAACTGAAGGGATAGAACGTCTCGCTGTAGGCAGGACCTTTTGTCGGCTGGCCAGCTCCGAATAAAGCATGTGCCTGAAACTGCGCGTGAATCGCATCCGCCGAATTCTGCATACCAGCCAGTAGCAGAAGCGTCGGGGCCACGGCTACGGTTTCCACGGGTCCGGGATGGTGGGCGGCCAAAATGCCGCTTCCGGCGGGCGGTTTCACGATCAGGGGTACGTGCATGGTGGCGTTGTACAGGAAGAAACCGTGCTCGTCTTCACTGTGTTCACCGAGAGATTCGCCGTGATCGCTGAGGGCGACGATCAGCGACGAATCATATAGGTGGTTCTGTTTGAGCCATGTCATCAGGTTTCCAAGTTCATGATCGGCGTAGGCAATCTCGCCGTCGTAGAGATGGCTGCGGTACTCGGAACGGTAGGGCTCTGGAGGATCATAGGGGCTGTGCGGGTCGTAAAGATGCAGCCAGAGAAAAAACGGGCGTCGAGGGATTTTCTTCAACCAGGCGATGGCATGTTCCACGCTCTCCCCGGCCCGCCTGTCCACCAGACCGATATCTTTCTGCTCTAAGGTTTCCGCCGAAAATGCATCGTCGTAAAAGTCGAAGCCGCGCGCCAGCCCCCAACTCCGATCGAGCACGAAGGCGCTGACCACAGCGCCAGTGGCGTAGCCGACCTGTTTGAACGCCTGGGCGACCGAACGAAATTGCGGAGCCAACGGTTGCCCGGTGAAATCCTGTATGCCGTTCTGAAAAGGATAAGTGCCGGTCAAGATCACCGTATGGGAAGGCCAGGTAAGCGGAACCTGCGAGATCGCTCGCTCAAACACGACCCCATCATGAGCTAGCGCATCGAGAATCGGAGTCTTGACCGTCTGGGCTCCATAACATCCCACGTGATCGGCACGGAGCGTATCGATGGTGATCAATATGACGCTGGGTTTCGTAACGCTCGATGGCGTAACGTCGCGCCGCGGCTGCGGTTTCGCCTGCCCGGGCGTGTTCGCACTTGTCTGCGCGAATACTGAGCACCCGGCTGACAGAGTGATCGTAAGCACCAGCGAAAGACTTGAAAAAAGAGTTGAGTACCGGAACATGCTTCTCCTGCGGCGCCGGTTGCTACTGTTCACGTCGCGTCTCCTCGTCTGTTGTCGCGTCGTTGGGACCGTTTCTTCGAGGGGGAACAGCGGCCCTCAACTCCTACTACATGCGTGAAAGTACCACAAAACAGCGTGTTCGAGGCCAAGACGTGGATCACCAATACTTCCTTTCCCGGCAGGATCGCTGATGTATGCCCAAAATAGGGCGATTTGTTTTAGCAGGTTGCACGAGCACAAGCATCGTGGTCGGGGGCTTCGATGTGTTGCTCGAATCCCCCGCTGAGTCCAACTCCGGCTAATCGGCCTGAAAACTGCAAAACTGGCAAAAGTGAAAAACTTGAATTGAATTTCTACTCCGAGAGATGCCACGGTGGGGAGATGACAGCACGGTTTGTGCGTTGCCGAATGTGCATAAAGTGTGAGGGACAGATCCTCACAAGGCCTCGCTGAACCACATATTCCTCGCAGGTTCAATTCTGTGAAGTGATTGAAGACGATTGTCATGGAGCGACAGAGGCGAATCCACTTTGCAAGTATCGAACTGCAAAGAACTGCACGGAAATCCCATTTCTGGCCTCCAGGGGCAATTCGCCCTCCCTAGGTACGTGTCGCCCACCTGCAATTGCTCCTGGGCTTTCCTGGACTCACTGGGAGCACTTCTGGGGAACGCAGTTCTACAGTTTCGCCGTCTGATTGCAATGCCTCCAGCAGAGTCGCACAGACTTGCTCTCTTGGGTGAGTGAATAAACGCCTTGTAGAGCATCCACCGTTCTGCGAATGCTGGAATTCTGCCCGAGAACTACCTCAACCCACGCTTACGCTGCGCACGGAGAACTGAAACCTTTTGACCTTGCCTTCGAAACGCTCCCTCAACATCTCGCTTTGACATGCGCGGCACGAAATCTGCTGGTGGCGTTTATTCACTCACTTGGTAATTAGCCCCTGTGTTGACCTATAGCGCTGGGCGCGATGGTATGACCCTGACTGTGCGCTGAATTCAAGCCAACTTCAGCGGAACGGACTTAGTTTAGTCAGTTTTGCAGTTTTTCGGAAAGTGAACGCTGCATCCCGAAACCCAGGGCAGGAACCAGCCAATGCCCGTGCGAAAAACTGCAAAACTGCCAAAACTGGTAAGAGCAGGTCCCTACTTCATTGGCTGCGGGGCATGAGATGGGGGAGTAGCAGACTCGGTGTTCGTGTCAATTCCGCAGCGGGTCTCAAAGTCCCTGATCAACTTCCTCTCCTGAAGGAAATTCCTCCTTGCTCGGTCATATCTAAATTTTGCCTTGTGTAGTACACGCCGCGACCAGCGGGTCAGAGGGCGGCCAGTCTCATCTACCATTCCGTGCTCCAGGCCCACCACTAGAACAGCTTTCTTCCACGTCAACTCCAGTGCAGCATCTTCAAATTGGTTGAGGACATCACCCTCGGTGATCACCCGAGGGGACAGCTTCTGCTCGGCGATGAATCTTTCGAGGGGTTTGCTGCGGCGGACTTCCGCACGGTCGATTTTCCGCTTGAGCAAGGGGAAGCGGGAGGGTACGAGGTTCGCGAGTATTTGAACACCGCCTGCCTCTGGTGTCTCGATAGCGATAGGCGCTCTGAGGTGCAGCAACTTTTCCAGCTGGGCAAAGAATTTTAGATCATGCCCACGACTACCGCGGATAGAAGCCGCGGCATGGGCCATCTCGTGAAGGAGCGTGCTCCTTACTTCGCGATCGCTCTTGTGCTGTTCCACATCGATCGTAATGACTTTCCGCGTCCACTCGCAGCGTCCCATCGAGTCGGGCATCGTGGCGATACTCAGCCGGTAAACGGGCAATCGCCCCCGCCAGTACTTGCGGTTGTAATCGGTAAAGACACCCCGTAGTCGTTCCTCGGTCCAAGCTGTCTTGTTAGATTGTTGGTTTGTTGTGCTGTTTTCTGTGTTCATTTTTCGATTCCCTCCAGTTCGCTTGCATGTCACAACGGGATTTCCATTTCCCCGAATCTGTCGGCGCGATGCCCCATCGGATCTGCCGAGGTTGTAGGCGCCAAACTTCCTTCTCTCTTCCTCTAGTCTTCATCCATCCGCTTTAGGGCCCAGTGGCAATCATCGCAGACCGGATCGTCGATCTCCGGATTGAAGTCATCGGGCATGTCTTCGCGACAGTTCTTGCATTTCAATTCTCCCCGCGCGGCCTGCTGCTCCCGCAGTTCCTGGCAGGCCTCACAGATCTGATCGTCGACTTCCGGCTCAAAGTCATCCGGCATCTCTACTTCCTGGCAGAAGATGCATTGCAACGTTTTCTTTCCCGATTTCGATTTCACTGGCCTTCCAACCGTGCGCTTCATGAACTTCGTCCCCCTTCCCCGTTTGGGTTGTGATTTACCCCGCCCTGTTCAGTTAATACTGGTCCTGTCTGGGACCGCTGATGGGTCGGGAATTCGTTGAGGCGCGCTGGCAACCTCGGCGCTCCTGCGTTCGATCGCACGCGCGGCATCTCTCAGGTCGCGTTCGCTCACGATGTTGTAGCGATCGAAGATCGATCGTGTCTTATGTCCGCTGATCTGCATTGCGACTCGCTCCGGAATTCCAGACCGCACCATGTTCCGTACCGCCGTGCGCCGTAGATCGTGGAACAGCAACTCGGGAACGCCGGCTTGCTCACACACCTTTTTCCACGCGCCGCGAAAGTCTCTCACCCGTTTTCCGTTCGCCCGCGTGAAGACATAATCGCTCGGGCTCTTGCCTGCGACGCACGGCTCCAGCAACCGGCGCACGGTATCGGTCATGATCACGATGCGTCCCTCGTCGTTCTTGGTTTCGCCAGGATAGAGTCGGATAGTGCCGCCCGTGACATTCACCTGCGCGACGCGGAGGTTGGCCACTTCCGAGAGGCGCCAGCCAAAGCTAAAAGCAACTTCGAACATTGCTCGCATCCAGATCCCCACGCTCGCCGCGGCATCCGCGAGCGGCTGGTAGGTGGCGTCTTCGACAAAACCTTTCCGCACGTTTCGCTCCGCCAGGCGCGGAAACGTCGGGATATCCGCAACTTTCCGCGGAGTGCATTTCTTGCCCAGATGAAACATCCGCTTGAGAGCCGACAACTCGCGGTTGATTGTGCCGTTTTCCGCGCCTTCCTCTTGCCGATCCACCGCGTACTTCCCGATGGCGGCGCTGGTGATCGCCGCCGCTGGCAGATGCCCGAAGATCGGCTTCAGGTGGGTCTCGTAGCGAGTCTTGACGTCGGAGGTCGACTTTCGGCCGGAGAGTTTGTAGTCGCGCATCATGTCCTCGGCGAGTTCGTCGACTTTGATTCGCCGTGTCTCAGGCGCCACAAAAAAGTCGCCGTTGGCCTCAGCCACCCGGCGCTGCAACAAGCGGCGAGCTTTCCGCTCGTCCGAGGTCCGCGACGACTCCCGGTAGACCTTCCCGTGCCGGTAATACACGAGCTGGTAGTTGCGCGAGTTGGGAGGCAGCCATAGCGATCCGCTGCCCCGTACCTTATTAGTGTCTGCCTTCATAAATCGAAATGACGCTTTTGGGTCTCGACGTAACGGTCGAGGTCCATGATGTCGAACCACCAGGCGCCGAAATCGGAGGCCGGGATGTAGGCCAACGCCCCATCCTGGACAAGCTTGCGGACGCGCCAGGCGGAACAGCCGAGATAGGCGGCGGCATCGCGCGTGCGCAGTAGCCTAGGGGTGACTGTAACGCCGACGGGCGCGGATTTTGAGGGCTTTTTCATCGCCGAGAATCCGCACACTTCGCGCAAACCCCTTGTTTGACGCCATGTTTGCAACGCGATGGGGCGCCGCTGGCGAGGTTGCCTCCGCCGCGTTTGTTGAGGGCGATCGTCTCTTCCTCCCCACTGAAGGGATTCGTGAACGTCACGCTACCCCCGAGTTCGGGATAGTCCGCCAGGATCGAACGCGGATGCGGCAGGAAGGAACTTCCTTCCGGACTGATTGCCACCAGCCTCTTCACATTTCGTGCGCGGGTACCTCCCTCGTAGGCCACCAGATTCTGCGCGACCGCCGAGCGCACGGTCTTGTAGACCAGCGGCGGCTTCCACCCCAGCGCGTCCGCGACGGCTTTCACGGTGACGGGCCCGCCCTGCTCTTCATTGAGCCGAGCGACCACCCGTGTCAACTGGAGGTCCTGCGCGGCAATCGCCCGCGGCGTGGCTGCGAACACACGCTCAAAGATCAAGTGAGCGACCGCGTAGTCTGTGAACTCGATGTCGATCGCTTTGGGCCGACGGGCACAACCACGGCAGAGCGCAATCGCTTGCAGGAATGTTATGAGGCGCTCGAAATCACGCCGGATTCCGGGACGCTCGAGCGGCATCCGACGCGGAAGAGAACGAAGCCATTTAGGCGGGCGCAGGAAGTCGCCTTCTCGCGCCACCAGGAGCGACATGGCTTTGTGCCAAACCTCAAGTTCGCCAGTGCGGATTGGTTCCGGCGGCGCACTTGCTCGAGAGCGCATCACCCGCAGCGATTGCGCTGGCGATTCATCTGCCCAAACGACTTGGAAACGTGACAGGTCGTCGACTGCGATTTTTGATTCGCTGGTTGTACTCATAACCACCGGTCGCCCAACTCTTTCGGTGATCGCTGTGCTCCGGGAGCGACCCTCCAACACGGAGGTCTCGTCCGTCAGCACACCCTCGGTTTGCGCCAGTCGAATCAGGTGCCGAGAGTCCTTGCCAGCGTGGTATTCGGTTAGCACCAGGATCTTGCCCGCCAGTGACCCTTCCCCGTAGAACAGGGCCTTGCCACTCAAGCCTGCCCGCTCCATGACGATTTCGGGAGCGAAGATTTGCAGAACGGCTTTCAGCGCAGAAGACTTGCCGCTCGATGGCGAACCGCGCAGCATCACCGAAACCGGACGGAGCAAAGTCCGGGACACGCCGGCGAGCGTGAGGACTAAGAGAATGATTTCCTCGCCGATCACGCCCAATCGCTTGAGCATATCGAGAACCCACGTCAGGAAGTCCTTTTCACGGATCAGTGCCCTCGCCCTCTTCAGCAGGAGCGATTCTTGTCGTTCTTCCTCTGCGCGCTGCCGTTCCCGCCCCTGCTCACGGTCTTGTCGCGCTTCGCTTCCCTCCGCTGTGTCCGACAAGTCGGTAAGAATTTCCTCGGGTGATATGAATGCGCCGCTTTCGCTGTCCGCTCTTTTTTTGTTTTCCGGTGCGCTCACCTTCCACCTCGGAGGAATGTTTGTTCGCGCCGTTTAGGTTTGTCGGTGTTGGGTTGCATTTCGTCCAACTCTCGACACTGTCGCAAGAAATCCGCGGCCCACTCGTCAATCGCCTGTTCGACAGCGGTATTGAGCTGCTTCATGGGCTGGAGAAAGCGGTGCGGATTGTGGATGCCTTTCCGTCGCAGGTACGCCAGCGCTTCGTGGAGCGATTGGCTCGAGTGGACGCGCGTTTGTTCGAGCAGTTCATCGCCGCGTTCACCAAAGCGCCGCCGCAGGTGGCGACCGAGCGCCTTGAAGCGAAACTGCACGAATCTAAAGTGACGGGGAACAATCGAGAACGCGGCATCGGCGATCTCCGGCCAACGTGAATCGATAATCTCCAGATGGTTGTCCCGCAGCGGTCGCGGAAGCAGGGAAGAGTGGAGTTCGACTTCAACGCGAAAGGCGTTCACTGCATTTTTTTGGTAGCACCGCACCAATTTTCCCGAAGAACGTGATCCGAAGCGGAGTTGTCCCGGACCGCCACGATCCGGGCGAAACCTACTTTTGCCGAACAGTGCGTGTTGCCGAACGAACTCGGCATCGACGCCGCTGGAAGGATGAAAGTCGATGGCCAGCTCGACGAGTGTGAGCCGAGGAAATCGAAGATGCTTGAAAACGCTCCAAGCCTCCCACGCTGCGATGCCCCGGAGATCGTCGGCCACGAGGGTAATGCGCCACCGCTTCGCCCAGCCTCGTTGCCTGTCATGCTGCCAGAATACTTTTGTGGCCGAATGATTCGATCGCATCTCGCGGACCCGCGCGTAAACTAGCGGTTTACCTTGCCGTCTCAGCCGGATATCTCGGGCGGTTTTGAATCCCCGGATTTTTGGTACCGGCATTCCCCGCTTCGCCCAGGACGGAACGCGAAATCGATCGAGCCGCACGGTACATTGGATTTCAGTTCCTGCCCGCTTCATGAATTCTCCGGAAGGTGGATTAGGTTGAACCAGATTCGTCGGTGTCAACCTAAAGTGCGTTGAGCCTTCAGCGCTTTCTCAACATAGGACAACGGCAGAAGGCACTGGTAGCCTTGCGAATCTTGCGCCAAGACCTGATTGACGTAGCGAGGCTTGAACTCCACGACCGTCAGCATTTTTCCTTCGAATGGCGGCTTATTGGTATTGGCGCACTCCCGACCGAGTATCTCTACGGTCCTAAAAACAAACTTTGCGCCCAATGAAACCGAACCTAGCGTAGTTGGTTTAACTGCTTTTGTTCGCACTTTCGCTTCTCCTTTTGTCGGGTATTGTCTGCGTGCCGTTGACGTGATCTGGACTCGGTCGAGTCGAATGGCCATCGCGCCCATGAGCTCGACGCCTCGGCTCATCCGTTGTCGGCACTACTTGCCCTGGCTCGCCAGCGAAGACCGGGATACTCTTTCTCGGTCGGAGGTCGTAGTTTCGTGTGACACTGCCAGATGCCGCTACCCGTGCCGCCGTTCCCACGCTCTCTGGAACCTTGCCTCTTCCCGATCGAGCAGCCTTTGTTCCTCTCGGTCTAGCAACCGCTGCTCCCGTTCCCGTTCTTTCCGATCCTCCTCCTCGTCATCGTCGGCGCCTTCTTCTTCCTCTTCGTCTTCTTCCTCTTCTTCCTCGTCTTCTTCCTCTTCGTCGTCGGGGTTCGGCTCAATCGTCCATTCTTGCTGCGTGCACAACCACTGCGCTACAGCCCGTTTCAAGAGTCGCGCGTCCATCACGTGCTCATGACCGTCAGTAAAGTGAATGGTCAAATAATCAATTTCTAAACCTGCTGCTTGGTGTTGATTTCACGCACACCCGCAGAGTGCACCGCGCAACAGACGCGGATCACCATCACGGACGACTTGTGCGCGTTTTTGAGTGTCTGGAAGGTCCGATCCATGTCGACACAATAGTCGGCGGCGGGGGAAAAGGTCCGGACACATCTTGCTTTATTTTCGGTGCGATGTGTCCGCGTCAGTTCGCAGGGGCACTTCGCTCCTGGATCTTCTCTAGTTTTTTTCTGCACGGAAGCTTTTCTGGTTTGGGCGTCTTCTGCGAACGCCGCCGCACCTATGCGCCGCTGCCACAAAGGCGGTTGATTCTGCGTCGCGGACTTTCGACAAACGGTTCTCAACGTACTCTCGTGGTCGAGGGAGACAGGTGTTGTGTCTGCGAGGCCGTCGTCTCCGTGCCTATCGGTGCTTGCTACAAGTTTGGAATTGACTACCGATTTCACTGACCGCCTCCATGTGATTTACTGCGGTCCGTATCGTCTGGGCCGCTGATGGAAGCGTAGAAAAAAATCTGTTTCTTGGGCTGGACGTATCTACAATTGTTTGAGGCGAGATGTGTCCTTGCGCTTGGCAGCATGCGCCCGGCGGCGCCGCTTCCTCAAGTCTTCCCGAACCGAGAATTCGATCGCCCGCTTATCCACTTCTAATCGCCGCCTGTCTTTCTCACTACCCTTCGAGGCGAACCGGTCGAATTTCTTCCGAAGGCTGTCGATGATGAGTGTCAGTGGCCTCTTGTCTCCCGTGATGGTGGCCACTAGCGGCGCGACCAGCGCCCAATGTTCACGTGTTGGATGCTTTCCCTTACGCTCAGGTTTTGTCTTCTTCCTTTTACTCACGCGTTCTGGCTTCTTTCCTGCCATCACACGGTAGATCAGGTCCAGAAGATATCGGTCGCGCCCCGCTGTGACATTCGCTTTGCCACCGTCCTTGCCGCCAATTCTGATGTCGTTGAGATATGGGCCGTAGAACCCGGAAACCCCTCTTCGGTAGACGTCAGCTTGAGTCCGGAGGATTGGCGCCACATCGTAGGGGACACGAATGTCGACAGGGATGTTTTCTTTGAGCTGGCGGTCGATTGCCTCTACACGGTCGGCAAGGCGGTCCAACTCATCTGCCACATCCCTCGCGTCGTTCCGGAAGCGTTTGTGCTTCCTGACTTCCGCCCTTGCTTCCTTTGCCGTGGCACCGCAGAAACGAAACGATAATCTGACTACGTCGTCTCTATCCAGTCCGAGCCTGTCGAGCTTCCGCAGCGCCGCGAATGCCAGCCTGTCATTTTCGATCCGTCGCCGAACTTCATTCAACCGTTCGCGCATGTTCCTACACCGGCCTGATACTCCGAATCAGGATACTCCCCGCTGCTCCACTGCCCACATTTCTCAAACCCATATAGAGCGGACTCCTGCTGGCGATCCAGCTGTCACCTGAGCAAGCTCATATAGACTGGTCCACCTCTTGCCATCATCCCGTCGCCTGACCAAACTCATATACATGACGGCTGAACGCCGCTTCCTGATCGATCACCTGCACTCCGGCAATCAGCCCGCTTCTGCTCCATGTAGCCGCCAATCCTGCCCATCAGCCTTCTGCCTATCCCAAACCCTAGTCGCCAGCCCTGTGATAGCTCCTGGGCCACCTGGGACCACCTGGGGACAGTTCTGGGGATTGCCTGCACCCCGATTCTGGCTCTCAGCAGCACCGCCATTGCGGATTCTCCGCTACTTCACAGCAGTTCGAGATTCCCTTGCTCCTGCAAGTTTCACCCGCTACTTCAGCAGTTCTCTTGCTCATGCAGGATTCTCAGCGGGGGTTATCCCAGCGCGAAAACCTCATCTTGCCATTCTGCACAACGCTGCCCGCCATCCCCGCAGTGCCAATTTCAAACTCATACACAGCGGCAGTGAAGCACACCTTGAACCCTTGAACTGCACCTGAATCTGTGTTTCGCCAGGGCGCAACGGGAAGCCCCGAAATCGCTATGGCCTTGGTCAGACACGGAACTGGCTGGGCTGTTCCAGTGTGATCAACTTCTGTGGGCACTCAGCGGCGGCATGTGGTTTGGCATCAAGGGCTGGCGTACAATTCAGCAGCCCCGATTTTGAGCTTCAAAAACGGCGCAAAGAAACCCGTGAGTCCGCACAAGCACCAGATCGCCGATTACCTGCGGCCCAAAACGGTGGCGATGTTGTTGCTTGGGTTTTCTTCGGGCCTTCCCTTTCTCCTGGTCGGCAATACGTTCGGCTACTGGCTGCGCGATGAACACACCTCCCTGAAGGCGATCGGGTTTCTTTCCTGGGTGGGCATTGCCTATTCGCTGAAGTTTCTGTGGGCGCCCTTGATGGATCGCGTCGAC
>Ga0209698_10000416_pt1 | contig 48910 bp, 37 predicted proteins | sample LitLauG_LLR_2012_FD_187203 | JGI IMG/M metagenome (GOLD analysis project Ga0209698, IMG submission 187203) | Freshwater sediment microbial communities from Pennsylvania, USA - Little Laurel Run_MetaG_LLR_2012 (SPAdes) (version 2) | ecosystem: Environmental > Aquatic > Freshwater > Creek >...
GCAGAAGTACGTACGTCCCGACCGCCGCAGCGGCTGGGAGCTCTAGCGCACTACTGAAAGACTCGCAGCCGTCGCGGTTTGAAAGGGCGCGGCTTCGAGCCGCGCCACTAAGTGCTACAAATTCAACGGGGCTTCAGAGACCGCGTGAGAACTGATTCTCCGATGAACTGGCAGAACAGAGCAGTCGAGATGGAAGCCCCGGAGGGGCGTCTGACGATAGCCCGGCGCTTCAGCGCCGGGAATAGTGGAAAATCCCAGCCCGTCCCGGAGGGACGGCTGAAGGTCTCACGCACACTCTTCAGCCCCTGGGAGACTGTCCAGAGGCAGCTCGAGTTTTTCACCAGCGTACTAGCGCGTTACTTGTAGGGGTCAACGTATCAGGCGAGGAGGGATCAATGTCTGAGACTTCGAGAAGAGATTTTCTCAAGAGCACAGCGACATTCGCGGCTACGGCCGGCTTTCTTTCTTCTGGCGTATTCGAGCTGCGCGCCGACCCGCTGGGCATGCCAATCGGATGTCAGACCTGGCCGGTCCGGGAAATGATCGCCAAGGACTTTCCCAGCACGATCAAGCAGCTTGCCGCCGCCGGATTCCAGACGATCGAGCTGTGCTCGCCCGTAGGCTACGCCGATAACGGCTTCGCTGGCCTCGCCAAATATAAAGGAGCCGAACTCAGGAGAATCCTTGCGGACGCAGGTGTCACCTGCGTGAGCTCCCACTTCGGAATCGACGAGCTCAGGAAGAATCAGGAAGACCGAATCGCGTGGGCAAAGGATGTCGGTCTGACCCAGATGCTCGTACCCAGCCTCGACGGCCCCGAGAAACCGACCATGGATGACGTGAAGCGCGCCGCCGACGAATATAACAAAATGGGCGAACAGTCGGCCAAAGCTGGCATTCAGCAAGGCCTTCACAATGAGAACTTCGAGCTCTCGCTGGTTGATGGCAAGCGCACTTACGACGTGCTGTTCGATCTTCTCGACCCGAAGCTGGTCAGGTTTCAGTTCCAGGTCTCCACCATCAGCAAGGGCTACGACGCCGCCGAGTATTTCACCAAGTACCCGGGCCGCTTCATTTCCATGCACGTGCAAGGCTGGGCCGCGGCAACCAAGAAAGTCATGCCGGTGGGTCAAGACTCTCTGGATTGGAAGAAAATCTTCACGGCCGCAAAAACGGGCGGCATAAAGAACTACTTCGTCGAAATGAACCTGGAAATGATGAAGGCCAGCGTTCCGTACCTTCACAGTCTGCAGGTCTTATAAACCGACCGTTCCGACTGACATGGCAAGGGCTGCCGTAATACACTTTGCCTGCCCCAATCCGGAGCCTATAATGCTGCAGCCATGGCCTTGGCGAATGGCACCAGACTAGGTCCCTATGAGATCGTCGCCCCGCTCGGCGCCGGTGGCATGGGCGAAGTCTATCGCGCGCGAGACACGCGCCTCGACCGTATCGTCGCCATCAAGATTCTCCCGCCGCATTTCGCCGATGATCCCATCCGCCGCCAGCGCTTCGAGCGTGAGGCCAAAGTCGTCTCCAGTCTGAATCATCCGAACATCTGCACTCTGCACGACATCGGCCAGCAGGACGGCGTTGACTTCATCGTCATGGAATTCCTGGATGGAGAGTCGCTGGCGGAACGCCTGGAAAAAGGTCCGCTCCCGCCGGCGAAAGTTCTCCAGTACGGAACCCAGATCGCCAGCGCCCTCGACAAAGCGCACCGCAACGGTGTCACTCATCGCGACCTGAAGCCCGGCAACATCATCCTGACCAAATCCGGCGCCAAGCTTCTCGATTTCGGCCTGGCGAAAGCCGACACACCGAAAAGCATTGCGGCGACACTCAGCGACGCCACTCCGCGCCCCATGCCCATGACCAGGGTGGGCGCGATTATCGGCACCGTCCCCTACATGTCGCCCGAGCAGTTAGACGGCAAAGAAGTCGACGCTCGCAGCGACATTTTCTCCCTCGGCGCGGTGCTGTATGAAATGGTCACCGGCAAGCGCGCGTTTCAGGGCCAGAGCGAGTTTAGCGTTGCTTCCGCCATCCTGCACAAAGACCCGCCGCCGATCAGCACGCTAGAGCCTCTTACGCCGCCGGCTCTGGAACGCACCATCCGAGTGTGTCTGGCCAAAGATCCAGACGAACGCTGGCAGTCGGCCAGCGATCTTTGGAATGAGTTGCGCTGGATCTCCGAGGGAGGCTCGCAGTCAGGATCAGCGCCCGGAACAACATCCGGACTGAGTACCGGAATAAGGCTCGGCTCGCAGACCGGAGGCGAGATTAGGCCCGCTACCTGGCGAGCGGTCCGCCCGCATATCGCCTGGATCATGGCCACGCTGTTTGCGGTTGTTGCCGTCTTCGCCCTCCTGCTCGCCTCCCGCTCAGGGCGCGGTCCCAAGCCGCTCGCATTCCGTCAACTGAACTTTCGCCGCGAGGCTGTCTTTCAAGCCGCCTTTGCCGGCGACACGATCGTCTACAGCGCAGCGACCTCCGATAACACGCCGCAAGTTTTCACCGTCCGCCCCGACTACCCCGAGCCACAACCGCTCGGTCCCCGCGGCATGACCCTGCTCTCCGTCTCATCGAAAGGCGAACTCGCCGTCCTGCTCAATGCCCACTACGTCTGGTATCGCCTCTTCACCGGCACGCTGGCGCGCATGACCGTGGGCGGAGGCGCCCCGCGCGAAATTCAGGATGGAGTTCGCCAGGCCGATTTCTCGCCCGACGGATCGCAACTCGCCATCATCCGCGAAGTAGGAGGCAAGGACCGCTTGGAGTATCCCATCGGCCACGTGCTCCGCGAGGTCAGCGGCTCCATGAGCGACGTGCGCTTCTCTCCGAAGGGCGATCGCATCGCCTACTTCGAGCACCCCCGCAAATGGGACGACCGCGGCTCCGTCAACACCGTCGACCTCGCCGGAAACAACACGGTCCTTTCGGAAGGTTACTGGAGCGCTCGCGGTCTAGCCTGGGCGTCCGACGGCGAGGAGATCCTTTTCTCCGCCAGCCAGAGCGGCGGCAGTTACACGGTCTATGCCGTGACTATGGCAGGAAAGCGGCGCATCGCTTACCAACCGCCCGGCGGCTTCACCATCCAGGATGTCGCCCACGACGGTCGCTGGCTCGCCACCCGCGGCGACTTCCGCTACGCCGCCATGGTCCGCACCGCGGGCGGGGCTGAAGATCGCGACCTCTCATGGCTCAACACTTCGCACGCGCGCGCCCTCTCTCAAGACGGCCAGACGCTTCTTTTCGCCGAGACCGCCCTCGGCACCAACTACGCCGTCTGCCTGCGCAAAACCGACGGTTCCCCCGTGCTGCGTCTCGGCGAAGGATGGCCCGCCGACCTCTCGCTCGACGGCAAGTGGGTTCTGGCCATAGTCCAATCGCCTCCCCCCAAACTCCTGATCTATCCCACCGGCGCCGGGGAAACACGCCAGCTCGAGCGCGGTCCGATCGAACACTACACCACCGCCCAATGGTTCCGCGACGGCAAAAGCGTGCTAATCGGCGGCAACGAGCCCGGCAAAGGCACGCGCTTCTACAAACAAGATCTCGACGGAAGCCCTCCGCGTCCGGTCACTCCCGAAGGCACTCGCGACGGTCTTCTTTCCCCAGACGGCAAGCTGGTTCTGGCACGCGGCCCCGAAGGCAAGTACTCCATTTACTCAATCGAGGACGGCAAGCCGGGCGGACAGTTGAGCGCCGATCCGCGCCCCGTTCCTGGTCTCACCGACGCCGACGTTCTAGCCCGGTGGAGTCCGGATGGCCGCTCCGTCCTGGCCTACCGCCGCGCCGAAATCCCCTACCGCTTAGACCGCGTCGACCTGGCGACCGGAACCCGGACGCTCTTCAAGGAACTTGCCCCCACCGACCGCACCGGACTCCTCTCCCTGCGCGAAGTCTTCGTAACCGACGACCTGCAGTCCTACGCCTACACTGCCTACTACCAGGTCTCGAGCCTCTTCGTCTCCGAAGCCAGCAAATGATGGAGGTCAGGATTTTCTTAGCGTCATTGGGGTTCTTCTTAGCGACCTTGGCGGTTAAAGCTTTGCTTGTCCATCCAAAACTGCCGCCGTTGGATCGCTGGGTCTATAATGTCTCAAGCCTTGCTGTAGTCCCATGACTGAACAGATCAAACGAAAGCTGCAGGAAGAGATCAACGCGCTCGAACACGAGCTGATCCACGAGCTTCCCAAAGAAATCAAGAAAGCTGCCGCCCTCGGCGACCTCAGCGAAAACGCCGAGTATCACATGGCCAAGCAGCGCCAGGAGTTCGTCAAGGCCCGCGTCCGCCAGCTCGGCAAGCGCCTGGCCGACCTGTCCATGGTCAACATGAACAACATTCCCAAGGACAAAGTTGGCCTCGGCTCGACCATCAAGGTCTTCGACACCACCAAGAACGAAGAGTTGGAATACAAGCTGGTGACCAGCGAAGAATCCGACGTAGCCACCGGAAAAATCTCCACCACGTCGCCCATCGGCCGCGCCCTTCTTAATAAGAAGGTAGGAGACGAGGCGGTCGTAGTCACCCCCAACGGCAAGCGCACGCTCGAGATCTTGACTCTCTCCACCATTCACGACGAAATCGAAGGCGAAGCCCCAAAAGAGGCCGAAGCATAATGTCGGTCTCCTGGACTAGCGCCTTCGGCCGCGCCTGCGGAGTCCTGCTCGACACCATCGTCCGCTGGCTAGCTCTCTCCCGCATCAACCCCAACGTCCTGACTTTCATGGGACTGGTGGTGAACGCGTGCGCCGCCGTCCTGTTCGCCTCCGCCAACGCCGAAAACCAAAGGCGCTTGTTCTTCTACGCCGGCCTGGTCATCATCTTCTCCGGCTTCTTCGACCTGGTCGACGGCCAGGTCGCCCGCGCCACCAACCGCGTCACCCGCTTCGGAGCCTTCTTCGACTCGGTCGTCGACCGCTACAGCGACGCCTCCCAATTCCTCGGCCTGCTGGTCTTCTACGCCCGCGGCGGCCGCTTCTTCTGGGTCGTCCTGGCCGCCTTCGTCATGATCAGCGCCATCATGGTCAGCTACACCCGCGCCCGCGCCGAGAGCCTGATCGGCTCCTGCCGCGTCGGCTTCATGGAGCGCCCCGAACGCCTGGTCCTGGTAATCCTCGGAGCCCTGTTCAACCGCATGGCCCCAGTCTTGTGGGTGATCGCAGTCCTAAGCACGATCACCGTAATCCACCGCATGCGCTACACCTGGACCCGAACGCAAGACCCCTCAGTCTCCCTCACTCCAGGCCAAGCCGCGTAGAGAGCCCTCGTAGGGACAGCCGCCTCGGCTGTCCAGTGTGGGGCGGACACTCCTGTCCGCCGCATTTGAGTTTGACTCTTCGCCGGACATTGTCATCCGAGCGGCGAGGAGATGCTCGGAATTGAGGTACCCCCCTCCCCCTGGGTCTATTGCCATCATCGGGTTAGCGGAAAATCGCGAATTAATCCTAGGGGCACAATAATTTGCGGGCAAAATCTTGAGAACGCACGGCTTAGAGTCGGAGCTATACTGCAACAAAATCTGATACCTTGTAGCTAAGATCATTGTTCCTGCGGAGTTGGGAGATGTGGATATGGCTGGATCCGCGCAAAATCTTGAACGCCAAAGACTTACATGCAAAATATTGTGAAATAAGGAGTTAATGTTGCTACATGCGGTGGGCTTTCCCGTTTTGGGAGTGGATGGTTCGTATTGCTTACAGCTAAACACTATACATGCATTCTAACATCCGTCAGCAGCGTGAGCTGTGGATCGTACTTCGGATGAGCCTGTGGGAGTAGGAGTTAAAATATTTTGTGGGGGCTTGACAGGTTGTGAAGTGAAGCGAGATCAAGAATTGGAAAAGGAACAAACAGGGGGTGCCCCATCCTTATCTCGCGCACTTTGCGAGATAGGGTGGGGCTTTTGATCGTCTGGTCGATGGGAAAAGGGTTCCGCCCTGGTACCTGCACTGAGAATCACAATCAAAGGCGGCGGACAGGAGTGTCCGCCCCACACGCTTCACTTCCGGTTCAGAAACTCGATCAGCAGCGGATTGACTACCTCGGGACTCTCGTAGAAGCCGACGTGGGCGGCGTCTTCCAGGGGATGAAACTCGGCCTGCGGAATCTCCGCGAGGACGTCTTTGCTGACCTCGAAGGGAACGTCTTTGTCGAGCTTGCCCCACACCAGCAGCACCGGCTTGTGGCTCTCGCCCACGCGGCGGAAGTCGGCACGCACATTGAAGGTCAGGTAATCGCGCAGGGTCGACAGCAGCGCGCGGCGAAATCCCTTGTAGCGCTTCTGCTCCGCATACTTCGCGAAGTAGTCGGGATAGCGCTCGGGATGCCGGAAGTCGTCCTTCTGTCCGTCGGGCAGGGAAGGCGCGAGTTGCACGCAGGCCCAGTATTCGCCCACGATCGGAGTGCTGATCTGCCACGGCATGGGCTCGCCCGGCCAATGGCCGGGATCGAACAACGCGAGCGCGCGCACTTTCTCCGGATGCCGCGCCGCGAATGTCGCCGCGATCGGACCGCCCATGGACGAGGCCACCAGAGTCACCGGCGTTTCGAGGTGCAGGGCGGTGAGCAGTTCTGACAGTTGCCGGTTGTACAAATCCGCGTTGTAGTGAACGTGTGGACGATCGGAGAATCCGCGGCCGTAGAGGTCATAGCGCAGCACGCGAAAACCGGCCTTAACCAGCGGATCGAAGGTCTGGTCCCACAAGTAGTAGGGGACGGAGAACCCGTGAATCAGAACCACGGTGCGGCCGGTCGCAGGCCCGGCGAGGTCGTAGTGCGTGAAGCCGTCGGAGAGGTGGACGAAACTTCCCGTCGCGTTGTGGCGGACGGCGTCGGTGAGTTCTTCGCGCTCTATGTTGTGGCGCGCGCAGTTGACGGCGAAGTAGAGGCACGCCGCTGCCAATGAGGACAGCACGGCAACGACCACGATCCGTAGAATGCGCTTGCCCATGTCTCCCCGGTCTCCTCGCGGGTTGCGAGTTACGATATCACCATCGGACACGGGCGGTGCTAGACTATCGGGTCGCATCGCTGATTTTCGGGGCGACGATTCTGGGGACAAACCTTGCCGACTGATCCAGTGCTGGTCGTTCACGGCGGCGCCTGGGCCATGCCTGATGACATGGTCGATGCCCACATCCGCGGCGTGAACAATGCGCTGGCTGCGGGATGGCGCGTGCTCGAGCGCAGCGGCACGGCGCTCGACGCTGTCGAGGAAGCCGTCGTCATCATGGAAGACGATGAGACTTTCGATGCGGGAAGGGGCAGCTTCCTTAACCGCGACGGAAGGGTGCAACTCGACGCGCTCATCATGGATGGCGCCACTTTGCGCGCTGGAGGTGTGGGCTGCGTCGAGCGGATGCGCAATCCGGTGCGGGCGGCGCGCAAGATTCTCAGTGAAAGTCCCCACGTTTATTTCGTCGGGGAAGGCGCGGAGCAGTTCGCCGCGCAGCACGGCCTTCCGCTGTGCAAGAACGAGGACTTGATTATTCCGCGCGAAGTCGAGCGGCTGCGGGAGTATCAGGCGAAAAACCCCACCCTTCGACAAGCTCAGGGCGAGCTTTCTCGCGCCAAGGACGCGCCAGAAATGGGGCACCCGGCGCCGGGCGCGGACCTTTTCGCGCCTCCTCGTGATGATGATGCAACGATTTCGCACGATACTGTGGGGGCTGTCGCGCTCGACCGCGACGGCAACATCGCGGCGGCCACTTCCACCGGAGGCACTTTGAACAAGGCTCCGGGACGGCTCGGCGATTCGTCGCTGATTGGATGCGGCTGTTACGCCGACAATCTGAGCGCTGCAGCGTCAACCACCGGATGGGGAGAGCCCATCATGAAGCTCGTGCTCGCCAAGTGGACTGCCGACCGGATCTCTGCGGGAAATCTCCCGGAGTGGGCCGCGCAGGAAGCGATGAATTATCTGAAACAGCGCGTCAACGGGCATGGCGGCATCATCGTGCTCAACCCTGCGGGACACATCGGCATCGCGCACAACACTCCGCGCATGGCCTGGGCGTATAAGACGGTGAAGAAACAGGACGCGGGCATCGAGCGAAACAGTCTGTAAGAGTGTGTGGGGCGGACACTCCTGTCCGCCTGCCTGCAGCTTAATCTGTGTGCCCTCACGCTCGGAGGTGCGCTTGCTTCCCGGCATTGGCGGACAGGAGTGTCCGCCCCACACAGTCATAGCCAGCCTTTGGTGCGTGCGATTCTTGCTGCCTCGACGCGGTTGCTTGCCCCGAGTTTGCTGATGGCTTCGGAGAGATAATTCCGGACTGTGCCGTCGGAAAGGCCCAACTCGGTGGCGATGTCGCCGCTGGCCATGCCTTCTCCGGCGCGGCGGAGCACCTGGCGCTCGCGGTCGGTGAGAGGGTCCATCTCGCCCCAGGCTTCGGTGGCGAGTTCAGGATGGATGACGCGCAGGCCCTGATGGACGCGGCGCACGGCGTCGGCCAGTTCTTCGGCGCGCATGTCTTTGAGCAGGTATCCGGAGGCGCCGGCTTCGAGGGCGCGGCGCAAGTACCCGGTGCGGGCGAAGGTAGTGACGATCACGACGCGCGTTCCGGTGCGGCGGCGCTTCAGTTCCGCGGCGACATCCAGGCCGCTCATGTGGGGCATTTCGATGTCGGTGATGAAAACGTCGGGCTTGTGGGTGAGGACGGCTTCCAGCGCCTCTTTGCCGTTGCGCGCCTGAGCGATCACGGAAATGTCGCCTTCGATTTCTAGCAGGGCGGCCAGCGCGCCAAGAACCATGCCCTGATCTTCGGCGAGGACGACGCGGATTGTTTTGCGTCCTTCTTGTAGGCTTTCTCTTGCCGGAGGGTTCAATTCTGGGGGCCCTCGTCTTTTGACGCTATGTCTTTCAGGGGGAGAGTGATGGTCAGAGTTGTACCGGATTGGTTGCGGCGCTCGAGTGTGCCGCCCAGCATTTCGACGCGTTCGCGCATGCCACGAAGTCCGTTGCCTTCGATGCTGGAGAAGCCGAGGCCGTCGTCGTGAATTTCCAGACGGCAGGATCCGTTCTGCTGTTCGAGACGCAAGCGGCAGGTCCGGGCCTGCGCATGACGAACCACATTGGTGACACCTTCGCGTACAGCGAGGGAGAGCACGCTCTCCTGCATAGCGGGCAACTTGACGGTGGTGGCGTCGTCGCATTGCACCGTCAGGCCTGCGGTTTCGAGCGTTGCCTTGGCTTGCGCCAATTCGGCGGCCAGACCTTTAGCGCGGTAGCCACGGATTGCATCCCTGACCTCGGACAAAGCCTGGCGCGAGATTTCCTCCACCTCTCGGATTTCTCTTCCCGCGCGCTGCGGATCGCGATCCATGAGTTTGCCGGCGAGTTCAGACTTGAGAGTGATGACCGAAAGCGTATGGCCGAGGACATCATGCAGATCGCGAGCGATGCGCTCGCGTTCGGCGACTTTCGCCAAGTGCTCAATTTCTTCATTCGCCTTGCGCAATTTCCGGTTCATGCGATTGCGCTCAGCAAAGAAAGTGTTTCCTGCGCCGATGACCACCGGAAATAGTCCAGAGTAGAAGAGTGTCCAGCCGTTAATGTGCAGCAGCAGGCCTTCCACAGTGCCAACAATCCCGACGGTGAATAGGCCGAGGACCGAGGCGGTCTTGGTGTCGACGCAAAACGGAAGCATCGCCGCCGCAAAAATGAAGAATGTACATGCGCCAGCATTGATGGGCATGAACATGATTCCCAAGAGCATCATCCCGCCAATGTGAACCAGGGCTCTCGGGCTCTCCAGGGCAAACAAGCCAAAGTAGAAAAAAAGAAATACTACGGCGCCAGCGATGTCGAGAGTCCAGCTTCGCAAGCTGGCGTGACTAACGACTGGGTCAATGAAGAAGAATCCGAGGTAGACGACCCAAAGCAGAGGACTCCAACCGTGGTCCTTGTCCTTGAAGATGATTCTCCACGGCTTCAGTTTCCACCGACTGCCGGTCGCGCCCTGTTCGAGACGATCAAATGACATCAGTGGCATAAGTCTATTGTCGCTCCGGATGTCAATTCCGGCCACACCCCAGGATGGGTCCTACCCCGTACCAGACCAGGGCGGCCGCGGGGACGAGCAGGGTCAACCACTTTGCTCCGCCGTAAAGCGCGGCGATGCCGAGGATGATGAGAACCAGGGTCCACGCCATAGCTTGTTTTGAGTTTGTGCCTTTCGAGTTTGTGTTCATCGTCGATTCCTCTTGCTGAGAAAGAGAAGCCCTGAAATCTTCGGAGGAATTCGGTCCAGCTTCGCTGGACTGGACCGCCGAGGGCAGCTGTTCCCCCATGATCTCGTCCTCACTATCCGTACATCTTTTCTTGGTCGCGCTGGAAACCGATCCGGGCCACGCCCAGGCAAATCATGGTGAAGGCGCCCAAGACTTCCCAATGCGTCGCATTCGATTGGTGTGCTCCTGCGCCCACAACTCCCAGCGCCAGTTGCGACAAGTGATACGGCGGGAGCACTAGCGCGATCTGCCGGACAATTTTCGGCAGGAACATGAACGGCACCCACAATCCGCTGCAGAATGACATGGGCAGGTAAATAAGGTTGATGGTCGGAGGCGCCGAGTTCGGCCCGGCGAAGTATCCGACGGCCAAGCCCATGGCGGAGAAGGGCAGCGAACCGACGACCAGCGTTCCCAGAAGTCGGGCAAAATCGGCGACCGGCATGCGCACTCCGCCGAGAGTCAATCCCAAGGTGAAGAGCGCCAAGACGATAATCGCGCTGAAAATCATGCTTGTGACTACCTTGGCGGCGAAATAGGCAAACGGCGGCATGGGGCTGGCGCGTTTCACCTGCAGCCATCCCAGGCCGCGGTCCGACGACAAGCCTGCCGCGGTCCCAAACAGCGAAGCACCCATCACGCCAAACGTGCCATAGGTGGCGATCAGATACGTGGGCATGCCCGTTCCGCTGATCGCCGCCTTCGAGTTCAGCACCAATCCGAACAGAACGTAAAACATGATGGGAAAGCTGAGCACCGACGCGGTGTACATGCGCAGGCGGAGGTTCTTCAGGAATTCGTACTTGGCTTCCTTCAGGTAGATGGTCGCGGTGTGACGTGAGGAGCGTTCGATCCGGGCGTGGCTCAAAGTCATGGTTGCCGTGCTCATTGCGTCTCCTCGGGGCTCTTGCGTGCCCATTCAGTTGGAGTGATTTCCGTTTTTTGCGCCGTCCTGAGTCAGGGCCAGGAAGGCTTCTTCGAGCCCGGCGCTGGTGATCTCCAGCCCATACAGCGTTGCGTCGCGCGCCAGCAGTTCGCGGACTACCGGTTCGGCCTCGCTGGCATGAATCTCGACGGCCTCGCGGTCTTCTTTTACCTCGGTCACGCCGGGAATCTGGCGCAGGCTGTTAATGGTGAGGCTCGTGATGCAGCGAATCCGCTTGCCGCTGGTTTGAGCTTTTATCTCGGCCGGGGTGCCCTGGGCAATGATCTCGCCTTGATTGATCACCGCGACACGGTCGGCGAGCGCGTCCGCCTCTTGCAGGTAGTGGGTAGTGAGCAGAACAGTTTTGCCGCGGCCGACCAACTGGCGGATTTCATCCCAAAGCAAGCGGCGCGCTTCGACGTCGAGACCAGCCGTCGGCTCGTCCAGAAAGAGCAGGTCGGGATCGCCACAGATGGCCAGGGCGAAGAGCACGCGTTGCCTTTGGCCTCCGGACAACTCGCCGAACTTCCGGTCGCTCAATTTTTCCAGTCCGGCGGCGGCAAGGACCTCCGCTGACGACATCGGCTTCGGGTAGTAGGTAGAAAACAGATCGATGTGCTCGCGAACGCGCAGCGTCTCCGGAACCCGGCCAACTTGCAACATGGCGCCGGTTCTCATCCGGTTTTCAGGATTCGTGGGGTCACCGCCGAAAACTCGCACTCTACCTGCATTCGGCGGCATCAATCCCAACAGGAGCTTGACGGCCGTGGTCTTGCCGGCGCCGTTTGGGCCGAGCAGGGCGACGATCTCGCCGGCGCGCACTCGAAAATCAACTCCGCGCAACGCCCGGACCTTGCCATAGTTCTTGTTCACGCCCTCAAGGCTGGCGACGGTCAACTCCGCCCTTATCGTGCCGGCGTTCTGAGCTTGCTCCATGGTTGCGATCATTTGGCCCTCCCGGCGAACCCTTGCGAACGGTCCGGCGAAGAAGCTCTGCGCCGCTCGCCAGTGACTGCATCATCGTGGAAGCGCGCCCAGTGCACCAGTGCCATCCATCACGCGGGCGGCGTGACAAATGTCATGCGTTTTGCCTAAGGAACCTCTGAACAAGTCGATTCCGTCAGTCCAGCCAAGAAGCCTTTAGCCGCAAAGTGCGCCAAGAAAAACCGCAAAGACCGCGAAGCAAGATCGGCGAGGAACCGGGGCGACTTAATCAGATATTGCCTAAGGGATTGTGGTTTCAACGGCAGTGGACACGCAGTTTTCGAACCACCAGGGCTTGCGGGGTGAGAGACCGGTTTTTCGCGTCCGCCTGTTACGAATTCCGAACATTCACGATAAATTCACGACCCGAGGAGCGGAGGACCCTCTGCTACGATGCAGGCTGGGCATCGTCCCCGGTGCACGTCCAGCATGGAGCCGCCTCTGTTCGGAATTCGTAACAAGCAACTCGAGCGAAACATTTTTCACATAATTCGCAATGAGAACACAGGTCTGCTCTGATATGATTCCCCCACTTCTGGAGGCGTGCAATGCTCCCAGCCGGAAAAAGCCTGCGAACCCTGCGCGAGAAACTCGGACTGACCATGCGCGACGTGGAGAATTCCAGCGCACGGGTTGCGGAAAAGTACCGCAACGAGGAGTTCTCGATTCCCCCCAGCCGCCTATCCGACATCGAGACCAAGGGTATTTTACCAAGTATTTACCGGCTTTACACCCTTTCTGTGATTTACCGTCGCGATCTGCGGGAACTGATGTCATGGTACGGGGTCGATCTGAACAACATGGCCGCGGATCTTGGCTTGGTTTCTCCGCCGAAGTCGCACGTGTCTGACGCCATTGCTGGACTCGCGGCGGTGCAGGTGCCGTTGCGCATGGATCCCGCTTTCGATGATCGCCGCACTACGAACCTGGGGCGCATGGTCGAGCAATGGGGAGTGGTCCCCCTGGCTTATCTGTCGCAATTCGCGACCAGCGATTTCACCTACGGCTACGTAGGAACGCAGGATTTCACGATGTATCCCATACTGCCGCCCGGTAGTTTTATTCAGGTCGACGAGACGAAGAACCGGGTGGCGGAAGGTTCATGGCGTTCGGAATATGAACGTCCCATCTATTTTGTGGAAACCCGCGACGGCCATACGTGTTGCTGGTGCAGTATGCGCCGTGAGGACATTATTCTGCAGCCCCATCCGCTGTCGCCGGTGCCAGTGCGGGTCCTGAGGCACCCGCAGGATGCGGAGGTGTTGGGACAGGTGGTGGGCGTGGCTATGAAGTTGACCGAGTGGCACGCGCTCGACTCTTCGCCAAGCTCGAAAGCGCCACCAGCACTGAATTAAGGTGACGGGCCGCCGGTGTGTCGTTGCGCCCGCCTGGGAGCAAGTCTTCGAATCGATCCCGCATCTGCTCCAGGTAGGCTGGCGCCGCGACGCCGCTTTCGCGGCTCGATTCCTCCAGATCTTTTACCAGTGACGCCAGCGGGGTCCGCAGAACCGCCGCCACGACTTCGACGTGAGCCGTCCGTAGAGCGCGCTCGGCGGATTCCAGGCCGTAGACCGTCTCCATTCCCCAGTGCTCGTATCCTCCACGCGGGCGGCGCAGCGAAGCCAGGTACGTCAGTTTCCCCAGTCGTCCCGTAACCGCCGCCAGGGTGGTTTCCTTTACGTCCTGTAGAGCCGATCTGAGCGTCATGTTGTTACGAATTCCGAACAATCAAAGGTTTGCGAACCCCTTGTGAACGGCGCCTCAGGCGTGAAAATATCACGGTCCAATTCGCAGTCACAAGGAGAAAACAATCGTGAAACGCATCATTCTCGTAGTCGGCGCAGCTGTCCTTTTCGTAAGCACTCTTGTTGTTCCAAAGGTAGTTCAGGCCGACGGCGGCGCCACCAGCACCAGTTGTGGCGGCCACCTGTGCAAACCGCAGCATTGATTGTGCGCTAAACAGAGCGATCTCTGACGTGGAGTTCGCTGATCTTACGAAAACAGAACAAAACTCATTGTCTCGTTGCTACTGCGAGCAAAGGGCGGTATAGTGCCTGCCGACTGACATGTTTCGGCCGCACTCATTGCTTTGGCATTACCTTTGGGTTGCTCCCAATGTGTTTTTGCTCGCCCTCGGGTACCTGATCTGGAAGCGCGGTCTCCACCGACGTTTCCCGGCCTTCTTTGCATTTGCTGCGCTAAGCGCTGCGAGTGAACTGGCCGTGTATTTGGCGGACGTATCGCCTTCGGTTTCGGCTGGCACCTTCTGGCGCGTGGTGTGGGTCAGTCTGCTCGTCGAGGGACCGTTGAAGTTTGTGCTGATCGGGGAAATTTTTGCGCAGGTCTTCGATGCGTATTCCTCCCTGGCCCGGCTTGGCAGGCAGTTGATCCGGGGTCTCGGTGTCGTATTGGTGCTCGCAGCAGCTCTGCTGGCAGCTTACGCCCCGATGGATAGCGTTTTGATTGTCTCTGGGGCGCATGTTCTCGAGCAGACGATCTACCTGGTTGAGTCGGGACTGCTGCTGTTCATCTTCCTGTTCGCGGGGTACTTTTCGCTCCAGTTTTCCCGGCCTGTTCTGGGGATTGCCCTGGGTCTTTCTGTTTCTGCATGCGTGCATCTTGCCACCTGGGCCATCATCGCCAATGGCGAACTGCCAGACTCGCGACGAATCATCCTCGATTTCCTCAACATGGGCGTCTACCACGCCTGCGTCCTGATGTGGTTCTACTACCTGCTCGTTCCCGAGAAGGTTGTTGCTAAGTCTGCGGTTCCGTTGCCTGAGAACAATCTCGCCGTCTGGAACCGGGAACTGGAGCGTCTGCTACAACAATGAATCTCGCCATCGTTCTCGTGGTCGCCGCCGTAATCGCGTTGATATTCATTCTGCGCGTAACCGTGTCGTCGAGCGTCAAGATCTCTGCCGACACGAACCCCGCCAATCAGCTTCAGCCCATTGATGTCGAGGCTTTCCGTAATCTCGCCGATCCCGCCGAAGACGATTACCTGCGGCGGCGGTTGCCCACATCTGAGTTGCGTCACGTGCGCCGGGAGCGCCTGCTCGCCCTGGCTGTTTACGTACAAATTGCGGCGCGAAATGCGGCGGTACTCATCCATGTGGGTCAGAGCGCGTTGAACTCCAGTGATTCCCGTACTGCGGCCGCGGCACGCGAACTGGTCAGCGATGCGGCGTTGTTGCGTCGAAACGCAGCTTTCGCGCTGGTGAGAATCTACGTCGCTCTGGCTTGGCCGAGCGCCGGTATCGGGGCGGCTCCAGTCCTCGATGGCTATCGCCAGTTGAACGGCTCGGCCATGCTTCTAGGCCGGCTACAAAACCCCGCGACCCCAGTGCGCATTTCGGCTTCGTTGTGATCAGGATTGCCGGCGGGACTCCGCTGTTTGAGTCTGTAGTCCCTCTGAAGGTTGTGCCGTAGGCATTCCTTGGCCCTTCAGGGATTTTCTTCTTCCCCACGTGCCCCTGCTTCTAGCTACTTCAGCCGGCGTGGGCCAAAACGGACAGAGGTGTTACGGTTGCGACCGTTCCTTTTCCCTTCTCGGTCGCGAACCAGCTGCTCCCGCCAGGGCGATACACGATATCAGGACAGCCATTCACGCCCGTAGCCACGGCGCAGGGAACACTAGTGCTACCGGCGTGCCCGGAGGTTGGCACAGGAGGATCAGGCGGACCTGGATCCCACAGCCAGCCTTCGGCGCCCGCTAAGGTGCCGCCTCAATAAAGATAAGCTCTGAGCTGTTCGGCAGAGCCAAAGAAACTGGGAGACCTTGCCCCATTAGCTCTCGGCCCTCTGTCGTTCTATCCGGGGCGCTATGATCGTAAAACTTAAGCAGGTAGCGACCCGAGGGCTGAAGTCCTCTCAGGGCAAACGAGTGGGTCTTCTCACCTTCGCTCGTTCCACGAAATGCGTAGACCACCCCGCGCTGCCTCTGCGAATCCCAATACTGAATCCCGTCCCAGTGAGCCCCGTCTGGCCGTGGGGATACGTGATACAGGCTGGCATCGCGGATCAGCGGCCTGAGTTCTTTCTTGTATAAATCGATTTCTTTTCTGGCCTCGGCATGCTGCTCCACCGACCACGAACTGATGTCGGTCATGATGGTTAACCATCCCATCATGCCACTGCGCAGCATATAGCGGAAGTTTTCAATATGGGGTGTTGGCCATTTCTCGACATAACTTTCCAGCATGGCAGCCGGAAGAACGTGACTGGTGTCATAAAATGCGCGCCGATTCGACAGCGGATCGTATGTATCCGTAATCGAGAAATAGTCGCCGTGAGAGGCGCTCCCGAAGTCGACCATTCTTCCGCCATCGTTGCAGATTTCAAACAGGAGTCCGGGATGATCCTTGCGGAGCCTGGAATATATATCGTAGTAGGCGTGAACCGCGTGATAGCTGACATCCGTGGAATTTGAACTGTCGACCCAGTAGGCACCCCACGATTTGTAGATGCACTTGTTGAGTGGATCGGGGGGCGCGTGGGGATGATCGGAGCGATCGCAACCGTGCGCGACAAGATAACCATCGTGTTCCAACATGTCGAGATGGTAGTCGGTGACAATCCGTTCGACTTCACGTTGAGCCCATTCCTTCGCTTCTGGCACCCCCAGGTCAATCGTCTGCCCCTTAAAAGGCTCCGGCTTCCAGTCGGCGGGAACGTCGGTGACCATCCAATCGCGAACCTTCGGATCGCGCGCGTTCAACGCTCCCTGCTCGGTCGACAGGCCTGCCTGAGTCCAGTCCACCCAGAGGCCGAACTTCAACCCGTGCTTGCGAGCATCGTCAGCAATGAAGGCAAGCCCGTGGGGAAACTTTTGAGGATTGGGATACCAGTCGCCAACGCCGCGGAACCAGCCGGCGTCGATGTGAAACATGTCCACGCCCATTTCGGCAGAGTCACGGATCATGCGCAGCGCCACCTCCTCGTTGACGTCCATGCCGCCACCCCAACTGTTGTTGACCACCAGGGGATAGTTGGCATTCCCCCAAGTCTCGGGATTGCCGAGGACAGCGCGAACCCAACGGCGTAGAACGTTTCCCGCTCCATCCGGGCCATCACGAAAACCACCTAGAAATACGACCGGCGTTTCAAAGATCTCTCCGGGTTTAAGCCGAGTGCGAAACGGACTCGGATCGGGATTCAGTCCCATGGACCCTTTTAGGGAATCCTTTTCCCTAGCCAGGAAAATTCGTGTGCGGCCACTAAATTCGATCCCCACGTACCAACCCGTCTGGGCGGCATCCTTTCTCTCGACCAGAGTCCACGGAATGATTTCTCGCGGCTCGTTGTCGCTGAGATCGCCGTAGGTGCTTGAGGTGCCCGTCCATTTATAGCCTTCGTTCAGGGCAACCTCATGAGTCCCAACGGGAGACGGCGTGTTTGCACCCTTCTCAACGTAGAGATGTTCCAGTTGCGACTGTGGATCGATTTGCCAATCGAACGCAAGGCTGTCTTGCATAGGGATCCACAATTCCTGAGAATCCAGGTTTTCGATGCGTGTCTGGTGTTCGATTGGACCGTATCCTGCGGGAACTCTCCACTCCCACGTGAGTCGCAGATGAGGGCTGGCAGAATCGTAGACAAACGACACACTCTTCTGATCCGTGTGGCTTGCATCCCGATCAAACTGCCAGTGCACTGGCGTACTCTTACCCACCACTTCTGCAGACTCTATCAATGTCTCAGACATTCTGTCCTGCCACTTGGATTGACCGGGAACTTGCAGACTCACGAGGCGAGGACGGGTTGCGCCCGCTTCAAGGACAATTTGAGTATCCGCGGTTTGCAGGTTCGCCGTCTGCCCCAACGCGCAGGCGCCAGCCAGGAGGACGAAAATGGAACCAGAGCGGCCGCTGAACCAATGGCTCATAAGGAGAATCCTCGGGGAGATAGGTATCGTCTGCTGCCAAGTGTAGGCGAGCCCGTCGAACGAACACCCTTTCATCTCACAGTTGTCCACGACATCGAGAAGCTCCGGGAACGCGGAGCTCGCCGATACCAGCAGTCGGTTCCTCTCAGTCCATCCCGAACCCTACAAAAGTCACGCCGACACTCCTGCTTGATTCGCTGGCCATCGGGTGTGGCTCACTGCCCACCCGTAATTCCCGGCCAATCGTCAGTCCGAAACGGCGAAGCAGGGAGCCCGTCCTTGTTGAACAAATTGCAGCGCGGGCTGTCACCCCACGCGTAGCGCACCGCCACCGGTTTGGGAACATCGTGGCTGGAGACGACTACCGTATCGCCATCAATACGGGCCTCTGCCCAGTGGAACTTCCGGTCGGCGCCGGCGATGGCAAAGCCCTGCAACTCCGGGTTACCGCGCTGTTCAAGGCCAGAGCCACTTACAAGCGACTACCACCGGCCCGACTTGGCCGCATCGGGAACCACCCTCATCTTCCCGGCCCTCCGCTTGCGGCCATCAAATCGCCACATCGTTCGCAAGAAATTGGCAATATAATTGGCGTTTTATGCTCGGAAGAACCCTACCCTTCGGTGGGAAGTTGATGGGGCTCCTAATCGTGGCCCTAGTCACTTTCGGTTCGCTGGTGGTAGGACCGCTTCTCCTTCATAGGTGGTCCAGCGACCCGGTGCACTTCAGCCGTGATATCCGCCCCATCCTGAATCAAAACTGCATGCACTGCCACGGTGGTGTGCGCCAAAAGAACGGTGTCTCATTTCTGTTTCGTGAGGAAGCTCTGGGTGTGGGCAAGTCCGGACGGCGAACTATCGTGCCCGGAAAGCCGGACGAGTCTGAATTGCTTGCGCGAATCACGTCCTCGGACCCGGAGACCCGCATGCCCTATCATGCTCCGCCCCTTCCGCCGCAGCAGATTGCCTTGCTGCGCCGCTGGATCAAGGAAGGCGCAAAGTGGGAAGATCATTGGGCCTTCATTGCTCCAAAGCCGCAACCCTTGCCTGCGATCAAGCGTGCCCATTGGGTCCGCCAGCCGTTGGACCAGTTTATTCTCGCGCGTCTGGAGAAAGAAGATCTGGCGCCGACGCCTGAAGCCGATAAGTCTGCACTGCTTCGGCGGGTTTCCCTCGACCTCACCGGACTCCCGCCGACACCAGAGGAGCAAGCGGCATTTCTGTCTGACGGCTCAGCTGATGCTTATGAAAAGCAGGTCGATCGGCTTCTAGCGTCGCCTCGCTACGGCGAGCGTTGGGCCTCATTGTGGCTGGATCTCGCCCGCTATGCAGACACCAAGGGGTATGAGAAAGATAATGAACGTCCCGGTGTTTGGCCTTATCGCGACTGGGTGATCGATGCTTTTAACTGCAACCTCCCGTACGACAAATTCGTGATCACGCAGTTGGCAGGCGACTTACTTCCTGACGCCACGTTTGAGGATCAAATCGCTACTTCTTTTCACCGCCAGACGCCGAACAACGACGAAGGCGGTACAGACGACGAGGAGTTCCGCATGGTGGCGGTAATGGACCGGTCTGCAACGACGTGGTCCGTGCTGAACAGCCTCACCATCAATTGTGTGCAATGCCACTCGCATCCCTACGATCCTATCCGCCACGCCGAATACTACAAGTCCCTTGCATTCTTCAACACCACTCAAGATGCAGACCTTCCGGAGGATACCCCGGTTCTGCGCGTTCCAAAGGATAAGGCGCGCTACTCTGAGGCTTCCAAACTCCAGCAGGAGCTGGCGAAATTGAGGCAAGCAGTTGTGTCGCAAGGCCGGCTGATCGAGGAGCAATCGCAATGGACGCCTATGGGGATCAACGCCGCCTCAGCGAGCGAGGCGCTCGCCTTGCAGTGGGAGATATCGGAATTGGAGTGGCAGTTGGCTCACCTGAAAGAAAAGAAGTTGCCGCCGAAGAAGGAAAAGTCTGCGCGTAAGGATTTGGTAACGGCGATTGCTGATACCAGGAAGGCAGCTCTGGCAAAGGCAGGCAAGGTGACTCCGCTCCAAATCCACAATGGAGGTGTTCAGGCCGGTCCCAATGTTCCGGGTAAGGTGACCTACGAGCTGACGGCTAGGATTGATTTGCCTGCAATAACCGCTCTGCGCATTGAAGTCCCGCCGGCGAACAGCGAGATCGCCCGCCACACGCCGGAAGATGGGTTCATAGTCGATCGTATGGACGCCTGGATCGTGCAGCCGGATGGCCATGAAAAGAAGATCACCTTTCGCTATTTCGTTCCCGATTCTGAAGCGAATCTGGACGCTGGTCTGGCGGATGCCGTCGAATCGAAACGCGAGCTCACTACTGATCCGGGTGCAAACGGATTTCAGGCAAACCCCAATTTGTTCCGGACGCGCTGGACGGTAGGAGTTCCGGCCGCGCCCCTCAAACTGGTTCGCGGCAGCCGGCTCAAGCTTCGCCTCACCCAGACGCAAGAGATCACCGACAAACCGGCTCACCTGGGACGCGCGCGTCTGTCAGCGAGTGGTGACCTGAGGTGGCGTGCCCTGGTTGCCGACCCGCGATTTGCCGCCCAGCTTGCGCGGCGCACACGACTGACCCGCCAATTAGCAAAAATCCCCAGCGTTGAGCTCCCGGTCATGGCCGAGGAACCTGCTTACGACAAGCGCGCAACCTTGGAGTTCGAGCGCGGCAACTTTCTCATCAAGATCGGCCCTCCGTTGGACCCAGACGTGCCGGGCATATTTCCAGGGCTCCCGGCGGATGCGCCCCGCAATCGCTTGACCCTCGCAAAATGGTTCTTTTCTCCCGGCCAGCCCCTGACTGCGCGCACGGCGGTCAATCGCTATTGGGAACAGCTATTCGGGGTAGGAATCGTAGAAACTCTGGAGAATTTCGGCAGTGTGGGCGAGGAGCCGAGCCATCCCGAATTACTCGACTGGCTCGCACTGCATTTTCAGAACGACCTGCATTGGGATATGAAGGCGCTTTTGCGCGAATTGGTGACGAGCGCTACCTATCGTCAGAGCGCTATGACTACTCCGTCTCTGACCGAAAGAGATCCTCACAACCGGCTCTTGGCACGCGGACCGCAACAGCGGCTTACGGCAGAAATGATCCGCGACCAGGCTTTGATGGCAAGTGGATTGTTGAGTAGCGCCATGGGTGGCCCTCCGGTAATGCCACCCCAACCGGCCGGTGTGTGGAACACCGTTTACAATGACAGCAAATGGAAGGATGCGACTGGGCCAAATCGCTATCGGCGCGCGGTTTATACGTACATCAAGCGCACCAGCGGCTATCCCAGCTTTCTCACCTTCGATGCTTCGGACCATGATACGAGTCTGGCGCGGCGCATGCCGACCAACACACCACTCCAGGCATTGGTAACGTTGAACGATCCCGTGTACCAGGAAGCTTCGGAAGCTCTTGCCGGGCGCATGATGAAAGAAAAACAGGGCCTTGACGCGCGCATCATCTACGGCGCACGCCTGGTTCTGTCCCGTGATCCGACGGATCGGGAACTCGAGATATTGAGCTCGTTCTTTAAAAAAGCGAAGGCCATGCCAAGTCTCCAGCTGGCTTCCGTGAGATCGCAAAAAAGATCCCAGGACCTGGCGGCCATGACTGCCGTGGCAAGTGTTCTCTTCAATCTTGACGCGGCATTAACCAGGTAATTGTTATGTCAGATTTCAAAATCCGCCCGAGCGCTCGAAGAGATCTGGAAGCTGGCCATGGATTGCACTCTGAAGTTGAGTTGGCAATGCTGCGAGAGCGAACTCGGCGCCATTTCTTGCGCACCCTGGGCGGCGGCCTGGGTACGCTTTTCATGGGGACGTTGGCAGCGAAGGTTGCAAGAGCTGCAGGAGTGTTGCCCGAAGGCGAAGCCCTCGACTTTACCCGCGATGCCTCGAGTCCCCTCGCGGCGCTGCCGCCGCAATTTCCTGCCAAGGCCCAGCGGGTCATCTATCTGCACATGGCTGGGGCGCCGAGTCAGTTGGAACTTTTTGAGCACAAGCCTGAATTGAAACGGTTCGATGGCCAGGACTGCCCGGCTTCGTTCCTCGCGGGAAAGCGATTTGCCTTTATCAGTGGAGTGCCCAAACTGCTTGGATCACAGTATCCGTTCCATCAGACAGGAGAGAGCGGGCATTGGATCTCGGATCGCCTGCCCCATCTCGAGAGACACATGGATGATATTTGCTTCATCAAGTCCATGCGCACTGATCAGTTCAATCACGCACCGGCGCAACTGCTGGTGCATACCGGCAATCCACGTCTCGGTTATCCGTCGCTGGGGTCGTGGGTCGTTTATGGATTGGGCACTCTGAACCAGAATCTACCAGGGTTCATCGTTCTTCTCTCCGGAGGCAAAACGCCTGACGGCGGCAAACAATTGTGGAGTTCGGGCTTCCTGCCCAGTGTTTACCAGGGGGTGCAGTGCCGTTCTCACGGCGAGCCTGTGCTTTATCTGGACAACCCACCCGATGTGACACGACCGCTACGCCGTGGAATGCTGGACACGATTGACGAAATTAACCGGCAAACCTACGCCACGTTCGGGAATCCGGAAACAGTCACGCGCATCGCTCAATACGAGATGGCGTTTCGGATGCAGATGGACACCACCGATGCCATGGACATTGGAAAAGAGCCCGATTCAGTGCGAGCCCAATACGGCTCGAAACCGGGCGAAGCCAGTTTCGCCAATAACTGCCTGGTAGCGCGGCGACTGGTGGAGAGGGGCGTGAGATTTATTCAGCTCTATCACTGGGGCTGGGACTCGCATGGCGCAGATGCCAAGGAGGCTCTGAATCTCGGTTTTGCCGATCGCTGTCGCGAAGTAGATCAACCCACCGCGGCATTGCTGGCTGACCTCAAGTCGCGCGGTATGCTCGAAGACACGCTTGTGGTCTGGGGTGGCGAATTTGGGCGCACACCCATGCGAGAAAACCGCGGCGGCCAGGAAATGAAATATATCGGCCGAGACCATAATCCCGGTGCTTTCACGGTATGGATGGCTGGTGGTGGAGTGAAACCGGGCATAGCTTATGGACAAACCGACGACATGGGATACGAGATCGTGAAAGACTCAGTCGAGATCCGCGACCTGCATGCGACGATGCTGTACCTTTTGGGCTTTGACCATCACAAGCTGAATTACCGGTTCCAAGGGCTGGAACAGAAGCTGACCAGTGTGAAACCCGCCCGCGTCGTTGCGGAAATCCTGGCATGAGCAAGGACGGCAGGCATCCGTTCCATTTCGTTCGACCCCCGATGACTCATGACTCTGCCTAATCGAATATCCGCACGGATTGGCGTCGGACTTCTCGCGGCACCGATTTTAGTCTTGCTTGTTCTCGTTGTGTTCTTGCCGCCCGACGGAGCTGAGCGCGCAACCTGGGCGCAATTCATCGGGCGCTTTCATCCGCTGGTGGTACACCTGCCTATTGCTCTCATTCTCCTGGTGCCGGTAATGGAATTGGTCGGGAGGGATCAGCGCGTCGCGCATCTGCGCGCTTCAGTGCCATTTGTTCTTGGCCTTGCCCTGATGGGTGGCATCGTCGCGTCAATCTTGGGATGGTGCCTTGCACGAAGCGGCGGCTTTTCTGGGCCGCTGGTTACGCAGCACATGTGGGGCGGCGCGTCATTCATAACTCTCTGCTGGCTATGCTGGGTGATGCGCGGGCGCGGTGGTTGGCTGGAGGTCTTGTATTGGATCGCGCTTGGGGCCGCCGTCGGCGCAGTCGCCTGGACGGGTTATCGCGGTGGACAAATTTCTCTTGGCGAAAATCACCTGACTGAATTTATGCCGGGAGCATTCCGCAAACTCCTGCGGGTAGCGCCCAGCATCGCAATGGATCCAGCAATCGGCGGAGAGACTACTTTTTACGGTGCGCGTATCCAGCCCATCTTCACGCGAAACTGCCTGGCATGTCACAACTCAGAGAAACGTAAGGCGGGATTGCGCCTGGACAGCTACGCAGGGGTCATGCGTGGAGGCAAACATGGCGCCATCGTTAAAGCCGGCGACCTCCGGGGCAGCGGGTTATTTCGTCGTATCACTCTGTCGCCGACCGATGACAACTTCATGCCAAAGGAGGGTAAGCCCCCGCTGTCGCCAGACCAGGTAAAGCTGATTGAACTTTGGATCGCTGGCGGAGCCTCGGGTACAGCGTCATTGGACTCCATTAAAGGTGCGCCCGCGGGTTCTGAGTCCAGCGTGAGAGCCGAAGTGACTTTCGGGAAAATTGACTTTGCTGAGGTTGCGAAACACAGGGCCGAAATTGCTTCTACATTGGCGACGCTACAGCGGCGTTTTCCGAAGGTTCTCGACTATGAGTCAAGAGGCTCTGCGGATCTTGTGGTGAACGCGCTTGTGATGGGCGACAAATTCAAGGACGATGATTTAGCGGCCTTAACTCCTCTGTCCAAGAACATTGTCATGGCAGACTTCTCGCGGACGGCCATTACAGACGGCTCTGCGCCCATCCTCGGTGGTATGAAGCGACTGCGCACGCTGCGTCTCATGCACACTCGGATCGGCGACCTTACGGCGCGATCGCTTACTAATTTGGATCAGCTGGAATCCTTAAGCGTTTTCGACACCGCGGTTACTCCCGCCGCACTGCCGGCCTTGGCGCGATTACCCAAGCTGCGGCGCCTCTATGTCGGACAAACTGCAATATCAGCTGCAGGTCCCGATGCGCTGAAAGGGAAGCTCGTGTTTTGAGTCGTAAGGGATGGTCCGTTACGAGCGCTTCTAAACTAACAGGCTACGGAAAAAGTCCCTGAGCGCTCCTACAGTCACCACCGGGGCTAAAAGCCCATGTTGCTTCAACGCAACTTACGCGTCCCTGAAGGGCCTCTCTTCCACGGCGAAGCAAGTATTCGGGGAGTTTTTCCGCAGCCTTCTAAGCAACCTTGCGAAGTTTCGTAACTCTACCGACCTCAACCCATTCGACCACGAATATGTTCCCCGTGTGGTCGAAGCAGGCGCTGTGCGGACAAATGAATTTGCCCGGTACAAATGTCTCCCGCGCCTGAGTGCGAATCTTGTTCCAGTCGTCTTGAGAGTACTGGCCATCGCCTAACGTAGCGACCAGCTTGTTGTCCCGGTCCAGGACCACGACCTTGCTCCACAAATCAGGGATCACAACTTCGCCGTTCCGTTCATGGAAGTGACAAGGCAATTTGCTGGTGCCCAGGATGAAGTCGATGTGTTTGCCGTCGAGCGTGAATCGCTGTAAACGCTGGTTCGACCGATCCGCCACTACCAGGACAGCCGTATCCCGGCGAGTATCCACCCACAGGCCATGAGGGCAATCCAACTGGCCAAGTCCTTTGCCGGGCCCTCCGAAGGTTCGGATGAATTGAGCATCTTTGTTGTACTGATTGATGTAGCTGGAACCGTAGCCGTCTCCAACGTAGAAGTCACCGTTGGGAGCAATCGCCACATTGGTCGGCTTGTAGTTGACCGGGCCGTTATTGAGACTTAGGTCGTACGCACTCGATTCGACCGGATATCCCAGGGTGAAGACCTCCTCACCCTTCAATGTCCGCTTGGTGACTATGCCGTGGGCGTAGTCGGAAAGGTAAAGGAACTCTTCACTTCCTTCCTTACGTATCATCAGACCGTGGGCGCCTCCTTTAAACTGCTTGCCCCAGGATCGGACGAATTTGCCTTTTTCATCGAACACTACAATGGTATCCAGGCTGTCACTCGTGGCGTGAACGGTGTGGTGGATATAGATGTGACCTTGTGAGTCCTCGCAGACTCCATGAGTGTTCCCATACTTGATGTTGTGAGGGAGTTGCCCCCAGTCATGCGTGGCCTCGTATTTGTGGTCCCCTTCACCAACAACGGGCGTCTTGTTACCAGCTTTGTCGGTGGTGCCCAGAACCAACGGGGCGGCCGCCGCCATTCCAGTCGTTGCAAGAAAACTTCGTCGCGTGACTTTCATGTTTGCTCCTGATGCCCCCAACTCTTGGCTCAACTCCCCGTGGTGAGAGCTGAGATTCACGCTCGAAAGCGCGCGAGCCGGTTGGAATCGCGGCCAAAAATCTCAAGCAGAGTCTTTAGCGCGAGATTATAGTCCGGAGCGGCCGCGATGCAACTCATACACCAGCTAGATTGTTATTGCGGTCGCCGTCACCGTTGTGGCCAAATACCTGCTGAAAGGACCGGTGGACTTATGCGTATCTTGCGAAAGGTGCTCGCGTTGTTGTTGGTCCTGATTGTTTCTCTTTGGATGTACGCTGCAAAGGATCATTCCTCGGAGGCAACGGCCTCTGCTGAATCGTTTCTCGGCCGTTGGGATTTGACGCTCACGACTCCGCTTCGCGAATATCCCTCGTGGTTGGAAATAACCCGGGAAAACGGGCAATTCAAGGCGCGAATGGTGAGCCGGTGGGGGCACGCGCGTCCACTTCCGATGGTTGAGATTTCGAGTGACCACATCAAGTTCGTTTCTCCCAAGGAAGAGGAAGATCGGAAAGATGACATGGTTTTCGAGGGTAAGCTATCTGGCAATGCGCTGGCTGGGACCACCACCGGACCCGATGGAACTCCATGGCAATGGACCGGCCAGAGGGCCCCGACCCTGAATAGAAAGGGCTCACCAAAGTGGGGGAAACCGGTGCAGTTGTTCAACGGCCAAGACCTGAGCGGGTGGACGCCCAGCGATCCTGGCGCGACTGCGAAGTGGACGGTTGAAGGCGGAACGCTGGTCAGTCCAGGCCATGGTCCTGAACTTATTACCAACGCCAAGTTCAACGACTTCAAGCTACATGTTGAATTCAATTGCGCCCGAGGATCGAATAGCGGCGTCTACCTGCGCGGTCGATACGAAGTCCAGATTGAGAACGATTCTGAACCAGAGGGACCGACCATGCGTACCGGGGGCGTGTATGGATTTCTGGCTCCCTCGCCAGAACAGCCGCGAAAGCCGGGAGAGTGGCAAGGCTACGACATTACTCTCATCGGGCGTGTAGTCACCGTCGTTCAGAATGGGCAGACGATCATTGATAAACAGGAGATACCGGGTATCACCGGCGGTGCCTTGGATAGTCACGAAGGGCAGCCCGGACCAATCTACCTTCAGGGCGGTGAGGCCGGACACGTTGCATTCCGGAATATCACGATTACGCCGGGGAAGTGATCTCCGCGTAACTGGCGAGCAGGAAGAGATGTGCACGTACTGGCCCAACCTGAAATTCACTGCGGCGCGGTACGGTTCCGCAACCAGCCCAATCCGGGCTGGACACTGATGGCGAGGCTTCATACGGCTTGATATAGCAGGCCGTTTTTTGCGACAAAGAAAAAAAGAATATCGATATACGCCACACCGGTCTCCTCTTAGGCTTGCCTACACTGCGGAAACTGTATAGGGGGACCCCTTCCATGAAAAAACTGCTCGTCACAGTTGCTGGTTTCGTCCTTCTAATACCTTTTGGGGCGAGAGCACAGGACCTTGCCAACATCGTGGGAACGGTCTCGGATACATCAGGGGCAGTCGTGGCCGACGCGAGGATCACCGTCTCGAACCCGGAGCGCGGGTTTGTCAGGACGGCTCAGTCGGACCCAGGGGGAGAGTACTCGTTCGCGCGCGTGCCCCTTGGAAGTTACTCGATAACGGTCGAGAAAGCTGGATTTGGGAAGCTGGTTCGCACAGGGATCGCTCTAGATGCCGGCCAGACTCTCCGGGTACCGGTGCAATTGAAGGTGGGCTCGGTGTCGGAGGAAGTGATTGTTGCCACCGACCCGGTCCGGGTTGAGACCGAGACCGGAGCGGTGTCGCACGTGGTAAACAGCACTCAGGTAGGAGAACTCAATCTGGAGTCGCGGAACTTCGCTACCTTGGCCACGCTGGTGCCGGGCGCGGCGCCGCTGGGAACGGGCTTTGACCCCAGCAGTGTGGGGGTGCTGGCGAATGCGACCATTTCCTTCAACGGTGTTCCGGGGAACTTTAACAACTGGGAGATCGACGGCACGAACAATGTGGATCAGGGATCGGGGAGCAATTCGCTGATGATCTACCCCAGCATCGACTCGATTTCCGAATTTCGGATCTCGACGTCAAACTACAGCGCGGAGTATGGCAAGTCGGGCGGCGCCAACATCGAGGTGGTGACGAAATCGGGCACCAACCGGTTTCACGGTGACCTGTTTGAGTTTGTGCGAAATGACGCTTTTGACGCCAACGACTGGTTTTTGAATCAGGCTAGCCTGCCGCGAGACCCCCTCAAGCGCAACAACTGGGGTTTCACGCTCGGCGGTCCTTTATTCATCCCCGGCCACTACAACACCGCACGGGATAAGACGTTCTTCTTTGTTTCGGAAGAGTGGCGGTCGAATCGGCAGGGCACGGTAATCAATCAGTTTGTTCCGTCATTGGCCGAGCGCCAGGGCAACTTCAGCGAATGCGAACCAGCGGACAGTGGGTGTACAGTTCCAACGATCCCGGGTACCAACAACAAATATCCGAATGATACGGTTTCGGTTGATCCAACGGCCGCCGCCCTGCTGAACGCGTTAATCCCTCTGCCGAATTTCGGCAACACCGGCTACCGTGCAGCGCCAAGCCTGCCCACGAATTTCCGTGAAGACACATTCAAAATAGACCACAATTTCAACGACAAAGTGCGCGCATTCGTGCGGTATACACAGGATGCGTATGATCAGAATTTCATTCCCACTCTGTGGTCATCAGCGAACTACGGGACGGTATTGTCGAAGTGGACCAGTCCGGCGATCTCGACCGTGCTGCACATCACGCAGACGATCAATCCAAGGCTTTTGAATGAAGTGGTCTTCAGCTATTCCGCCGACGTCAATACTGTTCACAACTTCACCGGGTTCGATTCGCCCGCCGGTTCCATCAACAAGCCGCAGGGCTTCTCGATGCAGACGATTTTCCCGGGGAATCAGAGCCAGTCGAAGCTACCGGGAATTCAATTCAACACAGGTGTGCCATTTGTAACCGCAGAATCCACTGGATTCGAATTCGATTTTGTCGACCCGCAGGTGGCTGTGAAGGACAACCTTGTCTGGTCCAAGGGGAGACACACATTCAAAACGGGGTTTTTCCTTCTCGACAACCACATCAACACAACGACCAATATCGGTTTGAACACTCAGGGCTTTCTGTCGTTCGGTGGTGGAAGCAACTCCACCGGGAACAGCCTTGCAGATATGTTTCTGGGCCAGATTGCGAGTTATCAGGAGTATGGACGTGTGGTGGGTGGGCAGTTAGTGGGCGGACCGGGTCGAGGACGGTGGCGGCAGTGGGACTTTGAACCCTATTTCCAGGATGACTGGAGAGTCACTTCCAACCTGACGCTCAACCTTGGAGTCCGCTACTTCTGGCTGACGCCTTTCTACGACGTTTGGAACCCGACCAACGATTCGGTCTTCGTCCCTTCGGCTTATCAAGCGAGCGCGCAGGCTCAACTGGACCTTAACGGCAACTTGATTCCCGGCACGGGCGCTACTCCTTTGACCTACGGGAACGGTCTGCTGCAATGCGGGTCGGGATCCATCCCCAAAGGCTGCTCGACCAGTTACCGCGGAACCGTATCTCCACGGCTGGGATTCTCGTGGGATCCATTTGGCCAAGGCAAAACGGCAGTCCGTGGCGGCTACGCGCTCAATTGGGATTCCAGTAATCCGCTGCATGCCGGAGCCGGCTTCAACGGAAATCCTCCCACCACGGGGAACCTGAGTTCGTTCAACATTAGCGGTTTTCAGAATATTGTTCCGGGCCCGATCGGGCCGGTCGGGTTCTCCGACATTCCGACCGTCCGAAAATGGCCGGAAGTGCATCAGTACAGTCTGGGAGTCCAGCAGGAACTGCCCGGCGCAAATTTCCTGAGTGTCAGCTACGTGGGAACCTTGGGTCGGCATCTGCAGCAGACTTTGAACATCAACTCGGTTCCCGTGGGAGCCACGACGCAGAACGTTCCGGCGTTCGCAAATCCGAGTAGTCCCATTCCTGGCTGCGACAACGGTGGTAATTGTGACGCTCAGACGGCGCTGATCAACCTCGTGCCTTCGATCTACTTCGCTCCGTATCGCGGTTACACGGGCATCGGGATGCGTTCACCCAATGGCAATTCCAATTACAACTCACTGCAGGCGGACCTGCGCCACAAGACCAATCGGGGCCTCATGTACGAGGTGGCCTACACATGGGCGCACACTCTCGACAACATCGTTACCAATGGCGTGAATGACGCCAACTTGAAACGCTGGTATGGCACTTCGAGTTTGAACCAGGCGCAAGTGCTGACGATCAACTGGGTGTACGAGCTGCCGTTTTTCAAAAAGTCTGAAATAGCAGTAGCGCGTTACGTCCTCTCCGGGTGGCAACTAGGGGGTATCAGCAGTTTCGCGATGGGCCCCCCGATCGATTTCTCTTGTCCACTCAACGGGAACGCCACTGGTATCGGTGGGCCGGTCGTATGCAATCCACTCGGCAAACTTGCGGTAAAGAAATCGACCCTCATCGATCCCAACGCGGGGCCCACCCCATCATGGTTTGATCCGAACGTTGTGGGGCAAGTAAGTGCGTCGCAGCTGCTTGCTAACAACGAGCCAGGTATGTTCGGTTCCATGCGCCGCAACCCACTCCGGGGACCGGGACGAAACAACTGGGATGTCGCCCTGATGCGAAACTTCCGCTTCAACAACGAAAAAGAGAATCTGCAGTTCCGGCTCGAGACCTTTAACACCTTCAATCACCCGCAGTGGAGTAGCGTAAACACCTCCTGCCCCAACCAAAATCCAGACGGCGGCTCCTGCGTGGAGAATGGAGTTACGAACGGCTTCGGAGAAGTGACCTCCGCTTATGCTCCCCGGATCGTGCAACTGGGGCTGAAATTCGAGTTCTAGACCGGCGCCGATCGAAGGCGTGTGCGCCGCAAGGAGTGGCGCAGCTTGTGTTTTGTGGTTTCACAGATATCGGCGTCATCCGAGCGCAGCCGCTTTTCAGGCGGAGGGAAAGATCTCGCACGTACTGAAATAGTCTCAGCTTCACGCGGATCCCTCCGCCGGCTGAACTGCGCCGGCGTTCGGGATGACGCCCTCTGAGAAGGCCATTACAATCCAAACTGCACCACTACCGCCGCAAGGGGTGGCTTGGCTCGAATATAGTATGGGCGTACAATCGGTTCCCACGAGTGGCGGCATGGCTGCAAAGTCAGATCAAACGTGGGAACGATCGCAGCACTTCGTCGATCAGCACATCGACGGAGAGCGTCACGTCTGGCCATTCGCGGGTTCTTATCCCATCGACGTACGCTTCCTGATTTTGGATCGCCGGCGCAGCGTCCCGCTGCATTGCCCCGACCATCTTGAGATTGTTGTCTTCGAGTCCGGCAAACTGGGCTACGAGGTCGGCGATCGCAATTGCTCCGTCGGCAAGCACGACATTCTCGTAGTCGGCGATCGTCTCCGTCACCGCTGCGTTCCGCTGGCCAGTTCTCAAACCGAGGCCCGCACGGTTGTGCTTTCGTTTTTGCCGCAGACGCTCCACATGGGATCTCCAACGGGCGACGATTTTCAATACCTGATGCCCTTTAGCGTGTACGGAGCAGTGGTACCCAACGTTATTCCCGCAAAGACTCATCTAGCCAACGAGATGCTTGATCTGATCGATCGCATCCGCGGCGAGATTTCAGCGGACACGGAAAGCTCACGGTTGGCGATTCGGACTTATCTGAAGATGATCCTGTTGCCTCTGGTAAGCCATTGCTCCGAGTTCAGAGAGGCGCGCGCAGAATTCAGCAAGAGGAGCGAAGCCAGGCAGCGGCTGGCTCCCATTTTCGAACACCTCGCGCGCCACTACGATGAACCGATCCGCGTCACCGACGCGGCTCGTCTCTGTGGCGCCAGCCCCTGTTGTTTCATGAGTCTGTTCAAAGAGCTCACCGGCCAATCGTTCGTTGCCTACTTGAATGGGTATCGAGTCGTTCAAGCGAAAGCGTTACTGGCCTCAACAAGGAAGCCCATCTCTGAAGTCAGTCTGGAGGCGGGATTTTGCAACCAGAGCTATTTCACGATGGTCTTCCGCCGCTTGACCAGGATGACGCCGCTGGCCTACCGCTTGCAAGTGGGGGATGGAGTAGTTGCGCCTCAAACGGCGGTGAGTCCGCCGTCCACCGTAAAGATCCCACCGACGCAGTAATCCGAATCCTCGGACGCCAGGAAAACTGCGATTCCGCCCATATCTTCCGCGGTGCCCAAACGGCGCGCAGGGGCGATTTCGGCATACCTGGCTCGGGTTGCCGGGTCCGAGAGTTCCACCGCATTCATAGGAGTATCGATGGTGCCGGGGATGATTGCGTTTACTCGAATGTGGTGGGGCGCGTAGTCGGCAGCCATGGCGCGCATAAGTCCGATGACTCCGCCTTTGCTGGCGCTGTATGCGGTCAGGCGAGTGAATCCGAGTACGCCGGTGGGAGAGGCGACGTGAATGATCGAACCGGATCCCTGTCGCAGCATCGCGGGAAGGACGTACTTCGAAGTCAGCCAGTACCCGCGCAGATTTACAGCCATGGTCCGATCCCACGTTTCGTTTGACAATTCGTGAGCGGGCGCTTCTTCCCGGAAGAAGAGTACCGCCGCGTTGTTACACAAAATGTCAATCTTCTTGTACCGATCGAGAGCTTGATCCACTGCGGCTCTTACCTGAGTTTCTTCGGAAACATCGGTCACGGCGAGGACCGCTTCTCCGCCGGCTGCTCTAATGGCTTTCACGGAAGACTCCCCGGCAGCCCGGTCGACTTCCAGCATGACCACGGAAGCGCCCTCCCGCGCGAATCGCTCGGCAATGCCCCGGCCGATCCCTGCTCCCGCTCCGGTTACAATGGCCACTTTGTTTTTCAGTCTCATGTGTCACAGTCCGTGTTCAATTGAAGATACACGTTCAGTATGTCACGGATACCTGTACTCACCAGATCTCGCCTTGCCAGAGTCGAGCGCAGGTGATGCCGATCGCTCTCTCTTCAATTTGACCAGCCGCCAGTTCCAGGACTCGGTAGTTCTTGAAGTGCGGTCGAAGTCTGGCTGACTGCGCTGGAAAAAAAACGCCATGGTCCGCAGGTTGCGTTCCATGGCAGGAAGGTCGACCAAAAGCCAAGGTGTCTCTAGATCTGCAACGCGTCGGCCCGCCGGATTTTGGTCATCCGTGCATTCATGGGACAATTTCCGACTACAAACCGACCTAATCTCCGACGGCGGCCGGGACGGGCGCGGAAAAGCTTTTCTTCTGTTTGTTCACCTCTTCCTGAATAAATGCAACCATCTCTTCCGAGACGTCCAGCATGCGCTCGAAGTCCTCGGCCGGCGTCGTCAACGGTGGTTTGAACTTGTAGACATTGCTGGCGAATCCACCGAACTGGACGATAAGGCCATGGTCGATGGCAAACTCCCAGGCCAGGCGACAGGCATTGGTGGCCGGCGCTTTCGTCTTGCGGTCTTCGACGAAATCTACACCGATGAACAGCCCGGGCCCCCGAACATCGCCGATAACCTCATATCGCCGCGAAAGTTCGACAAACTTCTTGGTGAATTGCGCCCCCAAATCACGAGCGCGCTTCGAGAGATCTTCTTTCTCCATGATATCGAGTACGACCAGAGCTGCTGCCGCCGCCAAAGGCTGGTTCATGAAGGTCAGCATATGCCAGGGCTCGGACTCCATACCCTCTGGGATCAGATCCGGCCGGGTAACGAAAGCTCCAATCGGGAAGCCTCCACCCAGAGCCTTGCCCACGATGAGAATGTCGGGCTGAACGCCGAACAGATCGCAGGCCCAAGTAGAACCGCAACGGCAGAGTCCGGTTTGAATTTCGTCGACTATCAGCAGCACACCGCGCTCGCGGCACACGCGTTGGACTCCTGCGTAATATTCCGGTTCGAAGACGCTGTGCCCATTGGGCCCTTGCACGACCTCCATCAGGAAGGCGGCCACCTGGCAGGAGCTGGCGCTGTCCAGATCGGCTTCCAGGGCATGAATCGCAGCGTCGCAGGCATCGGGTCCTTCGCCCAGCAATGGACGATAGGCGTCGGCTGAGGGTACCTGGCGGAAATTCGGCCAGCGTACCGCACCCGGCATCCACTTGCGCAGATTCGGCATTCCGCCGAGTCCCATCGTAGCCAGTGATTGCCCATGGTACGCGCCTGACAACGAAAGTACTTCAGCGCGGCCAGTGACCCGGATCGCGAACTTGATCGCTGCCTCCACTGCCTCTCCTCCACCGGTGCAAAGAAAAGTCTTGGTCATTCCCTTCGGGGCAACGGTCGCCATCTTCGCGCAGAACTCGATGAGCGGAGGACTGTCGTGGAGAAGGTTGACGGTAGGCAACTTTGCCATCTGGCGGGCAATGGCCTCGGCTACGGCCGGGTTCGCATGGCCCACCATCGCGGGACCGGCTGATCCGGACATGGTATCGAGATACATCTTGCCGTGGATATCCCACATCCGTGATCCTGAAGCACGTTCCAGGATCAGCGATTTCGGCCTCCGCAAAGCGTGAAGCACATACTGATGCGATAGAGCTTCGTAGTCCATTCCGCATCCTCCGGCTGCTCGCAGCGCAGTCTGTAGTTCTAACTACTTAATCTGTGGCAGCAAATTTATCTATCACGAATCCACAAATCTATGTCAGAAGCAATTCAATGGTGGTCGCAGACCAGCGTGAGTCCAGCCATGGGTTATGAGGTTTTCTGACAAAAACCCATGGAAAACTTATAGACCCGCAGAAGGGACCGCTGTTCCTATTTACCCTGGACCACAATGCTGAGAAGCCGCGTCTTTTCGCTCGCGCTGTCAGTGTGCGCCACCTTAGCTCAGGCAGCCCAACCCTTTCCGCTTCGCGTGGGGCCAGATCACCGTCACCTGGTAGACCAGAGCGGGGCCGCATTCCTGATCCAGGGGGACGCCGGCTGGTCGCTCATCTCAGGTCTTACGAAAGAAGAGGCGGAGAAATATCTAGAAGCCCGACGCCGCCAGGGATTCAACTCCATCATCGTCAATCTGATCGAGCACAAATTCCGCGGGCCCGTGAATCGCTACGGGGAAGCGCCGTTTAGCACTCCCGGAGATTTTTCCACGCCCAACGAGAAATACTTTGCGCACGCGGATTGGGTGATCCGTAAGGCTCAGGAGAAGGGACTTCAGATCTTCCTCGCCCCCATCTACCTGGGCTATATCGGAACCGAGGAAGGCTGGATCGACGAACTGGTGGCTAATGGCCCCCAGAAAGCCCGCGACTGGGGCCGATACGTGGGCAAGCGCTATCGCGGCATCGATAACATTGTGTGGATCATCGGTGGCGACCGCAATCCTGACAACGCTCGCGAAGACGTGAATGCAGTCGCCCAGGGCATCAAGGAAACAGACGACCGCCACCTGCTCACGGCGCACTGCCATCCGGAAAACTCTGCCATCGATCAATACCGCAGCGATGGTTGGCTTGACGTAAACGATACCTATACCTATGGGATCGTGCACGACATGCTCATCAGGGACTACAATCGGCAGCCGGTTATGCCGTTTTTCCTGATCGAGTCGACCTATGAGGGCGAGCACAACGCATCGCAAGTGCAGATTCGCCGGCAAGCGTACTGGGCAGTGCTTTCGGGCGGTACAGGCCAGTTCATGGGGAACCGGCCCATGTGGCTCTTCGATCCTGGCTGGGAGGCAGCTTTGGACTCAGTCGGGGCCAACGACATGCAACGCCTGGGTTCGTTGTTCCACACGCGTCCGTGGTACGACCTCATTCCAGACCAAAAGCACGAGGTGGTCGTGGATGGACTTGGTGAATTCCGAGGCTTGGACTATTTGACTGCTGCTCGAACTGCAGACGGGGGAACGGTGCTTGCCTACCTGCCCACGGCTCGGCCATTCCAGGTCGACATGGGCAAGATTTCTGGCAAGCTCGCGGTTACCTGGTGGTTCAATCCCCGCACCGGGAAAGCGACCTCGGTTGGACGCTTTGCCACCACCGGGGAAAAGACATTCAATCCGCCGGGAGATGGTGATTGGGTTCTGGTTCTCGACGACGCAGCACGAAACCTGCCCGCACCAGGAACAGGCTCGGAATATCACTGAATCAAGTTTTCGTTACCGACCTCAGTGTGCGCCGGGAGGTCCGGCCGCCCTTCCGGACGGGACCTGACTCATCGTCGAAGGCGGGGTCGCACGCGGCTGCGTCCCACATATCAGTGCCGACCTGCTGGTCGAGAACTTCGAAGTCAAGCTCTACCGGGAAATCCTGCCCTAAGCAGGAGAGCATTGGTCATCATGTGACGCCATGCGTCTCGCGAACAAAGTAGCAGTGATTACGGGCGGAGCGTCTGGCATTGGGCGCGCCACAGCGCTGCGTTTTTCTCAGGAAGGCTCAACCGTTGCCATTTTCGACCGTGATTCGATCCGTGGCGAAGACGTGCGCCGCGAGATTGTTGGACACGGGCATAGTGCACTTTTCTTCCCGGTTGACATCGCGGTCGAAGAGCAAGTGCGCGGAGCGATCCAGAAAACAGAAACCGAGTTCGGTGCGATTCACGTGCTGGTGAATAATGCAGCTGCCTTCGTATTCGGTTCTTACGAGGCGACCGGGCAAGATTGGGAGAGGATTCTCCAAGTCAACGTGATGGGCACGGCGTTTTGTTCTAAATACTCGATCCCAGCGATGATCCGGTCCGGTGGCGGTTCGATCGTCAACGTCACATCCATCAGCGGCTTCGTGGCGCAGGAGAGCAGCCTGCCATACAACACCAGCAAAGCCGCTCTGTTGGGCCTGAATCGCTGTCTCGCGATGGACTTGGCCCAGCACAACATCCGCGTGAACGCGGTGGCGCCTGGTTGTATCGACACGCCGCAGCTACGTGCTGACATCGCGCGCGCTGGGATGACTTTTGAGCAGGGACTGGCCCTCGAAGGTCCCCTGCACTTGCTGAACCGCTACGGCACTACCGAAGAAGTCGCGAATGCGATTCTGTTTCTCGCCTCAGATGAAGCCTCGTTCATCACCGGAACCTGTCTGATGGTGGACGGCGGATACACGGCGAAGTAGCGCTTAGCTGGTGGGCGCCTTCGCCAGTCGTGGTCCATGCCTCCGCATCAGGACAAAAAGATAGGCAAGCCCGGCCAGGCTCCAGATCCCTCCCACTTTCATGGCGAGCGGCGAAACGCTGAGCCATATCCAGAGGCAGACAAGGAAGCCGATCGCTGGCGATAACAGATAAGCCCACCAGGCACGACGTTGAAGAGCAAAGTAGTGGCCGATCACCGAAAGATTTACCACCATGAATCCGGCGCAGGCTCCAAAATTTACCAGTTCGGCGGCCTTGTCCAGGTCCAAAACCAAGCCAGCCACCATCGCAATGATTCCCATCAGCAGGATGCTGTGGGTGGGAGTCCGCGATTTCGGGTGTAAATAACCAAACACCGGGCGGGGCAGTCTTCCGTCTCGTGCCATGCCAAACAACAGGCGGGAAGCACTGGCCTGGCTGGCAATCCCGCTCACCCAGGCTTGCCCAACCACAAGGAGCGCGATAAGGTAGGCCAGTGCCGGTCCACCGACCTTCCTCCCGATATCACTGAACGCAGTCTCGATCGGCGAAAAGGTCGTGTAATCGGGCCATATCAGCTGGCCCAGATAAGTTTGCACAATGAACAAAACGCCGGCGATGAAACAAACCAGAATTGTGGCACGCGCCACATTTTTCTGGGGATCTTTCGCGTCCTCCGCGAGTGTCGATATACCGTCGAAGCCCAGGAAGGAGAGAACTGCGACAGGGGTCGCGCCCATGACAGCTTTCAAAGAGAAGCTCCGGGGAGAATAGAAAGGCTCTATCGACAACAGCGTTCCCCGTCCAACACCGTGCGTGAGCGCCCAGACCGCCGCAACCATGAACCAGAGAACGGAAACGGCCAGGATAAAGTTGAAGATGGTTGTCGCCCGTGAGGTCATTTCGATCCCGGCGAGGTTAATGCTGGTGATTGCCGCAGCCGTGAAAACGACCCATGCGCTGTACGGAATTGCCGGCGCGAGTTTGTTCGCCGTGACTCCGACGATGATGACGCACAGCATGGGCATCAGAAGATAGTCGAGGATCATGACCCACCCGGCAAGATAGCCGACGACAGGGTGAATCGCTTTCGATGCATAAGAGTACGTCGAGCCCGCTTCCGGGAAAGCAGCCGCCATTTTTCCATAACTACTTGCCGTGAAGCTCACTGCCACCATCGCGATCAAATAGACCAGCGCAAAATGACCATGCGACTGAACCGCTCCCACTCCGAAGAAGGTGAAGGGCGCGGTCGGACCGACGAAAGCCAATCCGAACAGCACCAAGGCGCTCAAGGAGAGTACCGGCTTGAACCCCGGGCTGTTCGGGTGACCGCTTTTCCGACTGCTCTCGGCCGTCACAGATCCGGCCTCAGCGGCCGATATCTCTTCCATTCGTTCTCCTAGGGAAGTCAGGGTGTATTTATCGTAAACCGGCAACCCCTGCCGTCTATCATGTTCCAGCAGTTCGTTGTCATGATTCTCAACTCTGACTTACATACAGCCCCGACTTCAACGATTCTCGCTTCGGAATCAGTCATCGAAGCAACGTTCGGCGGGGGTTTGGCGGTTCCAAACCGGTTCGCCGCGTCGAAAGCTGCCCGCTACCGACCACATGAGCAAAGAAAGCCCTGGATGACGCTGGTCCGCCTCCCACCTGCACGAAGAACAAAGATCGTATAACGATGCGCTGAACGACTGGGATATCCTAAGCACCATCTGCAATCGATATCCAGGTTTGACCTTCGAGGTAGAGCACGCTTGGAGAAAAGACGCGACCAGCAATCCCGCACCGAATCCAAAACGCGGGCCGTGGTGCGGATCAACATGTGTTTGTCTTCGGGCGATTATTCTAGCGCCCTGGTTTTGTTGCGAGGCGCAGCCGCCGAATTCCCCAACGATGCGGAGCTGTCCGAACTGGAGAAGGTCGCCCAGGATGGCGTTAAGCGCAAGGCCGAAGCCGACCGTCTCATCACCGAAAGCCAGGAACTGTTCGCGCAGCGGAAGTCCGCCGAAGCGATTCAGTTGCTGCGCCAAGCCTACGAACTGGATAAGAACAATTCTCTCGCCCGCGCCATTCTGGCCAATGCCCTGGTCGAGCACGCGCATTCCATTGGAGAAACCGATTGGTGGGAAGCCGAGACGCTGGCCAAGCAGGCGCTCGACTTGAACCCAGCGCATCCCACGGCCAAGACTGTCAGCAAGCTTATCCGCGACCAGAAGAAAGCGAGCTCTGTCGAGGAATGGGTTTCGCAAGTGCGCAAGGTGCAGTCCTCCGGCAATCTATCCGCAGCCTTGTCTTGGATCGCAGAGGGATTGGCCGTTTATCCCCGCGATCCCAGGTTGCTTCAGATTCAGGATGCAATCCAGCGCGACCAGAGCGCTCAGCGCCGCCAGGCCCGCCGCCGCGATTTGGAAGACCTGCGCCGGATGAAAAGTGAAATCGAAGCGGTCGCGGACGCTGCCTCAAAAAAAGCATTAGCCGAGCGCATACAAGCGGTGACCGCCAAGCATTCGACAGATGGAGAAATCTTGTCCGTCGCCAATGGCCTTCTGCACCGCCTGGGATCGCTCGAAGTCATCGAGAAGAGTTCGACCGCGTCGCCGGCCAGCGAAGGCGCGACCCTCATCTCTGCCGTTCCGTCCCCCAGCGCTCCGAAGGCTTCACGCGCCGCTACCACCCAGGTTCCGCCAAGCTCGGTTTTGCCGAGCCAGATTTTGCCGAGCCAGATTTTGCCGAGCATTGTTCTGCCGAGCAAGGTTCCTCCCAACCCGCTTCCACGCGGAAACGTTCCGCCCGGCAGGGTTCCGACCGGCATTGTTCCGGCGATCAAAGTTCCGCCCAGCGTTGTGGCGCCGGTCAAAGTCCTGACCTCTCCGCCAGAGGCGCAACTCCCCCCGCCACAATCCGCCACCGTTCCCGCCGCGGAGCCTTTTGCACCGTCGGCCAAAGTCACCTCTCCCTCATCCCAGCCAGAACGGCTGACGAGGTCGATCTCGACTAGGCGGATCCTCGCCTCCGCGGCCGCGATAATTCTAGTCGCAGCGATCTCCTTCTTCGCAGGAGAACATCGCACTCCGCCAGTTGCGAAGACCCCTGCAGTCGCTCCCACCGTTCCCGCTCCCACCGTCTCTGCCCCGGCCGTTTCTGCTCCCGCACAAACAAGTCCCGAGCCATCTCTACCTGGTTCGCAGCCTTCTTCCGCCACCGCTGCCGGAAAAGTCGCTCCCGACGATGAACCGCCCGCCGAAGTGCAAGATGGGCAGCCTATCGAGAGACCACGGTCCGGTAAGAACCTGGGCACGCTCCTTGTCGTTGCCGGGCAAGACAACGCGAGAGTTTTTCTCAACGGAAAACCTCTACGGCAACTTACTCAAGCCGGCCAGTTGCGCCTACCGAATCTCGAGCTCAAGGACTACGTTGTACAAGTCTCCAAGAGCGGCTTTCAGGATCCTCCCCAGCAAAAGATCCGCATTCACGGGGGCGAACAGGCCAGGCTTATCTTCAACCTCCAACCCAATCTCCAACCCCAGCCTCGGCTGGCCTCGCTGACCATCCAGGGCGGCGCTCCCGGAACCACGGTTCTCGTCGATCAAACTCTCGTCGGTACCATTCAGCCCGATGGCACACTCTCGGTCTCCACCGTTAATCCCGGAGACCACATCGTCGAACTGCACAAGGAGCGATTCAAGCCCCGGCAGTTCAAGAAACACTTCGTTGTGGGTGAAGCCATATCTCTCGCCGCTGCGGATGCCGTGCTGGAAGCCGTTCCCGGCGAATTGAAAATTACCTTCGCGCCCGCCGACGCCAATGTTGCAATCGTGAAAGGTGAGCATCTGACAATGGTCAGCAGTGGTGTCCCGCTCAGTCTTGCCGCCGGCACCTACACTCTTACAGCCCGAACCGCCGACAGGTTCACGCGCACGTCCACGCTCGAAGTCATCGGCGGTCAATCCAAGACTTTGGATTTGTCTCTCGCGCCGAGCGGTATGTCGAAGTGGGATGATCCCGCCGCCTGGAAGCATGAGGGAAATTCTTTCATTCGCAAAGGGGGCGACTTCGTCCTCTACGGAGACGTTCCTGCCTCGGGCACCTTTGTTTTTTCTGCGATGCTTACCAAGGGTCACCTTTTGCAATGGGTGCTCAACTACACTGACCCCAAAAACTACGTCCTCTTCCAAATGGACGACGATAACTTCTACCGCACTGTCATTCGCAACGGGGAGAAAGCGGACGAGATCAAAGTTCCCGATAAAGGCGACAAGAAAAGTTCCCGCACGCTTCACATCCGCGTTAGCCCCACGGAACTGGTCCACCAGATCAGGCACGGTGACGGTTGGACCGTCCTGGATCGCTGGACGCAGCCCGGCACTAATTTCAGCCTGGGCAAGTTTGGCTTCTACATACCCGGCAACGACCAGGTAGCGCTCTCCAGCTTCGCCCACTACGGTGACCTGAACATCCACTAGCAGCAGATGGCGATCTACTCGCAGTGTTTCACTGGGTGAGGTTGTGGCCAGCGTGCACCGTGGTTATAGTGGATCTTGCGTGAAGTAGACGTCGCTTCCGTTGTGGGCCGATTTATATTTCGCTGTGCTCGCGTTCACGAGCATGCCGCAAACTGGGTCACGGGCGGCCTAACGCTGTATCGATGCGATGGCCGTCTCGATTCTGGGCCGTCTCAGGCAGCCCCTGCAAGCTTCGCCGCGACCGCTTTGAAACCGGCTGCGAATACGTTGTTCGCGATCTGCGCAATCGTGGCTTTGCGATCGGCTCCAACCACTTCGAAATCCGCCCACCATTCCGCAAAGGTCCGGTTACCCTCTGTGATTCGATGCAGCCGAACCCCGGCTACGTAACCCCGCACGGGCAGAGTGCCTTCGATAATCTCGTAGGTGAACACGTGGTTCTGGTCATCCATGCACAGCAGCACCTCGCGCACAAAGCCCTCGACCAGCGTCAGTCGCCGCACACAGCCGACCTGGTCGGAGGGCAGTCCATCTTCGATCAAGCTTCCTTTGATGCCAGGATGATAAGACGGCATATCGTTGTAGTCCCGCATGATACCCCACACCTTGTCGATCGGCGCATCGATCACATCGCTGACGTAGACCGTATTCTGCATGTGCTCCCTCCGGTGTTAGAAGCTGATCTGCTTGAAGTCCCGGGTCTGGTTGGTAATCGCCTTTTCGGTCGGTAGCCGTTCCATCGAACTCGCGCCGTAGAAGCCGTGGCAGTGGCGCGCTTTGCGCAGCACCAAAGCGGCATCCGCAGGCTCGGCGATCGGGCCGCCGTGGCAAAGAACGATGATGTCTGAACGAACGTCCAGCGCCGCTTGTGCAATCGCGTCGATCCGCCCAACGCAGGCCTCAAGCGTTAGAGCTGTTTCCGCGCCAATGGCGCCGCCCGTAGTCAGGCCCATGTGTGCGACCAGGATGTCCGCGCCCGCGCGTGCCATGGCTTCAGCCTGTTGAGGTTCGAACACATACGGCGTGGTCAACAGATCCTTTGCGTGAGCCAGCCGGACCATCTCTACTTCGAGGCTGTAACTCATGCCTGTCTCTTCCAGGTTCTGGCGAAAAGTCCCGTCGATCAGTCCAACTGTCGGAAAATTCTGCACACCCGAAAAACCAAGCGCCGCGATCTCGTCCAGGAAGACATCGAACACGCAGAAGGGATCCGTGCCATTCACCCCCGCGAGCACCGGTGTTTTCTTGACAACGGGTAAAACCTCTCGCGCCATTTCCATTACGACCTGGTTGGCGTTGCCGTACGCCAGCAGACCCGATAGGGAACCCCGCCCTGCCATGCGATAGCGCCCCGAATTGTAGATGACGATCAGGTCGATGCCGCCCGCCTCTTCGCACTTCGCGGATAGGCCTGTCCCCGCCCCACCTCCGACAATCGGCCGCCGCTGGCGAACCATCTCGGCATATTTCGAGAGCAATTCACTACGCGCAAAACGTGGCATGGCCAATTTTCCTTGATCGGCGTCCGGCATCAGTAGGTAATAGCCAAGAACTCTTCCACAGCAATCTCAGCAAACTTCGGATCGTTGATGTGATACGGAACCTGCACCAGTCTTCGCTGATCTGTCGGATGGAACTCTGCCATCAGGGTATCGAACAACGCCGCATCCGCGGCCGGATCGAAGAAAGCCTGGCCGGGCGCATCCAGCGCCGAAACCCCGCCCATGGGCAGCAGGAATCTTACTTTGCCCTTACAGCGGTTCAGCCGTTCCGCAATCCAGCGAGCCTGGCAAATGTTGTCCTCCACGTTGGTCCGCATCAACGTAATCTGCGGATTATGCGGATAAAACTTCCGTCCGCGGTAGCGCTCCGGCACAGTGTCCGGCGCGCCGAAATTCACCATGTCGAGCGCGCCGCAAGATCCCAGGTAAGGCGCCCCGGTCCGCGCCACCGCGCCGAAGCGGTCTTCCGTGCACGCCAGCACGCCGCCGAAGAGATGGTCGCACACTTCGGTCGTAGTGACATCGAGGACCCCGCGGATCTGGCCATCCTCCAGCAGCCTTTCCATCGATTGGCCACCGGTCCCGGTGGCGTGGAACACCAGGCAGTCGAACCTTGAACTGAGGAGTTGAGAAATCTGCTGAACGCAGGTTGTGGTCACCCCGAACATGGTAAGTCCCACGGCGGATCGTTCCTGGGTTTGTGGCCGGATCGGATGCAACATCATACCCGCGAGTGCATGCGCCGCGTTGCCCAGCACGACCCGCGAAATCCGATTCAGGCCTGCCATATCCGTGACTGAATAAACCATGGTGATATCACAGGCGCCAACATAAGCCGCGACGTTGCCCGACGCCATTGTCGACACCATCACCTTGGGCACACCGATCGGCAGGGCGCGCATCGCCCGCGCAATCAGCGCGGTGCCCCCCGATCCGCCGAGGCCGAGAATGCCGCCGACATCGTCCTGTTCCCTCAGGAAGCGCTCAAATGCGTCACTCATCGCAGCAATCGCCGTGCCGCGATCGCTGGAGAGGATTGAGCTTTGCGCTTGGGTATGATGAGTGGCGATGACCGCGGGGGATATCAGAACGCGGTCGAAACCCGAGGCAGCAACTGGGTTCAGCAATTTTCCTGAAGTTGATAAATCGGCCAGTGTGACAGGCAGGCCGGCAGCCTCGAGCAGCCCGCACACGTATTCAGCCTCGGCGCCCTTGGTATCCAGCGTTGCCGCCACCCACGCCCGGCCTCGCCCAGCCATCATCAGTCCTCACTTCCCGCGCGAAAGTATATCGCGGATTCGAGCTAGTGTTCCGACGTGGTGGAGCCCGTTGGCTGCGAAAAGAAGGCTGAGGCGCGAGCAGATGCTCGCGCCTTAAACCGAATTTAGTTTTGGGTCGGATGCAAAACGCGGAACGTGCTTCCGGCATTCGACCAGATCAGCACTAGAGCATCGCTGTCCTGGGCAACGCTGGAGAGCGCCTTCTGCACATCGGCAGCGGAGTGCATGGGTTGGCGGTTGACTTCCGTGATGACTTCGCCGCGCTGCAGGCCCACGTTATCAGCGGGACTGCCGGGTGTGACTTGCTCGATCACGGCTCCCTGGACATCGTTGCCAGCTTGCAGTTGCTGCCGGATATCGGGCGTCAAGTCAGCGAGGCCCAGGCCCCAGCGCGGCTTGCCATGGCTGGCGTCGGCACTTTCGTTGTCGTGCTCACCTTTCCCGATTGCCTCCAGTGTTACCGGCACGTCGATGGACTTGCCGTCGCGCAGTGCTTTGAGGTGGAGGGTGGTTCCGGGCTGTTTTTCTCCGACTTCAACTTGCAACTCACCGGCGTCGCTGATGGTCTTCCCGTTTAGTTCGGTAATCACATCTCCAACTTTCAGCCCTGCTTTCGCGCCAGGGGAATTCGGCTCGACCTGGGTGATGACCGCTCCCGAGGCGTTGTTCACATGGAAGAACTTGGCCTCATCCGGAGTAACGTCGCTGATGCCGATGCCGATATAGCCGTGGCTCACCTTTCCGTACTTGATGAGATTGTCGATTGTTGGCCGCACGATTTGCGTCGGAATAGCAAACCCCATGCCGGAAAAACCGCCGTTCTCAGAAACTAGAAACGTATTGATGCCCACCACTTCGCCATGGGCGTTGACCAGTGGGCCTCCGGAGTTGCCGGGGTTAATGGCAGCGTCGGTCTGGATAAACTGGCCAGGCGCACGGCGGTCCCTGCCGAAAGGGTTCGGTCGGTTCAGTGCGCTGACGATGCCGCGGGTTACTGTGAAGCGAAATCCCAGCGGATTGCCGAATGCAAGCACGGTTTGCCCGGGATGCAGTTGCATCGAATCTCCCAACGGCACGCTAGGCAGGTTGCTTCCCTCGATCTTGATGACGGCGAGGTCCGTCAGAGGATCGGCGCCGATCAGTTTCGCCGGCAGGATTCGCCGGTCGGTCATAGTGACACGAATGTCCACTGCGCCGTCGATGACGTGATCGTTGGTTACGATGTAGCCATCGGGCGAAATAATCACACCGCTGCCCAAACCGTGCTCAACGCGAGATTCCGGTCGCATGTGTTGGCCAAACTGTTGGCCGAACTGGCGACCGAACGGTCCAAAGAATTGCTGCAGACCCTTGGAGTCGTCACTGTCACTGTCTCCGCCCCCGAAGAGGTTAGACATGTCGCCGGATTTCTTCGACGCGACAGTCACATTCACAACGGCCGGAGTCACGCGGGCGGCCAAGGCCTCCATGGCATGATCGAGGGAAAGCAGCGCACTGACGCTGTTGTCGTCGAGGGGCGCTGCGGCTGCGGCGGGAGTGGCCGCCCGCACAGGACTGTTTAGTTCATAGGCCGCAAGTGAAAAAACCATCGCTGCTGCGGCCACACCAACCAGGAAGCGCCGAGTGAGCGCTGCCTGGCAATACTTGATCCAGCTTTTCATGGTACCTCTTCTCCTTTGAGTAACTAATTGTTTAGTTGTTGAGAGCAAAAAAAATGCCTCAGATAAAACTTACGAAAATGGCCGATTCCAACCGCCTTTCAGCCGGGTTGTTTCCTCCTACTCTCCAGATGCAAAGCGTCCAAAATCCCGAACCGGAAGAGTCATATTGCGTCGTTCGCAGAATGAAGATTGTCTCCTGAATCGGAATCGCTTCCTGCGAGGTGCTTGCGCTCATGACTACTCGCTGCCTGGGCGGCGTTGCTTTCAACTGCAGCGGGGTCACATCCGCGCACGGGTGGAACACGGCGGAAATCGCACGAGGGTGGGGCGCCAGCCTTGGCTGTGGTGCGACACGCTCTGCCACTGGATGAATTGTCGCGTCCGCCGGCTGGTGTGCGGCGTTTAGCGCTCGCTGTTCCGTCTGCAATTGCGGCGCTGGACTTTGGCTCGGTTGATCCCGGAACGCCACGACATGCGGCATGTAGGGAGCCGCCGCTAACACAAGCATCAGCATGCCGGCGCTCAATCCCATTACCGGTTTCCAAAGGCCGGTGGGTCGTGGCCGTTTTGCGTCGAGGATTTGCGCTACTCGGAGCGACAGTTGATGCATTCGACTCACCAGGGCTTGCGCCAGCGCCAAACCCCGGCCGCCATGCAACTTCTCGGCAAACGAGATCAGAGACGACGCGTACGCTCTGGGGCTTGCGGTCTCCGCCAAAACAAGGTCGTCGCAGGCCATCTCGCGCTCGAGTGTCAGGCGGTTTTCGATCCACCACACCGCTGGGTGAAAGAAGAATACAGCTTTCACGATTTTCTGGGCGAGGTTGGTCCAATCGTCCCGGCGGCGTAGATGGGCGAACTCGTGCAACAGAATTATCTTGATCTCAGCGGCTGAGAGCTTTGGTAGGAGCCATCCCGGAAAAACAATGGTGGGCTGGAAGAAGCCGATGGCTGCTGGAACGGCTGCGTCGCTGGAAACGCACAACTTAACTCGATGACTGGACTCGAAGTCACGGAGATTGTCGGCAACTTCGGGATCGAGATGAGCAAGGTCCCAGTCAGAGCAATTTCTGCGGAAGTGGCATACACGCCACAGCCCGATGCTCAGCCTGAGAAGCAGCAGACCAGCCCAGACGACCCACGCCCCAAACAGCCGAGCAGCCCACGAACTCGAAAGCATGATCTGTCCGTGCAGGGTCGTTGGAGGAAGAACCCCGAAACGTGAGGCCATGAAGCTTGACCTGGGGAAGAACGGCAGAGCGACAATGGCGAGAAGTGTTGAAAACCAAATTGCAAAACGAGTTCTGGAGCTTTGGCGCCCGATGAGACGCAACAATACCCACACCAGGCTGGCGAGCACAACGCCTTCGGCGGCCGAATTCAGCAGCCGTTCGGCGAAGACTTGCGCCAGGATTTGAGGTTCCGGAACCGTCATTCCTGGTCCCCTTTCACTTCGCTCCTGGTGTCGTTCCGTGCGTCGTGCTGATCCAGCATTTCGCGTAAGCGTTTGAGCTGTCCAGCGTCGATCTCTTCGTCCTGCAGGATGTTGAGCAGCAAGGCCTCGTGGGAGTTGCGAAAGAAGCGGCTCACCAGATGCCGGATTTCAGAGCGGGTAGCCTCCTCGCGTCCGATGGTCGGCTCATAAATGTATGCACGGCCATCCTTTACGTGCTTCACATGGCCTTTCTTTTCCAGGACCCGGATCGTGGTCAGAACCGAGTTATAAGCCAACGAGCCGGGAAGCCAATCCAGCACCTGTTGGACCGTGCCCGAGCTCTTACGCCAGAGCACATCCATGATGCGAAGTTCGGCTTCTGTAAGCGTGGCGGATTGCTTTGGCGGCACTCTGACTCTCCCTGCTAAGTCTTCGACGCGGGAAGCTCGAAAAGGTAACTAAATATTTAGTTGCTGAAACGGTGCGTGGGGATGCCCCGGGCGGTCACCTGACATGGGCTGATAGGTGACGCATCGAGTGCAGGAACTCCTCAATTTGCTAGAGGTTGCCGTTGAGGACGCTGCCGCCCTTTGAGGCTATTGAACGGGGATTTGAACGTTGGAAACGATGTTTGAATACCCGCTCTCTTGGTTACTCGAATTCACGGCGGTCGTGGCGTAGCAGTAGGACGTGCCATTCACCACCGTGGAGTCCGTGTATAACGTGCCGGTATTCAGCCCGGAGTTGATCATGGAGAAAGATCCGCACGAACTGGTGTAGGCCGCGCGATAAATGTTATAGCCAGAGATGTTTGACGACGTGCTTGCGTTCCACGACAGATCCACCGTGTGGGTTGACGCGGGCGTGCCGGTCCCGGTCAACGTTTCGGTCGTCGTAGAAGGCTGGGCATTGCTTGTGAAGGTGAGCGTCGCATTCGCCGCTCCCGCAGTCTGCGGACTGAAGGTTACGGTGAACGAAGTGCTCTGGCCCGCCGGGAGGGTCACCGGCAGCGAGATTCCACCCACACTGAACACCGAGTTGTTTGAGCTCGCGGCTGTGACCGTAACATTCGCACCGCTGGCTGTCAGGCTTCCGGATGCTGTGCCACTGTTGCCGACGACCACACTCCCAACCCCCAAGCTGGTTGGAGTCACGGTAAGCTGCCCAGGTGCCGCTGTGCCCGTCCCTGACAGTGGGATGGTCAGGGTCGGATTCGACGCGTTCGATGTGATGGTGACCGAACCGATCGCACTTCCGGCGGATTGGGGAGCGAACTTGACGGTAAAGGCCGCGCTCTGGCCAGCAGTCAGAGTTAGCGGGGCGGTGATCCCACTCAGGCTGAATCCGGTGCCGCTGATCGCGACCTGAGAAATCGTGACACTCGCACCGCCGGTATTGGTGACCGTCTCGGACAGAGACTGGTTGCTCCCCACGGTCA
>Ga0209698_10000417_pt1 | contig 48900 bp, 46 predicted proteins | sample LitLauG_LLR_2012_FD_187203 | JGI IMG/M metagenome (GOLD analysis project Ga0209698, IMG submission 187203) | Freshwater sediment microbial communities from Pennsylvania, USA - Little Laurel Run_MetaG_LLR_2012 (SPAdes) (version 2) | ecosystem: Environmental > Aquatic > Freshwater > Creek >...
GTGGGACACACGTCTCCAGCGAATGTCGCTATAACAATTTCGCCAGACTCACCAAGCGGATGGCTTTTTTGTTTGCAAGCCTCGAACTCAACCATCGTATGCTGAATCCAAGGCTTGTTGCAGGTCGGGCAGATATCCTGGGATCGGTCTGGAAAAGCCATAGCAACCTGCCTTTAGTAGCAAAAATCTCCCGCTTCCTCCGCCCACGCATATTTCCATAAACCTGTTTGCTTGCAACCGGTGAGGGGAGGAGGCAGATGAACCTGGGTCATCTTCCAGGGGTACGAAAGTGTAGCTTCAGTCATGCTGGCGAATACGTCGATTTGAGTAGGCCCCCACTCAATAAATGTAAGAGTAATGGGATCCGCGCAGCTGGGGACGCCGATAATGCAGGAATTGACTGTTGGCACCGCTGCACTCCCGATCCACCGCCTGCCATCCCAGACCGGGCCATTGTAAACCGGAGTGCCGCCTTTTCGCATGAAGCTCAGGGACATTTGCGGGGCTGGAGGCGGACCTCCTGAGTTGGGAACCGACGCTCCGCTCATGTTGCAGCGGTTTGCCTCAACGTAGAATGGGCGGCATTCCGGATCAGAAGCGTTGCCAAACAGCAGATCACAGCCTCCGGATCCGTCCCACCCTACAAGATTGACCGCGCAACTCGGGCATTGAGTGGAGGATACTTTTGTCCCTGCAACTCCATGGGGGAAAGTAACCTGAAACGTGTTCGTGTGTGTGGCGCTGGGTGAGCAAATATTTCCCGGACCCGGGCATCCGTTCCAACTCCCTGTCACAGTTCCTTGAAGATACGCCGCCACCGGAGCGCTCCAGTGATACGGATGCCCTGATGAATCAAGCATAAACGTACCAGCCAGGCTCGTTGCGGCAATCGACGAAGGGACCGGACTGGTGACAGTTGACCAACCCCCTCCAGTGTGGGTCCAGTCAAGAATCTGCACCGTTCCCGCCGAGTTCCAAATCATGAAAATCGGAGATCCTTGTCCGGTAGCGCAACCAACGATAGTGCCAGAGGGCTGCGGTGAAACCAGCACCATCGCACTGTTGCTGGGTTCGTATTCGTAGAGCTGGCCGTTTTTGACTCCACAAATCGTGTTAGCGTCCGCGATGGCACCGTAAGTGTAGCCACCCGTTCCGATTTCATTCCAAGCGCCGGATACGAAGAGCCAGAGTGCTCCTGCACCCTGGTCTGTCGTGACCAGCGCCCCGTCGTTCCCTGCAGCGAACGGGCCGTAGCTGCAACAAGTAACGTACGTCCACGCCGAGCCATTCCACTTGTAGATGTTAGTGTTTTGAACTGACCAGACATCCTTGTCGTCTTGGACAGCCAAGGCCGAGACAGTCCCCATCGCACTTTGGTAGTCCCAGACCTGATTCTTGACGTCGAAGTTATAGATTTGGCCGGCACTGTTGCGACACCAGAGATGACCGTCGGCCCCGATAGGAGCTTGGGCACATGTTTGACTTCCAGCCATCAGCTTCCACATGTTATGCCCAGAAGTAGCGTAGCCCGTGAGATCGATCAATCCCCATTGATAGTTGGTGTAGTACTGCGCACTTGAACAGATCGCGCAGAGCAGAACGGATACGAGTAGCAGCACGTGCAGCACGAGTCTTTTCATGTCTCCTCCCACTTTTCCTCTTTTACTCCGAATTCTTCAGATACCTATCGCGAGGTTAGCAGATCCCGCTGAATCTCGGCTGAGCGGGAAGGAGCGGCGCCGAGCTGGGTGACAGCAGTCATGCCCGGCGACCGGGTGAAATAAAACCCCGTCATCGGGTGATCCGACAACGGGGTTCTAGCGCGGCAGGAATGCTGGGTTAGAGCGCCTGCGCGGTTCTCTCTGCGGCATCAATCGATTTGAGCAAGCGCTCGCTTTCAGCTTTCAAAGCGTCCAGCAGTCTGGGCACTTGCACCAAGGCGGCCAAGCGAGCATCGCGCCTGCACTTAAGCAGCGAATGATACCGCAACGGAGCAGTTTGAACGGTGTCGCCGTTAGGCTGTACGTCTGTGTTGACTTCGCGGACGGTCAGTTGCCATTCACCTAAGCGCCGACTGTAACCTAGATAACCAGCCTCGCGATGGCACACTCCCTTGTCATCGATTCGCTTCTCCTCTGTTGGCAGTGGAGTGTCGAGCCAGATTTCGACGCCAACATTCAGCTTAGTGAGCTTCTGGTTGAGTGTGGTGAGCGTGCGGTTTACCTGGTCGCTTTTCTTGTTGAGTTTTCTGGCGAGGAGAGTGAGTTCGGAGATTTCGGTCATCATTGGAATTCCTTCCTTCTAGCACCAAAGCAACTGTAAGCTCTCAATCAAATCCGCTGGGCAGGATCCAGAAGGCGGACAGTTCACGGACAGTTAGCAGAATTTCTCAAGGGAAGGATTTGTAAGTAATTGAAAAGATGGTGCGCCCTGAGAGATTCGAACTCCCGACCTTCTGGTTCGTAGCCAGACGCTCTATCCAACTGAGCTAAGGGCGCGGATCTGTGTGGAAGGATAAGCCGCTCCGATTATAACAAGAATCAGTTTGGGCAGATTGCTGTCGGGGAGGAAGAAATCCTAGTCCGGCAATCAAAGCTCGAGGAAAGTTGAGCGATGGCGATCGTTGGCCCTCGACTGCGAGGTTGCGGATTCCCGGGCGATGGATGCGTCGGCCATCACCACGCCGCTGCGGATAAATCCCTATCTGCAGGTGCTCGCCGGTTTGACTCTGCCTCCGCGCAATGCAGTACACGAATGGGAATTGTCCGGATACCTGATCTTCGACAGCCCGCATGGCCCCTTTGCTGCGTCGACGACGCGAAGTAAAATTTCCGCGTTCAGAGCAATTCCTACAGCCAAGCCAGGGGTAGTTTCGACGTATTTTCAATTACTTACGGAATGGCCGCATTCTTGCTCCTAGACCCGGCAGACGAAGTGGCGCGCAACGGGGTGCTTCAGAGAATAACTTCGGCCAGAGGTTTTCTGTGAGCACCCCTTGCTTTTTCTCGCGCCATGGACGGCCCTCCCCCACCCTCGTTCCGTCCAGAACAAGCGTTAGAAGCGAATCTCACTTTTACTTCCACGTTCCTGCTCAGGCCAGCGCCACCGGCTCCCGCACGTCGATCCCAGCATTTCGCAACAGCCTCGCGACCGCATCCTGTTTCATGCGTGACGCGTCGTACTCCACCCGCACGGTGCGCTGCTTGTTGTCGAAGCGCACGGATCGGATGCCGTACACTTCGCGCATGCTGTCGATGGCGCGCAGTTCGTTTTCCCCCGGCAAAGAGCCGTAGCTGAAAACCACGTCGAGGTAAGTCATACTTTCAAGCCCTTCTGTATGATGAATTTTGAGTCCCGACCTGATGTGCCGGGTGAATCCAATATAGAGCATTTCCAATCGAACAGGACACAGCCATTTCCCGGCAAAGATGATGAGCGAGCATCGAAGCCAGTCAGAGAAGGCCGTACCATCCACCGCACAGTTGGAGAAGGACCCGGTTTGCGGGATGAATGTCAATCCCGTCTCAGCCAGGCACGTTCATGAGCACGCGGGAAAGAAGTACTACTTCTGCTGCGGACGCTGCCTCGAAAAGTTCGCCGCAGATCCTGATCAATATCTGAACCTCCCCGCCTCGTCCGGTCTGGTTACGCCGGCGATGCCCGCCTCTGCTCCGGCCCCCAAAAGCGAACGCGATCCAGTCTGCGGGATGAACGTAAATCCTGCCACAGCGGAGCACATTCACGAACATCGCGGAAAGACCTACTACTTCTGCGCGCCTTCGTGCGCGCAGAAGTTCAAAGCTGATCCGCAGAAGTATCTGAGGGGAACCGCGTCAACTGCTCACGGACTCGTGCTCCAGGCCACGCCGAAGCCGGCCGCCGCTACCACCGCCGCCTACGTTTGCCCGATGTGCCCTGAAGTGCGCGAGTCGAAGCCCGGGGCGTGTCCGTCGTGCGGCATGGCATTAGAACCCGAGGTGCCGGTCGCCGCCACGCGCACCGAATACACCTGCCCGATGCATCCCGAAGTGGTGCGCGCGGAGCCCGGTTCGTGCCCGATCTGCGGCATGGCGCTTGAACCCCGCACGGTCACTGCCGGGCAAGAAGACAATCCCGAACTCCGAGACATGACCCGCCGATTCTGGGTCGCTGTCATCCTCACTGTACCCTTGCTCGCGATCGCGATGGGGAGCATGTTCTCCTACCACCTCAGAATCGATCTCGACATCAACGGCTTTTTGATCAATCTGCCGCGGATCGAACTGCTCCTCACTACCCCTGTCGTCCTCTGGTGCGGCTTGCCATTCTTCCAGCGTTTTTGGGTGTCCCTTGTTAACCGCAGCCCGAACATGTTCACGCTGATCGGGCTGGGCACGGGCGCGGCCTATATTTACAGCGTGGTCGCGACTGTGGCGCCGGGGATCTTCCCTCAGTCGATGCACGGCATTGGCGGCACGGGGATGTATCCCGACGTCTACTTTGAGGCCGCCGCTGCGATCACAACGCTTGTGCTTCTCGGTCAGGTCATGGAGCTGCGCGCTCGCAGCCGGACCAGCGCCGCGATTCGAGCACTCCTGGATTTGAGCCCAAAGACCGCGCGCCTGGTAGCGGCAGACGAAACCGAGAAAGACATTCCGCTCGATCAGGTGAAGCCGGGCGACAAGCTCCGGGTTCGCCCTGGGGAAAAAGTTCCCGTAGACGGCATCGTGCTGGAAGGCCGCAGCTCTATCGACGAGTCGATGATCACCGGCGAGTCGATTCCAGTGGAGAAAGAGGCAAGCAGCAGAGTCATCGGCGCGACGATCAACGCGACCGGCTCATTCATCATGCAGGCTGAACGCGTGGGTTCCGAAACTCTGCTCGCCCGCATCGTGCAGCTCGTCGGACAAGCCCAGCGCAGCCGCGCGCCGATTCAGCGGCTCGCAGACCGGGTGGCGGCGTGGTTCGTGCCTGCGGTCGTCGCCGTTTCAGTGATCACCTTCGTCGCGTGGTTCCTCGTCGGCCCGCAGCCGCAGCTGCCGAATGCGCTGGTCAACGCCGTTGCGGTGCTGATCATCGCTTGCCCCTGCGCTCTAGGTCTCGCCACTCCGATGGCCATCATGGTCGGCACCGGCCGTGGCGCGCACGCCGGCGTCTTAATCAAGAATGCCGAAGCGCTCGAGACTCTCGAAAAAGTAGACACTCTCGTCCTTGACAAAACCGGCACGTTGACCGAAGGCAAGCCGAGAGTCGTCAGCATCTCCGACGGCTTGGAGAAGGATCCTGAACTGTTTCGCCTCGCTGCCAGTCTGGAGCGTGCCAGCGAACATCCACTGGGGAACGCTGTCGTAGAAGCGGCTGTTAAGAGGGGTCTGAAGCTCTCCCAGCCTCGGGAGTTCCAGTCGATCACCGGGAAAGGCATCCTCGGCGTCGTCGATGGACACAAATTAGCGGTGGGCAATCCCGCCCTGATGGTTCAACTTGGAGCTATCCAGGCACCGGGGATCGACTCGGTTCCGCAATATGACGACGGACGGCTCTCCGTATCAGTAGACGGGAAATACGTTGGCAACATCCGGGTGGCCGATCAACCAAAGCAGTCCACGCCCGATGCGCTGCGCGACCTCAGAAACCAGCATCTTCGCATTGTGATGCTCACCGGTGACAGCAAACAGATCGCGGCCAAAATCGCCCAGAAGCTCGGTATCGATGAATTCGAGGCCGAAGTTCTCCCCGAAGGAAAATCCAAAGTCGTCAAGAAACTGCAAGGGCAGGGAAGAGTCGTCGCCATGGCCGGAGATGGCATCAACGATGCCCCCGCGCTCGCGCAGGCCGATGTCGGAATCGCCATGGGCACCGGAACCGATGTGGCGATGGAAAGCGGCGGTATCACGCTGGTCAAGGGAGATCTGACCGGAATCCTTCGTGCGCGCAAGCTCAGCCAGGCCACGATGCGCAACATTCGGCAGAATCTATTCTTCGCGTTCATCTACAACGCGATTGGAGTGCCCATCGCCGCCGGAGTTCTCTATCCGTTCTTTGGAGTGCTGCTGAGCCCCATCCTCGCGGCCGCCGCCATGAGCTTCAGTTCGGTGTCGGTCATCACCAACGCGCTGCGGCTGCGGAACTTGAAGTTATAGCGTTTACTGCGGGGCGAGATTCCAAAGCTAGGACCAAGGGATAAGCCGGAGCAGGCTGCAATCGCACTGGCTCTCAAAGCAGGGAAGAAATACAGATCTCATCGCAGAGCATAGCCTGACACGCCTCTGCCGGCGGCGATGAAAACCGGAAAGCGCGGAGGGCGGATGAGAGGGCGCCCCCGCGCGCGACGACACCGGCGCGCGTCGTGAAGAACGAAAGCGTTTAAGAAACCGCCTCGATGGTCTCCACGTGGATCAAGTTGTTGTCGGGGTCGAGCTTGCCGATGACTTTTACCCGCTTGCCCTCGAACTGCTTAGCCTTGTCCTGGTCATCGAGCTGATAGCTCACCTTGGTTGCCGAATCCTTCAGGATAAACTTGCCCTTCTCCTGCACGATGGTGCCGCTGAAAGGTTTGGCATCCTGCGTTTGCATATCGTTTTGCTGTTGCGATGCTGTCGCCTGCGAGCGCGCTGGCTCTTGCGAGCTGGCGTGTACGCTCAGAGCGGCCACGCCAACTGCGAAAGTTAACAACACTGCGAGCCGTAACAGAGACTGCTTCATTACGAACCTCCGAGGAAGTTGAGTTGGTCCTTCTTGTGCGGGGCCTTGCAAGCCCCGTGCCAATCAAGAAATCGGTTGTGCGCACTCGCAGATTTAGTGCATCAATGCCGCTTCGAAGAATAGGCCTCCGTAATTTGTCGCTACCCCTTGGAACTTTCTTCGCTACAGCCGATGCCTGAATTCTCGGAAGTGGAAAAAAATACACACGCAATATCTGGTCTGCCCCAACGCCATTCCTTTCGCATCAACATATTCACCGGCACATCAGCAGCTTGGCGGTTTGGCAGCGGTTGTGCTTGTAAACGCAAAAGAATCTGGGCTCCCACAAACTTATTTCACGATGTGTCGTCCACGGTACGAGCGTGTCCGTGGCCCCTCACTACGGGAAGAAGGAGTGCGCGAGGACGATGGAGAATACTGTCGCAGCCTATGGCATCTATGCAAACGCAGTAGAGTTGATTGAGGTCGTGCGCACTCTCAACGGAGCAGGGTTCAAAGACGAACACATGTGCCTGATCCTGGCACCAACTCACCCGATCGCAAGCATCCTGCGCGATGCAAATCTTCCCAGCCACGAACGCGAAGCCAGCACGGTAACCGTTGGATTGATCGATTGGATATCGCAGTTCGGCGCCGTCGTGATTCCGTCAGTCGGATTCTTTATTCGTTCGCAGGCGTTCTTTCATGCGTTGCTCGCGGCCCGTAATGCGCCCGCGTTGTGTGGCAATTCCCGAACCCTGGCTGGACTGGGTTTCCCCGACGGTGACGCATCGCGCCTTGAGGCGCATTTACAGCGGACCGGCTTTCTGGTCTACATCGCCTCGCCCGAAATCGGCAGAGTGAGATGGGCAGTCGAACTGTTTCGCATCAGCGGAGCGGAGGAATGCGCCACGTTGGAAACAGAGGCGGACGCCGCCGTGGCGTGACTCTTACGCGAGCGGCCCTCGCGGGTAAGACGTGGCCGGCCACAGTTCTGCCAACAAGATTGCAGTGGACGGTGGGAAGACGTAGCTAGGTACGTCTCTACAAAGAAAATATCGCCTTAGCGAGAGTTGGAGTCATTCTCCTTATCGCGCCGCTTGCCGTAGCGCATGGCAAAGCCCAGTCCCAGCGACATAATCCCCAGCGGGGGTACGAGCATGACGAGGATGGCCCGATTGATAGCCCGCTGACCTTCCTTCGGAGTCGCTTTCGCGTTCGCCCGACACATGGCGCAGCCCTGCGCAAATGCCGGCGCGCTCGAAAGCGCTGCCAGAAGCACTGCCGCCAACCAGGCTCCACGCACGGCTCGCATCCTAGTGCACTCCAAGGTTGATGATTCTGTCCGCATCGGGGAAGAAGAAGAAATACATGATGGTGAAGCACGCCACCACCGAAAGCACCAGCAGCCAGCGCATCAGCGCAGTTTCAAATTTCAGGTGCATGAAGTAACCGATAATCAGCGCCGACTTGATGATCGACAAAATCAGCAGCACCTCCAGCATGCGGACAGGCGAGAAGACCTGCTTGTATCCCAACGCGACTTCAATAGCGGTAAGTACCAGCAATGCTGCCCACACCCAGAAATACTGTCCCTTGCTGTCGTGAATTGCCGTATCGTGCATGGTCAGTTCCTCGTTGTCTTTTGTCATCCTGAGGCGGACGCTTTTTGTCCGCCGAAGGACCTAGGGGAGCCACCAAGCGCCGCGACGCGTTCTTTGCGTCGTAATAAGCGCGAGGCGACCTTCGTTACGTAACTTTCGTCGACATCAAATACACCAGCGGGAAGATGAACATCCACACCAGATCGACAAAGTGCCAGTACAGTCCGCAGACCTCAACATCGTGCGCGTCGTAATCTTTGGGCTTGAGGAACAAAATCACTGCCGCCACCAGCAGTCCGAGCCCCAACACGTGCGCGGGGTAATGGAATACGTTGCCCGACGGGATGAGCAGGGCTACCGCAATCCAGATCACCGCCAGCGCCGGCAGGAACCACCTGCGGAATGCAACCACGCCCAGATAGATCACTCCGATGGTCACGTGCAACATGTGCATCGCCGTGAGCCCGAAGAACGCCTGCGGGAACTGCGGCACATTCTTCGAGATGTCTGCCAGTTCGCCCGAGGCCGCGGGCTTGGCAACACCGAGGAGGCTCATGAATCCAGGGATGCTCAACCCCTCGCTGATCAGCTTGCTCCACTCCATCCCGTGCAGCACGATGAATGCCGTGCCGAAGATCATAGTGGCGAGTAGCCAGTTGCGTATCCAAGGACGATCGCCGCGTTGCGCGGCGAACACAGCCAGCACCATGGTCAGCGAGCTCGACAGCAGGCATGCCGTCATGATCGTCGCATTCGCAATGCTCTCGGCGTGAAACGGCGTCGGCCAGGGAACGGTGTAGATCCGGTTGTAGCTGAAGGCGAACAGCAGCGCGCCGAAGGTCAGCGAGTCCGAGGCCAGGAAGAGCCACATTCCCACTTTCTTGGAATACGCCCCGAACAGCGGCGCTTCGTAGGCTCCGGGTAATCCATGCTGCACCGCATCATGTTCGATCGTAGCTTCCGCCATTCCCCAGTTCCCCTTTCTGTCTGCCGGAAAATCATCAACCACAAAGGACCCCCTTCGACTTCGCTCAGAGCAGGCGAAGGTGCGCGAAGGAATTCCTTAGTGTACCTTCGTGTCCTTTGTGGTTATTGCCTTTTGCACTCTATCTCGCCAGTCCCAAAAGCAAGAAAATGTAAATCCACAACACCGCCATAAAGTGCCAATACCAGGCGGTGATATCCACTGCTATCCGCCGAGCCTCAACCGGCTTGCGGAGCAGGGAAGCGCTGGCGGCCCAAATCAACGCGATCATTCCCCCGCCGAGGTGCACGGCATGCGCAATCGTCAGCAAAAACGCGAACGAACTGCTCGGATTCGTATCCACGAATAATCCGCGCGCGTGCATCTCTCCCCAAGCCAGCCATTGCCCAATCAAGAAAGCAAAGCCCAGCACAACCGTGATGCCGAGCCAAGGAAGATTCTTCTCATCCCCCAGCGAAATTCCTGGAATCGAACTCACCGGAGCCAGAGCCGCTTGCCGCGCGGCTTTCCGTCGTGCCAACTCCATCGTGAGGCTGCTGATCAGCAGGATCGCTGTATTAATCCCCAGCAGCACCCACGGCAAATCCACCATCCCCCAGTCACGGACGTAACTGTTCGATTCACCCTGAAACGTCGGCAGCCCGCGGCGGAAAATGTACGCGCTGGTCAGCGAGATGAAAACCATCCCGACGGTCGCGATCCCGCAAATCAGTCCCAGCCGCGCCCGCCGCAGACGCGCACCGTAATCGGGAATGTCGCCGCCGCGTCCGTCATCACCTCCGCCCGTCACTGGAGGCGCAGGAGGTTTGTGGCCAATATCATCAACCGGAGTACTTGGGGTAAACGTCGCCATAACTACTTAATGCGCCACTGCTTAAAACTGGTTGCCGAATCTACCTGCAATACCGGGTGCCCCATCCTTCTTTCCGTGCTTTGCGAGACAGGGTGGGGATTTTGACTCTCAGTGTCCCGTCCCCGCAGGCGGATCCGTCTGCATCACAAAGTCCTTCGCCGCCCCCGGCACTCCGTACTCATACGGCCCATTGTTCACAACGGGAGTCTTCCCGCCAAAGTTGTCATGCGGCGGCGGAGTCGCGGTGGTCCACTCCAAAGTGGTCGCATCCCACGGATTGTCGCTGGCCTTCGGTCCTTTGAACATGCTCCAGAACAGATTGATCACGAAGAGGAACTGTGCCGCGATTGTGACGAACGCCGCATACGTCATGAACGTCTGCAGCGGTAGCAGCTTCTGCTGGTACGCAACTTCAGTGAATTGTGAATAGCGCCGCGTCTGTCCGGCCATGCCGAGGTAGTGCATCGGCATGAAGATGGCGTACGTGCCCGCGAGCGTGATGAAGAAGTGAATTCGGCCCAGAGTCTCATTCATCATCCGCCCAAACATCTTCGGGAACCAGTAGTACGTCGCTGCGAAGATGCCGAAGATCGCTGCGACGCCCATGATCAGGTGGAAGTGCCCAACAACGAAGTACGTGTCGTGCAGTTGAATGTCGAGCACCGGCTGTGCCAGGAACGGCCCGCTCAACCCGCCCGACACAAACAACGAAACGAATCCGATGGCATACAGCATCGGGGTATCGAAACGAATTTGTCCCTTCCACATCGTGCCGAGCCAGTTGAAGGTCTTGATGGCAGAGGGCACTCCGATACACATGGTCAAAATCGAGAACGCAAATGCCGAGTAAGGGCTCATCCCGCTCATGAACATGTGATGGCCCCAAACCATAAATCCGAAGAATCCGATGGATAGCATCGCGTACACCATGGCGCGATACCCGAAGATCGGCTTGCGCGAGAACGTAGACAGGACCTGCGAAGCCACACCCATGCCCGGCAGGATGGCGATATACACCTCGGGATGCCCAAAGAACCAGAACAGGTGCTGCCACAGGAGCGGCGACCCGCCCTTGTGTCCCATAACCTGGCCGTTCACCACAATCAATGGCACATAGAAGCTGGTTCCCAGGTTGCGATCCATCAGCAGCAGGATTCCCGCAGAGAGCAGCACGCCGAACGCGAGCAACCCCAGAATCGCCGTAATGAACCACGACCAAACGGTCAGAGGCATGCGCATCATCGTCATGCCCTTGGCGCGCAGGTCGAGCGTAGTGGTGATGAAGTTCAAGGCGCCCATCAGGGAAGCCACGCAGAAGATAGCGATGGCCGTAATCCACAGATCTGCTCCGAGCGCCTCACCCGGCCCGGCCGACTGTACGGCGCTCAGTGGTGGATATCCCGTCCACCCATGCAGCGGCGCGCCGCCTTGTACAAAGAATGCACACAGGATGACGATGAACCCGACGAACGTCGTCCAGAACGACAGCATGTTCAGGACAGGGAACGCCATGTCGGGCGCGCCAATCTGAATCGGGAGGATGTAATTGCCGAATCCGCCCTGCGGCGCCGTGGTCAGCACGAAGAACACCATGATCGTGCCGTGCATGGTGAGCAGTGCCAGATAGGTTTCCGGTTTTATCTCTCCGACCAGAGGCCAATTCGTGGTCGGCCAGATCATGTGAACGCGCATCAGCAGTGACAGAAACATCCCGACAAACACCGCCGTCAGCGCCAGGAAGAAATACTGCAGGCCGATGACTTTGTGATCGAGGCTGAAAATGTACTTCCGAATGAACCCCTGAGGAGCGTGCGAATGAACCGTAGCCGCGGTCGCCATTACTGTTTCTCAGCCTCCCGTGCCGCCAGCCATTTATCAAAATCTTCCTGGCTGACGACGTGGACCATACCGTGCATCTTGTAGTGCCCCAGCCCGCAGAGTTCGGCGCAGGCAATCTCGTATTCGCCAATTGCGGTGGGCTTAAAGTGCATGTGGATGTTTAAGCCCGGAACCGCATCTTGTTTGAAACGCAGGGCGGGCACGAACAGGTCATGAATCACGTCCACGGACCGCAGGCTGAGATCGACCTCGCGATTCACCGGGAGATACATGGTGCCCGTCACCACGTCGTCCTTGGCGGCTGGGTCCGTGGTGTCCAGGCCCACGGCTGCTTCTCCTCCCGCCGAGGGATCCATCAAACTCGTCTTCGTCCGGGCATAGATGCCATCAGGACCGGGATAGCGGAAGTACCAGGCAAACTGCATACCCGTGGCTTCCACTTGTACCGCGCCCGATTCGGCCGGGTCGAACCGTTCGCTCGCCCACACGCGACTTCCCATCAGGTTCAATCCGATGAACATGATCGCGGTCAAAGTGGTCCAGATGATTTCCAGCCTGGTGTTCCCATGCGAATAGGAAACCGGCGGTGACGACGGGGTTTGACGATATCTCCAGACGATGTAGCCCAACCCGAGCTGCGCCGCGAGGAAAACAATCCCCATGAGGATGAACGTGATGGTGAATTGACGGTCGATAAAGCCCGTCGAGGCGGATGCACCCACAGGCAGCCACCAGGTCTTGGCGACAAAGAAGTATGTGCTGATCAGGGTGATCAGCCAGATCAAAACCATTAACGCGAGGCCCATTCCCCGGTCCCCCTAGCCTTAGGACGAAACAAAAGGATTTCCCCCCACGGCTGTGCCGCGTCCCACAACGCGAGCAGCAGTCGGCGCCGAGTGTAACACAGCCGCTTGCCCAAAATGCAAGAGAGTTATGGGGGAAAGTCTTCGGAGGTACACACTGAGCGGAAATTAAAACCGTCCTATGTTTATTTTTTCTACAGGAGATTGCTGAGACGAAGCTCGTTCTTGCTTCCGAGTCGCCGTTCCGCGAGCGAGCCATGGACCTGAGCAAATACGACGTCCTTAATTACGCTGGCGCCTTCGAGCACGACGCCATTCTGCTCTTCGCTGACCAAATCAGAGGCAGCTACAACTTGGGCACAGCCTTGCCGCCCAGCCGCCTGCTCGTTCTTCTGCGAGAGCAAGGCGTAGAAGTCTAGGGGTTTTCTCTGCGCTCCTCTGCGTTCCCTCCGCGTCCTCTGCGGTTGTAGTTGTCCGTCGCGTGCTGAGGCGCGCGGCAGAGGTTCTATTTCTCCGACCACTCCGGTACCCGCCCCGGAGTCCAGGGCGCACCGGCCGCCTCCATGTCTTTTTCAAGTTTCGCGAGATCGACATCGACCAGAGTCCGCAGCTTGGCCAGTTGATCAGCGAATTCCGCCGCCGCAATCCCGTACGAATCCACATCCGACTGAGTCGGCTTGGCCATGGAGAATCTCTCTCCCTCGATGATCGTACCCACGCGATCGCCGATCGAAGAAGGTATGGGCTCATTCCGCTTGGCGATCTCAATATCTCCCTGCAACGCGCGCAGAATCTCGCGATCCCGCTGCTCGAGTGAATCCGCCGCGGCCGCCATCTGCTTCTCGGCCGCTGGAGTTTCATGCAAAGCCTCACGAATCTGCTTCAATCGTCCCTGCGTGTCCTCCGCCGTGCGCGCTGCTCCATAAACACCACGGTAGAGTCGCGACACTTTCCGCAGGAATTCTTCCTGTGCTGTCCGGTCCGCCGGCGTCATCGAAGCCGACTGTTCCGTCGTCACCTTGAAAGACTGCGGTCCCGCTACTTCGCTGACGACGCCTCCAATCTTCTCGAACATTCGTACCGAGTAGCTGCCCGCCAGCACCAGCGGACCCTGATCCGCCGCATTGCGAAAGTATCCTTCGTCGTTCTCGTCCTTCTTCACCACTCTCGCTGCCGGATAGCGGAGATCCCATGCGACCCGCTGGAATCCCGCTTCGGTCGCGCCTTCTACGCGGCGAATTGGCGCCCCGCTCTCGTCGTACACCATGAAATAGACTTCCGGCTTCGCCTCCTCCGCCTCGGCCCGCAGGTCGTCATTCGAAGGGTAGGGCAGCGTCTCGTTCTTCTTCGCTGCTTCTTTTTCCGCTTCCTGACGCTTCTCCTTCTTCGTCTTGAGCTTCTCTTTCAGATATGCGGTGAACATCGCACCATAGAGCGGATTGTCAGCCGCAAAAAACGAATCGCCTTGAAATCCCTTGTGCGGGCCGCCTAGCGGATGCCGCTCGACGTACATCAACGCATCCTTCACCGGATACATGGCCGCAGCCTGCTGGGTCGCCTCGGCCTTCATCTGCCGCAACGGCGTGACGTCATCCAGCACGTAAAATCCTCGTCCGAATGTCGCAATGACCAGATCGCCTTCCCGTGGATGGATCACCATGTCGCGCACGGCAATCGTCGGCAGCCCGCCCTTCAGCCGTACCCAGTGCGTGCCGCCATCGATGGTGAAGAACGCGCCGAACTCCGTGCCCGTAAAAAGCAGGTTCGCGTTAACCGGATCTTCCGCAAACGCCAGCACCGGCCCGTTCTCTGGCAGGTCGCCGGTAATGGAAATCCAAGTCTTCCCCTTGTCGGCGGACTTCAGCAGATACGGCTTGAAGTCCTCGTTCTTGTGATTCTCAAAGGCTGCGTAGACAGTATTGACGTCGTGCGAAGAGGCCGCCAGCCGGCTCACATACGTCATCTCCGGCACGCCCGGGAACTTGTCGTATTTCGTCCAGCTTCCGCCACCGTCTTGCGTCACCTGAATCAATCCATCGTCTGTCCCAACGTAGATCAGTCCTTCTTGCTTTGGAGACTCCGAGAGGGAGACTGTATTTCCATAAAATGAAGTCGAAGCATTCTTCGCAACCGCGTCGGGTCCCCAGAGTTTTCCCATGACCTGCAGCTTGTTGCGATCGATCTGTCGTGTCAAATCCCCGGAGATGGTCTTCCAGGTGTCGCCGCGATCATCGCTGCGGAATAGTTTGTTCGCCGCAAAATATAGTCTCGTGTGCGAGTGCGGACTGATGATGATCGGCGAATCCCAGTTCCAGCGCAGCGGAGGCTCACCCTTGCCCTCCTTCGGCTGCAACAGCAATTCTTGCCCGGTCGGCTTGTCATAGCGAATCAGCACGCCATATTGAGATTCAGAGTAGATAGTGTTCGGATCGACAGGATCGACTGCTGACCGGAATCCGTCGCCGCCCGTGGTTACGAACCAATCACTATTCACGATTCCGCTGACGTTGCGAGTCCGTGTCGGTCCGCACCACGAGAAGTAATCCTGGGTTCCACCGCAGACGTTGTAAAAGGGCAGGGAATTGTCGACAGCGACGTCATAGAACTGCATCGTCGGCAGATTCGCCTTGAACTGCCACGATTTCGCATCGTCCCAGGTCTCGTACATGCCTCCATCGGAGCCGAGCAGCCAGTGTCTGGTGTCGTTCGGGTCGATCCACATGACATGATTGTCGCCGTGATGATTGATCTCATTTACCTTGTGCAGCGTTTTGCCCCCATCGGTCGACTCGCGCAGTTCCACGTTCATGACGAAGATGCGATCCACGTTTTTCGGATCGGGAACGATCCTGGCGTAGTACATCGCTCCCACATCGAACTCGTTACGCCTCTCCCAGTTCGCGCCCTTGTCGCTCGAACGGAAGATTCCGCCTTTGCCATCCGCCGCTTCCACGGCGGCATACACCACATTCGGATCGGCAGGCGAAACAGCCAGCCCGATGCGTCCCATATCAACCGAGGGCAGCCCTGAAGTGACTTTGTTCCAAGTCGCTCCCGCATCGGTCGATTTGTAAATCGCGCTCTCGGGGCCTCCATCGATGAGTGTGAAGACATGCCGCCGCCGCTGATACGCCGATGCATACAGAATGTCGGGGTTCGATGGATCCATCGCCACGTCATTTACGCCCGTGTTCTCGCTGACCGTCAGCACCGCCTTCCAGGTCTTCCCGCCATCCGGAGTCTTGAAGAGCCCGCGATCGCCGCCCGGCCCCCACAGAGGGCCTGTCGCTGCCACGTACACGACCTTCGAATCCCCAGGATCAATGACGACCCGCCCGATGTGTTCTGACTTCTTCAGCCCCAGATTCTTCCAGCTCTTCCCGCCGTCATCCGACCGGTAAATCCCATCGCCGTATCCCACGCTGCGCTGCGAATTCGATTCGCCTGCGCCCACCCACAGCACCGACGAATCATTCGGATCGAGTGCCACCCAGCCGATCGAATACGAGCCCTCGCCGTCGAACAGGGGAGTCCAAGTCGTCCCGTCGTTCACGGTCTTCCACACTCCACCCGAGGCCACACCCACATAAAACTCCGAAGTCTTCTTCGGATTCACGGCAATCGACATCACCCGCCCCGATTCCACGCCCGGCCCGATCGAACGAAACTTCAGCCCAGCGAACGTGTCGGTGTTCATGCCGGGCTTCTTCTCTTCTTCTTTCTTGGGCTCCTCTTTTTTCTCCTCCTTCACGCCCTTCTTCTGATCTTTCTTGCCGGTCGGCGCCGCGGCCACGGCTTGCTTCTTGTCGGCGTCTTTCTCTTGCGCCTTCTGGTCCTGCGTGGATTGCGAGAAGAGGTTGAACGACGCGAGAGCTGTGGCAATAACGAAAATGGCGAGTGATCTCATCGAGGACTCCAGTCAGATTGAGTTGTCATCCTGAGGCGCGCACTTCGCTCCGAAGGACTTATGCAACTTGCTCGTTGCGTAACTGCTGCCAGTCGGGAACAGCAAACTCAAAACCGATATGTATATCAGGATTCACTCTAAACTTTCATGGAAACTCCGTGATCCTCTGTGTCCTCTGTGGTGAAAGTTCGTCCGCGCTAGAATGCTTCCCATGCCCGGCAAGATCCATGGCCACGAAACCCGCGACCTCAAACTCGCGAAGAACTACTGCTTCGCTTGCGGTCCCGACAACCCCGACGGAATGCATCTGCAATTCACCCTCGACGAGGAACGCAAGACCTTCGTCTGCCGTTTCACGCTCGACAAGCGATACACCGGACCTCCCGGCCACTGCCACGGCGGCATCATAGCCACCATCCTCGACGACGCTATGGGAAAGGTAAACAAGCTCCGCAACGTTGTCGCCGTGACAAAAGAAATGACGGTCGAATACCTGAAGCCCGTCCCGCTGCACACGCCCCTTCACGCCGAGGGCAGGGAAGTCAGCGTACACGGCCGCCAGCACATCAACGCCGCCGAAATCCTGAACGAGCAGGGAGAAGTCCTGGCCCGCAGCCGTGGCGTCTTCATTGCTATCGATCCAGAAAAGATGTTCGGCAAATTCGTGGAGAGGTAATGGCTCTATGATTCGGGTCTTGGTGGCTTACGTTTTGGTCGCCAGTTCACTCGGACTGGCGTCTGACACCCAGAAGGAATGGCAAGCCTCCTTTCAAAGGGCGTGTGACTCCAGGAAGTTCATGGGCGCCGTTGCTGTGGCTCTGAACGGCAAGATTGTTTTCTCGGATGCGTGCGGTTGGGCGGACGCCGAGTGGGACATTAAGAACACCGTCGACACCAGGTTTCGCACAGGATCGATCGCGAAGCAGTTTACCGCCGCCGCCGTTCTGCTTCTGCACGAGCAAGGGAAGTTTTCGCTTTCCGATCCGATCGGTAAATTCCTACCGGATTTGCCGGAGTCCTGGCGCACCGCAACGATTCACCAACTCCTGACCCACACTTCAGGAATCCCACCGTACACCGTTAGCCCCGTGATCGAACGCTTGAGCCGCCTCGGCGCCACACCCCAAGAAATGATCGATTCGGTCCGCGACAAGCCGCTCGACTTCGCACACGGCACCCGATTCAAATACAACAACACCGGCTACATCCTGCTCGGGATGCTGATCGAGAAAATCTCGGGTAGTTCGTACGAGCACTTTGTTCAGGAGAACATCTTCGACCGCGTCGGCATGAAGGATTCCGGTTTCGACGAACAGCACAAGATCATTCCTCGAAGAGCCAGGGGCTATTCGCTCATAAAGGGATCGTTGCAGAACGCCGACTTTCTCGACACGACGAGCGCCTGGTCGGCAGGCGGATTCTATACAACGGTGAACGACCTGATTGTCTGGAATGAAGCACTCGCGCACCAGAAACTCCTGAACATTGATTCCACCCAGCGCATGCTTTCCGTTTATCCAGAGACCGTATTGCAAGGGATGCACTACGGCTACGCGGTGGTTCTCGCCGAGCGTCTCGGCCACAAACTTCAATACCACGGCGGCGGCATCACAGGATTTCAGTCGGTCCTGCAACGTTACCCGGACGTCGGCCTCGTCATAGCGATTCTGTCGAATGTAGACCCCGGGACGGACTCGTCGTCGGAGGTGGTAGCTCCGTGGACGCTAGGCGACGGTTTGGCCAAAATCTGGTTCAACGTCACTCCGCATTAGGGAACAACTAACGCTCTGTCATCCCGACCGGAGCGGAGCGAAGCGAGCAGAGTGGAGGGACTTGCGTTTTGGCACATGCGCAAATGCGGTCGGGGTTCCGTAAAATGCTCACGGGCGTTACAATGAACTAGCGGCGAAACCCCTCCCAGAATCATCAAAATAAGGGTTAGCTGAGGGCTGCTTCTAGCCTGCCCTGAGCCAAAAGGCGAAGGGGCTGAAAGCTGGCGGCTCATCCTTCGCGATCGCGAGAAGGTATCTACAGGTTCCTGACATGTCCCAAAACAACGGCAGCAACACCAGTTCCCTCCGCCTCAAGACAGGCCTCGCCGAAATGCTCAAGGGCGGCGTCATCATGGACGTCACCAACGCCGAGCAGGCCGTCATCGCCGAAAAAGCCGGAGCTGTTTCCGTCATGGCTCTCGAGCGCGTGCCCGCGCAAATCCGCGCCGAAGGCGGCGTCGCCCGCATGGCCAGCCCTAAAAAGATTCGCGAGATTATGGCCGCCGTGTCCATTCCCGTGATGGCCAAGTGCCGCATCGGCCACTTCGCCGAGGCGCAGATTCTGCAGGAACTCGGCGTTGACTACATCGATGAATCCGAAGTCCTCACGCCCGCCGACGAAGCCCATCACGTCGACAAGCACGCCTTCAAGACCCCCTTTGTCTGCGGCGCACGCAATCTCGGAGAGGCCCTGCGCCGCATCGCCGAAGGCGCTGCCATGATCCGCACCAAGGGAGAAGCTGGCACTGGCGACGTGGTTCACGCCGTCAAGCACATGCGCCAGATTGTGCAGGAGATGAAGATCCTCACGGTGCTCGGCGAAGAAGAACTCTACGCCAAGGCCAAAGAGCACCAGGCACCGTACGAGTTGATCAAGATGGTCGCGAAAGCAGGGAAGCTCCCCGTTCCGAACTTCAGCGCGGGAGGAATTGCGACACCGGCCGACGCGAGCCTGGTCATGCAACTCGGAGCGGAAGCTGTCTTCGTCGGCAGCGGCATCTTCATGAAGAACTCGACCGAGTTCGCCGATCCCGAAGAAGCCGCGAAGCGCGCCCGCGCCATCGTGCTGGCCGCCACGCATTATCAAGACCCTAAAGTATTACTTGAAGTCAGCGAAGGCCTGCAGGGGGCAATGAAAGGCCTCGCAGTTTCCAGGCTAGATGAGGCCCACATGCTGCAAACCAGAGGGTGGTAGGTGTCAGATCCCCTTTGAGGAACGAGTCATCCCGAGCCCGGCACCTTCACCAGCGGGGCGAGGGATCGCGTGCATCTCCGGCGACCGTCAGGTTTGACCGGCACCGCATTTGGGTGGCGCAGCGCTTCCAGCGCTGCGATTTCAAGCACCCACGGACTTAACCGGCTTTCATGCCCAGTCCCACCGGCAAATCGTCTGAGCCTCACGATAGAATTACCACCCATGTCGACGTGGTCTTCACGAGTCGGACTTCGCCGTGAGGCAGTGCTCGCTTCGATCCGCACGGCGGTGGCCGCGGTTGTCTCGCTCCTGCTCGCCCACAGTCTCAAGATGTCTGAGTTCTACTGGGCGCCCATCTCGACCATCGTGATCCTCCTCTCCACTATCAATCCTCTGACTCTGGCCTGGCAGCGCTTCGCCGGAACCGCTGTCGGTGCATTCCTGGGCGCGGTGATCGCCACGTACTTTCACTCCAACTGGCTCGTCTACGGCGTCGGTATCTTCCTCTGCGGCATTCTCAGTTCGATCTTGCGTCTAGGCGCGGCGTACCGCTTCGCCGCCATTGCCTTCAGCATTGTCCTTCTCATCACCCACGACCGCCCGCCTTGGGTCGTCGCGACTCATCGTTTCATCGAAGTGTCTCTGGGAATCGCCGTAGCATTGCTGGTGAGTGTCGTGTGGCGCCTCCCCGCAAATCGCTCGGCGTAGTGTTTCATCGCCGGATTCAAGTCGCATCCGCTAAAATCAATGCTGAGATGTCGTCTTGGCCAACGCCCAACGGCGAACGACCAACGACCGCGCTATGATCATCGGAGTTCTAGCCCTGCAGGGCGATTTTGACGCCCACCGTAGCCGGCTCGAGGAGCTGGGCGCCCAGGTTGTGTTCGTCAAAAAGCCCGAGCAACTCGATCAGATTGACGGTCTGGTCATCCCGGGTGGGGAATCCGGCACGTTCCTCAAGCTCCTCGGCGACGCCGGATTCGAAAAGTTAAAGCAATTCGTGAAGGCCAAGCCGACGTTCGGCACCTGTGCGGGAGCGATCCTGCTCGCCTCTGAGGTGGAGAATCCTCCCCAGGCCGGACTCGGCGCCCTCAACATCCGCATCCGCCGCAATGCCTACGGACGCCAGATCGATAGTTCCATCCGGGAAGGGAAATTTGTGACGCACCTTCACCGTGCTCTAAAGAACGAAACCAATTCCTCGCCCGATCCCTCGCCGCTCGAAATGGTCTTCATCCGCGCTCCCAAGATCGTGCACGTTGGCGAGGGTGTCGAGGTGCTTGCGACCGAAGGCAGTGACCCCGTCGCGGTCCGGCAGGGAAGAGCCATGGCCGCGACGTTCCATCCTGAACTCTCCGACGACACTCGTGTCCACCAGGCCTTCCTTGATTTGGTCTCTAAGGGCAAGCAATCCCAGTTCTGAAGCTCACGCTCGGCGAAAACAAAAAAGTCCTTGACACGGGACTCATGTAACGATAAGGTTACGCATTATGCGTCACCGATCGGTTACATATTCGGCGCTCCGGAACAGCGAGGCCACTTTCCAGGCCCTCGCCGATCCCACCCGCCGAGCCGTCCTTGACCTCTTGCGGCGCGGATCGCAGCCCGCAGGACAGATCGCCAGCGCCTTTCCGGTTTCCCGTCCAGCCATCTCGAAGCACCTGCGCCTCCTGCGGCGCGCTCATCTGGTTCGCGAACACCGGGAAGGCCGCCATCGCGTCTATCAACTGAATCCGGAACCGCTCCGCGCCGTTGACTCTTGGATTGAGCAGTACCGCGTGTTCTGGACCAAGAGCTTGAACAACTTGAAGTCTTTTGTCGAAGCCGAGTACGCTCGGGAGACCGAAGCCGACTCCCGCAAACCCAAATGAGATCTCGCGACGGATATTTCCGTCCCCGGAAAGGAAACCCCTATGACGAAACGCACCCGCACCTCAGCCCGCATCCTGATCATTCTCGCAGCACTGTCTGCGGCGGCCTATGCTCAGACCGACGCTCAAAAGGCGTTCAACGCCATCAAGAACATGCCCGGCACATGGGAAGGCAAAGGCCCCGATGGTCACGCTCTTCAGGTCACCTACAAAGTCACCGCCGGGGGATCGGCCGTAGAGAGCGAAATCCTCGTCCCTAACGAAGACATGATTTCAATGTTCCATCTCGACGGACCGAACCGCCTGCTGCTGACGCACTATTGCGCAGCAGGGAACCAGCCTCGAATGCAGGCCAGCTTCTCGCCCGACGGCAAAGTGATCACGTTCAACTACGTCGATGCGACCAATCTAGCGAGTCCCGACGCCGGACACATGCAGAAGATGGTCCTGACAATGATTGACGAGAATCATCACACCGAGGAATGGACCTTTGTTGATCACGGGAAAGAAATGAAGGAAGTCTTCGATCTGCACCGCAAATCGTAGCGCCGCCGTCCTCGGCGGCTGTCGTGCGGCGTCTCGCCGCCACCCCGTCGGACGGACGAATCACTTAAGCTCCCTCGGAGACCGCATGGCCACAACATTCGTAACACCCGACCAAGACACCATCGTCAGCGAAATCGACATCGCTGCGCCTGCCGACCGCGTCTTCAAGGGAATCTGCGACGCTGAGACAGTACGGCGCCGCCATCCCGAGTTTGAAGTCTTCGAGATGGACCTGAGCGTCGGAGGCAAATGGCGGCTCGATCTCCGTGTGCCAAAACCGTACCAGGGAGTCGCTGTAGTCCGGCACGATGGGGAAGTGCTGGAGTTCGACCCTCCCCGCCTTCTCGTCTATACCTGGTTTGCCAACTTCCACGACGACCCCAAGCATCGCTCGATCGTTCGCTGGGAATTAACTCCCACGAAGTCGGGCACGCACGTCAAGCTCACGCACAGCGGTCTGGCCGCGGAGCCGCGAGCCTGCAAAGAATACGCGGGCGGATGGCCCGGTGTACTGCAAGAAATCAAGACGTTTGCGGAGAAATAGCCCGGAGAACATTTCATGCCCACAACCATCATTACTCCCAGTCAAGGCGCGATTGTCAGCGAGATTCAGATCGCAGCGCCACCGGAACGCGTGTTCAAAGCCATCAGTGATGCCGGTGAACTCCAGCGCTGGTTCAGCAGTCCCGAGTGTCCAGTCAAATTCTGGAAGATGGACGCCCGCGTCGGAGGCCGCTATTCCTACGCCACCAAGAAGGGATCAATAGTAGTGAACGGCATCAGTGAGTTCGAATGCCAGGGAGAAATTCTCGAGTACGATCCGCCACGCTTGCTTGTCTACACCTGGATCGCCAATTGGCATGACGATCCCAAGAGCCGCACCGTCGTGTGCTGGGAGCTCACGCCGGAGGGAAGTGGCACATATGTACGAGTCACGCACAGCGGCCTCGGCAATCTGCCCGTCGCCCGCAAGGACTACACGGGAGGCTGGCCTGGAGTGGTCGAGATGTTGAAGAAGTTTGTAGAAGTGTAGCGCCGCCGTCCCAGCGGCTGTCGTGGCGGCGTCTCGCCGCCACGGCCGTCCGGCGGCCCGTTTCGCGCTGCATTTTGTGAGTGAGCGCAGGAGATTCACGAGATCTAACCAGGAGAAAGCCAATGGCCACCGCCACGATCACCCCGGACCAAAATGCCGTTATCGCCGAGATCTTCATCGCCGCGCCTCCTGCGCGCGTCTTCCAGGCGATCAGCGATCCCAACCAACTCCCGCGCTGGTGGGGACAAGATGGTTTGTACCACGTCACCAAGTCCACCATGGACGTGCGCCCCGGGGGCAAGTGGCGCAGTGACGGGGTCGGCGCCGACGGCAAACCGTTTTACGTGGAGGGAGAATATCTTGAGGTTGATCCCCCGCGACTGCTCGTTCACACCTGGGTCGGCAGCTATGATCCAACCAAGACCGTTGTGCGATGGGAACTCGAGCCGCAAACGGTGAACGCCCTTCATCCGAATGGTCCAAAAAAGTCCGGCACCGGTACCCGCGTGCGCATCACGCAAGAAGGCTTTGCCGGGAATTTGCCGTCGGCACAAGGCCACGGCGAAGGCTGGAAGCGCGTGCTCGGCTGGCTCGAGGGCTTCGTCACAAGATCGGAATAGCCTTCGAGCTCGCAAAACGTCGTTTCATCGCGGCCCATTTCTCAGTGCTCCGTCTGAGGAATCGGCTTCGATTCTTCCAGACTGCGCCGAACTATAGAACACCTCCGGGTGCTCGCCTTTCCTCGGTGTTGCCGTCGAAGTACAATGGCCACCGCAATTCACTCCCTGGAGAACAAATCTATGAGCAAGCTTCCGTTTCTGGCTGCCGCCCTGTTTGTCCTAACCCTTGCGATCCCCACCCATGCTCAGGACGCGATGAAGAAAGACGCGGCCCTCAAGCCCGCCGATCCTCCGTCCAAAATCGTGCTCGACTCCTGGAACGATGTCGGCCGTAAACTCATCGCCATGGCTGAGGATTTCCCCGAGGACAAGTACGACTTCAAACCAACGCCTGCCCAGCGCAGCTTCGCCGAGCAACTGCTCCACATGGCTGGCGCCAATTACTATTTCACCAATCTCACCATGGGACAGAAACCGCCCGCTGAAGAAGATCCCAAACGTGATCAATACAAGACCAAGGCCGACATCGTCGTCTTCGTGAAGAAATCCTTCGCCGACGGAGCTGCCGCCATCAAGGCCAAAGGCGACAAAGGGATGAGCGACCTGCTGGTCGATCCCTTCGCCCATCAACAAGTCCGGGTCTCCGACATGGCCTACGGTTTTATCGAGCACTGCGGCGAACACTACGGCCAGTTGGTGGTCTATTTCCGCCTGGCAGGATTGGTCCCGCCAGAATCGCGCCCGAAGAAGTAAAGGTCTTAAGACTGAAAAAGAGGGGTGAGAAAAGAGTGGGTGCCCCATCCTTGCTTTCGCGTCCTTTGCGAAAGAGGATGGGGATTTTGACTCTCCTCAGTTAGATGGATTGGAACGGTGACCGCGTAGAAGGTCTCTAGTTCAGTAAGACCATAAGTCCGTTCCCCACAAGTCATCGGTACGCGTACGGATGTCTCTGTGCGCGCTCGGGAAAGAGCTTGATCATCACCATCCCAGCGATAAATCCACCAATGTGCGCCCAAACCGCTACACCGCCCAGGTCGCGCCCCGGTTGCGCGGACGACAACGAAGCCGCCCCAGCAGCGAACTGCAGCACGAACCATTCTCCCAGCACGATCCAGGCCGGAAGATAGAGCACAAAAACAAGAAACCATGTCAGCACTCGAGCTCGCGGATACAACAAGAAATAGGCCCCCAGCACTCCCGCAATCGCCCCACTTGCTCCCACGGTCGGAACGTTCGAATGCGGATACATGGCAACCTGCGTCGCCATGGCCAACAATCCGGAGAGCAGGTAGAAGATGAGATATTTGAAATGCCCGAGGTAGTCCTCAATGTTGTCGCCAAAGATGTACAGGAACCACATATTGCCGAGCACATGCATCCAGCTGCCATGCAGGAACATGGAAGTGAAGAAGGGAACTACGACGTCCGGGAACGTGTATCGCGGCGATCCTGACAGAAATGCAGCCAGATGCGCGGGCACTTCGCCATAGATCCGGGCGAAGGCTTCTCCGGCGCGCGGTCCCAGCGTCCACTGATAAAAGAAAATGAGGATGTTCAGCACGATCAAAAACGTGTTCACATAGGGCGTGCTGTAGCGCGGCTGATCGTCTTTGATCGGAAACATGGCAGAGATCTAGGAATTTGGTAATTTTGTAATTGGGAAATTGAAAGGCTTCGACCTTGAGGTCACCGGAAGAGGATGCTTTCCAGGTTCAATTACCAAATTACTCAACTACAAAATTACCAAATCCTCGTGAACGGCGTACTCATTATCGACAAATCTCCGGGCCCGACCTCGCACGACGTCGTCAACCAGGCCCGGCGTATTCTTGGCCAGCAGTCCGTCGGACATCTGGGAACGCTCGACCCGATGGCCACCGGCGTCCTTCCGCTGGTGATCGGCAGCTTCACGCGCCTGGCGCAATTTTATTTGAGTTCAGAAAAAACCTACGAGGGCACGATCCGCTTCGGGTTTTCCACGGACACCTACGACGCCGAAGGCGAACCCACGAGCACGCCCGCGAACCTGGCATTGAGCAGGGAAGCGGTGGAAAGCGCGGCAGGCAAGTTCCGCGGAGTGATCTGGCAGACTCCGCCACCCTTCTCCGCGAAGAAAATCAAGGGAGTTCCCGCCTACAAACTCGCACGGAAACAAAAGGAAGTCCGACTCGAACCGGTACAGGTCGAGATCAAAGAATTCGATATTCTTTCCACGGAAGCTGACCGCGCCCGCTTCCGCGCCCGCGTTGGCTCCGGTACGTATATGAGGTCGATTGCTCATGAAATGGGCCAGGCGCTCGGATGCGGCGCCCACCTCGAATCTCTCCGCCGCACCAGCGTCGCCGAGTTCACCCTGGCTGATGCCCACACGCTGGAAGAGCTTCAGGGCGCACAACTCGTGTCGCCGCCGAGCGACGATTGTCATCCCGACCGGAGCTTCGCTTTCCCGAAGGGAAAGGGAAGCGGAGTGGAGGGACCTTGCGTTGCGCTGCAAGCCCTCTTCGTCCATCCCCGCAAACTGCTCCCTCAGTTCCCCTCGGTGACGGCTGACGAAATGGCGACGGGCCACATCCGCAGTGGACGCACCGTCAATCTGCCGGAACTTTCCCGCGCCCGCCAGGTCAAAGTCTTCTCCGGACAGCGTGACCTCGTCGCCATCGCCACGCGCGTCGCTGGCACCCTCTTCCACCCCAAAATCGTCTTCTGTGCTGAATGAAGTCCGAATGTAGCGCCGCCGTCCCGGCGGCTGTGGTGGCGGCGTCTCGCCGCCACGTCTCACCCAAGAACGAAGCGCCCGTTGATATACCATTGGCCTCGACCTAATCCTCACATACCAGGAGATGCCAATGTCCTCCCAGTTTTGCCGATATTTGAAACTCATTGTCACCACACTGTTTGCGGGTAGCTCCCTGATCTGTACCGCGCAGAACGCCGACGTCGCCAAGCTTCCGCCCGTGCTCGATGTTCACGTCCACGCCATGGACGCATCTTTTCCCGGCCTGGCTCCCATCTGCCCGAACACCTCGAAATTCACCGCCTCCGATCCGAGAGGGAAGGAAGAGCCCTTCGGCTGGGTCAAGGAACCCTGCACTCCCGCGCTCTATCCTTCGGCCCCCGGCGAATACATGAAAGACGTGATCGCGGAGATGGAGCGCCTCAACGTTACCGCCGTTGTCTTTGGCGACCCCAAGAGCGTTCAAAAATGGAAAGACGCCGCACCCAGCCGCGTCATCCCGGGCACATCGTTCCAGAACGGCCTGGTCCCCGGCCAGCGGGTCGCGGTCGACGAGTTACGCAAAAATTTCACCAGCGACGGCTTTAAAGTGATGGGTGAGATCGGCCTGCAATACGAAGGCCTCTCCCCCAGCGATCCCTCGGTTGACGCCTACTTCGCTCTCGCCGAGGAACTCGACATCCCCGTGGCCATTCACATGGGTACCGGCGGCTCGGGACGCGCCAACGTGATCATGCCGAAATTCCGTGGCTCGATGGGGAATCCGCTGCTGCTCGAAGAATTGCTGGCTCGCCACCCGAAGCTTCGGGTGCAGGTGATGCACGCCGGTTATCCCATGATCGACAACATGCTGACTCTGCTGCAGGCAAACTCACACGTCTACGTCGACGTCGCCGGATTGATCTGGAGTTATCCCATCAAAGAAGTGAACCGCTACATCGAGCGCCTGGTCGACGCCGGATTCGAAGACCGCGTCATGTTCGGAACCGACCAGTTGCTCTGGCCCAAGCTGATGGCCTATTCGATCAGCATCATCCAAAACGCCGACTACCTGACGCCGCAGCAAAAACGCGACATCCTCTACAACAACGCCGCAAGATTTCTGCGGCTGGACACCGCTCAGCAGAAGTAGTCGACGAGTGTGGCGCGGTCGCCCGCGCCCCAGAAGTAGTCGACGAGTGTGGCGCGGTCGCCCGCGCCCGCGCCCGCGTCTCAATTCCGCAAGAAACTCGGCGTAGGCAGGGACTCCCACCGGGGCTGTTCAAGGCCTCATTCGTTTCTGCGCGAGGGAAGGGGGAGGGGCCAAGGGTAGGGCTTCTGTTGGATCTCAAGATCCCCGTATGGGGGACAGGCCGTTGGCCAGGCGCAATGTCCGATAACAGGTATTATGTAAACTTAAATTCGTGGAACAAGTTCTACGGCGGCTCCCAGCGATTCGATGCTCTCATCCATGGTAGCTAATCGTCCGCGATGATGGATCGCTAAGGCGAGCAAATAGGCATCGGTGATTTGCTGATGTCCGACGACCCTCTTCCCAACTTCTGCAAAAACGTCGGCCATGGAGATACTGTCTGGCCAAAAGCGATGCCCCGCCAGTTTGACATTTGCTTCGAGCACAGCGACGGCGTTTTGAGGAGAAAGAGCCCGCGCGGAAAATGCCGCATTCGACAGAATGCGGACAAAAGCAGCCTCGGTAAGCGGACAGGTCGCCCATCCGTTTCGGGAGCGCCGGGAAAACCAGCTGCCGGCTCGGTTGTGTGCTTCATGTTCAGGCCAGGCCAAGGCGATCAGCAGATTCGCATCAAGAAGGAAGACCGACATCAGATCTCTTCCTCAAGCAACTCCTTCACTCGGTCACTCGACACTGGTTGGCCACCCGCCGGAAGATCGACCGCATAGAACCCGTTCACCATACGCAACTGAACTGGCGTTTCCAGGCCTCTGCGGACTAATTCGGAAGCCGCGGTTCCTAACGGAATGGAGCGATCAGAGGCGTAACTCTTCAAGAGCTGGACAACGTCATCATCGAGGTTGAGGGTGGTGCGCATTACTTAATATGATGCCATATTATTATACTGATGTCAATCAAGCGAGATAGCATCACCGACGAACCTACATCTTGTACTTCCCCAGATCCTCGTCGTTCAGCCCTTCGAGCCACTTGCGCAGCTCATCGCTGGTGCCCCGGTCCGACATATTCGCCGCCAGCTTCGAGGTCTTCAAGACGGCCTCCTCGACGAAGATTGGGCAATCGACTCGCAGTGCCAGCGCGAGCGCATCCGAGGGCCGCGAATCGATGCTGATTACCTCGCCGCCGCGCTCCAGCCAGATCACCGCATAAAACGTGTCTTCCTTCAACTCCGTGACCACTACCTTGTGCACCTGCGTCTCCAGCCCCGTCAGCACGTTCTTGATCAGATCGTGGGTCATCGGCCGCGGCGTGTTGACCTTCTCCATCTCCAGCGCAATCGCGTTCGCTTCGTAGACTCCCACCCAGATCGGCAGCACGCTTTCGCCCCCAACGTCCTTCAAAATCACGATGGGCATATTGCTTACTGGATCCATCATCAGACCGCGAATCGTCATCTCCACTTCCATCGTGGCCTCCAATTCCGACTACATTACCAGTTCGCCGACCAGGCTGTTGGGGAAACTTGCGGTCACCAGCACCGACACGTAGCTTCCCACCACAGGCTCTGGCAGCGCTCCGACGGTGAAGTTCAGCGTCTTGTTCTGCGAGGTGCGCCCGATCCATTGTCCGCGGGCCGGGTTCTTCCCTTCAACCATTACCTCACATTGCTGCCCGATGTATTTCTTGTAGCCGGATATCTGGATTTCCCGCTGCCTTGCCATGAGAACTTCCAGGCGGCGGGATTTTTCCTCTTCCGGGATTGCGTCGTCCAGGCTCAAAGCCGGTGTGTTCGGCCGCGCGGAGTACTTGAACGAGAACACGCCGTCGTAGCCGACCTCGTCGAGCAGGCTTAGAGTTTCGGCAAAGTCGAACTCCGTCTCTCCCGGAAAGCCCACGATCACATCTGTTGTGATGCTGATTTCCCGCTTCGCGGCCTTCATCCAAGCGATCCGCTCCAGGTACTCGTCGCGCGCGTACAACCGCTGCATGGCATCCAGCACACGTGTAGACCCGCTCTGGACGGGCAGATGCACGTGGTCGCAAAGGGTCGGAACGGCATCGATAGCTTCCACAATGTCGCGCCCAAAGTCGCGCGGATGCGAGGTGGTGAACCTCACTCGCCTGATTCCCGGAACCTCTCCCACCGCAGCCAGCAACTCCGCAAAGGACTTTTTTCCATGAGGATCCCGGTACGAATTCACGTTTTGCCCGAGTAACTGGATCTCGGTATACCCCAAATCCGCCATCTGCCGCGCTTCCGTTAGCACCGATTCCGAGGTCCGGCTGCGTTCTTTGCCGCGCGTATACGGCACCACGCAGTAAGCGCAAAACTTGTCACATCCTTCAATGATAGTGATGTATCCGCGATGCGGGTTTGTCCGGGCCGTGAATTCCGTCTCGAAGCACTCGTTGGTCTGGCGGTCATCGAGTCCGGTGATGCGAACTGGTGTCGAGGCGGCGGCAGGGGACTTCCCTGCTTCAAGCTGCACCAGCATGCTGGGCAGGTTGCGATACGAGGCCGACCCGCAGACCAGTGACACATGCGGGGCGCGCTCAAAAATCTTCTCGCCTTCCTGCTGTGCCACGCACCCCAGCACGCCGAATTTCTTCCCCTGCGCCTGCAGCTTCTTGAAATCCGCCAGCCGATGGAAAACTTTCTGCTCCGCCTTGTCGCGGATCGAGCACGTGTTATACAGGATCAGATCCGCCTGCTCGACCGTCTCCACCTGCCGATAGCCCTCCTGCACAAGCGTCCCCACGACCTTCTCAGAGTCGTGGACATTCATCTGGCAGCCAAAGGTTTCCAGGTAAAAAGTCTTCTGCAGATCCCCAGACATAACGCCAGTATAGCGCGGGTGGGAAGTCCGTTGGCTCCTGGGGACGGCCCGCCTTCGTCCGCCCCGCGAGCAAAGCGAGCGTGGAGCCAGCCCGGACTTCACGGTCTAACTCGATATTCCGTCTTCACCAGGCGGACGCCTAAAGGGCACCGGCTGTAGGCAGAATCTCAACAGTCTCCACTGTAGCGTTGGGCGCCAGAAGGATGGCTTCAATCATAGCCCTCGCCACGGTCTCCCTCGACATCATCTTCTTCCGTGGAGCCTGTGGCCAAAGCGTCTTCCAGATGTCGGTGTCGGTCGCTCCCGGTAGAAAGCCGATGACCCGGATCCCTTTCGGCCGCAGTTCCTCCCGAAGTGTGTTCGTAAGGCCCAGCGCGGCATGTTTCGAGGCATTGTAAGCAGCCGACCCGGCGAAGACCCGCGTGGCGGCGATCGACAGATTGTTCACGATGGTGCCGCCCCGGGGAATCAGCGTCAGCGCAGCCTGCGTAATGAGGAATGTGCCGTCTAGGTTTGTGGCCAGCACATCCTTCCAGACTGGAAATGGGAGCTTGTCGACGGTTAGATTCGCATGAGCAATTCCCGCGTTGTTGATCACAATGTCCAGCCGGCGAAACTCGCGTCGAATCGAGCGGAACAGATCATCGACAAAGTGCGGATCGCGTACGTCACAGGTATGAGTAAGCACGCGGATTTTGCCACGCGCCAGTTCCCTGCCGAGTTTCACGAGTGCTTTTTCGTCGCGCGCGGTGAGGATGAGGTTGCAGCCCTCTTCAGCCAGCGCACGAGCGATAGCAAGGCCAATGCCTCGGCTGGCTCCAGTGATAAGAGCCGTTTGACCGCGAAGACGGCGCAATAGCCGGTTGGAAGTCATAGCGATGCGCAGCCATGATAGACGGGATAGGCCCGTTTGTGTGGGAAAGCCTATTGCTATCGGAACGGGCTTGTGTGGGGATAGCTTGTGTGGGGACGGCCGCTTTCGGCCGTCTAGCGAGCGCAGCGAGCGCTTGTGTAGGGGCGGACGCCATCGTCCGCCCCGCGAGCAAGGCGAGCGTAGAGCCAGCCCGGACTTCACGGTCTAACTCGATACTCCGTCTTCACCAGCCCGCTCCGGTAGTGTTGAGTCTGGACATGCTCCAGGCGGACATCCTTCGGCAACGTCCCAAACAGCGGAATGCCTCCGCCGATAAGTACCGGCACGCGAGTAATAATCAACCGCTGAATGAGCCCCTCGCGCAGAAACCGCTGAATGGTAACTCCGCCGTCGACATACACATGGCGAATGCCCCGGGCTTCAAGTGTTGAAACTATTTCGCGCGGAGATCCCTGCATCTGTTCAACCGTGGCGGGGACCTTGGAAAGATCCAACGGCCGGCTGCTCAAAACGATTACCGGCTTGGCGCCATACGGCCACTCCGGGAACGCGAGCACGATCTCAAAGGTCTTGCGGCCGATCACCAACGCATCGACGCTGGCGAAGAATTCGTTGTAGCCGTGCGGTTCGCCACCGCCTTCGGGGAGGAAGTCGAGGGAGTTGTTGGGGCGGGCAATAAAGCCATCAACGCTGCTGCCGATGAAGACCGAGGCGATCATGGTGGGGATTCATAATCGTCGGTTTGGCCAGTTCTCGTCAATTCTGTACGCCGGGCGCGGACGCCCAATATGCGCTAAGTTAGGCGCTGGCGCTTGCGAAGGTGCCAAATTCCCAAAACACCATTTTTGGCCCGGGTGCCTCAGAGTCCACGCTGGTAGCGGACATCATTGACCGTTACGCCCCACACTGAGTCGGTTCGGCGGCGCCCGTCTGGTGCCCAGCCATCGATTCGATAAAAGCGCTCCGCCCGAACGTTGCCCACCAGGACCCACAGCAGAGCGTTGCGAAACCCTAGCGCGAAAAGGCTCTTACGTGCGGCTGACACAAGCGCCATGCCGATACCGTGGCCCCACTTGTCCGGATCTACATAGAGCGCGCAAAGTTCTCCGTGGTCCGGCAGGTCCGGGTCGCGCGACGGCGCCGTAGTAGCAAACCCCTGGATCGTCCCTTGTTCCGCCGCCACGATCGTCCGCGGCTTTAAAGGATCCAAACTCGCGAAATCATAGGTTCTTGCTCGATCCTCGGGACGAAGCTGATCGAGGTAGTCATCGGGAAGGAGCGTTCGATAGGCAACCTGCCATGACCGGACGTGCACACGAGCCACCGCCATTGCATCATCTGGTTTGGCCGGCCGGAGTTGCATGTCCAAGTATGGCACGACCAGAAGTGGGGGATCACAGATTCACTCCGCCACAGCCGACGCTACATTCCGTTCGATCGCTGGCGAATTAAGGATAGGAATTCGCTACGGGTTTCTTCCTCATTCCGGAAGCATCCCAGCATCGAGCTCGTGACCGCCGCCGAGTGCTGTTTCTCGACACCGCGCATCATAATGCAGAGGTGGCGGGCTTCGATCACCACGCCCACGCCCTGCGGTTCGATCACCTTCTGAATCGTTTCCGCGATCTGCGTAGTCAGGCGCTCTTGGATCTGCAGGCGCCGCGAGAACAACTCCACCAGGCGCGGAATCTTGCTCAGCCCGATCACCCGTCCGTTCGGGATGTATGCCACATGCACCTTTCCGAAAAAAGGCAGCATGTGGTGCTCGCACAGACTGAACATCTCGATATCTTTGACAATGACCATCTCGTCGTAGCTAACCGTGAACAGTGCGCCCTTAAGCAGAGCTTCGGGATCCTCCTGGTAGCCTTTGGTCAGGAACTTCATCGCCTTGTGCACGCGCTCAGGAGTCGACGCGAGCCCTTCGCGCTCCGGATCTTCACCCAAGCGCACAAGGATTTCACGCATCAGCTCTTCGTAGCTGGCGTTGGTCAGAGTAGGTGCTTCTTTCGACTTCTCGGCTGGGATTGTTTTCATCAGTTTCTTGCCTTTACCGAGGTGCTGAGTTGTTGCCCGTGTATTCGAACGAGTTCATCATCGTCTCTTCCAGTCTCACACGTTCCAGATGAGCCTGACGGAAGGCCCGCTGCAATATTTCGAAGATCTCAATACATAGATTTTCCGTAGTTGGAACGGTTACAACAAATTCTTTCATGGTATTCAGATTTTCCAGGTGGTAGCGCGAGAGCACTTCCCTTTCCACGCACTGGTCGAGATCGACCAGATTGCAGACCATCCCGGTAGTCGCGTCAACCGGTCCGCTAACGGTAACTTCGAGCGCATAGTTGTGGCCGTGGCCGTGAGGATTATTGCACTTGCCGTAGGTGGCGAGATTTTCCAGTTCGGACATGTCGCGGCTGTGCAGCCGGTGCGACGCGGAGAAGAGGTAGCGACGGGTAAGATGAGCTTTCATAGTGAGCTTCTAGCTGCTAGCTCCTGGCCATTCCTCTCCGTAAAAGTCCACAAACAAATCCGGCGTCTCGTACACGCGCACCCGGTGCAGTTGCGCCTGCTGCAATTTCGCTTGCAGCCTCTGCCACACCGCAATCGCAATGTTTTCCGTCGTCGGAATCTTCGTCAAGAACTCCGGCACTTCCTTGTTAAGAAACCGGTGATCCATGGCATCGAGTACTTCGCGGTGCATGACCTCCTTGAGTTGCTTCAAATCCACCACGAAGCCAGAGCGGGGGTCAACCTCGCCCTTCACCGTGACTTCCAGCGTGTAATTGTGCCCGTGCCCGTTCGGGTTGTTGCACTTTCCGAAGATGCGGCGGTTCTCTTCCAGGCTGAATTCCGGACTGTGGTAGTAGTGCGAGGCAGAAAACTCGGCTTTGCGGGTGAGATAGACCATAGTCTTTGCAATTAGAAACGAGTGTCAACTTCTTACCGCGGATTCGCGTTGTATCAACGCAGATGTCGCTGAACCTAGCTCATTGGACGATCCTTCACTGCATTAAGGTTCAGGGCTCAATTCCTTGGGAGGCTCCACGGCGTACGCATCGATGGATTGCCACTTAACAGAATTAACGGTTTCCTGCTCAGGACAGAAGGTCTTGTTCGGCTCGAACACGATGACCTTATAAACATATCGCTTATGGTGGGGAGCATCGTAGGCCAGCTCGAACGCAATACCTTTCCTCTTATCAATCCAGAACACAGGCGGACGCGATCCCATAGCCGGCGACGGCTGAGTCAGCAGCACCCACGCGCGCATGTCCTTGTACGATTTCTCAACTTTCTCTGGCGGATCGAACGTGCTGATGTCCTCCGCCGTATGAAATCGGGTGGTCGAGGACTCGATCTGAAACACCTTCCCTTTCTTCACCCGGATGAAAACCTCGCCATGGCCCTCGGGATTGTTGGAGTCGGTCCAATCAATGGTGGAACCGCAAGCGTCCTCCCACTCCTGATCGATGTCTTTCTTGGGGAACAATTCAAGAGCCCGGTCTTGTGAGTCGCCGAGTTTCAATGGCCCCAGGCTGTGACCGGGTTCGATTATGGTGTTCGTGAAACTGGGGCTGTCATCCGCCGACGTGCCAGGCAGAGGCTGCGGTCCGCCAGGGTGGGCATGCAATACTGAACCAGCGGCAATCGTCACGATCGATGTCAGAATCAAGAGAAGTGGCGTCTTCATGAGAGTCTTATGGCGAAGATCGGGTGCGGTGTCCCCGTCTTTGTTACTGGATTGCTCTCTGCCTTCGTAAGTTCTTCCCTTCCAGGCGACAGTTCCCTTCCCGTGCATTCTCTTAGAACGCAGAAGCAGAAAGGAGAACATGGGCGTGCCAAAGAGTGAAGCGAGGATACTCATGCCTGTTGTGAAGTTAGCCCGCATTATTCTCATCATGAGGAAAGCAAAACAGCCGATGAAAGCCGCGTCCCACCACCAAGTGGTGAGGATGCCCGTAAGTCTGAGACCCGATACGCACCACGGAAGAATCCACAGAAATAGCAATTTCATCGCGAGCCAACCCGGACTCGGGAACAACAGCGCCAGGTTCTTCGTCCACCCCTCGCGAAGCTGCGCGAAATCTCGATACATCCGCGTGCGCACTGCGTCGGCAGCGTAACGAAACCGTATCTTCCGTCCCGCGGCCTTCACCCGCCGCGCCAGCGCTACATCCTCAAGAATGTCACCCGCGACCGCCGCATGCCCGCCAACCGCATCGTACGTTTCCCGGCGGATAAGGATGAACTGTCCATTCGCCGCCGCAATCGGTGATGCCGGATCGCTCACCTTCGATGGCGGATATTGCCGAGCCAGTTCGGCGAAAATAACCGGCAAGGTCGCCATCTCCCAGAACGTGACCGCAATCTGCTCCGGCGAATACGAGAGCATCTCGGCTTTGTGCTCCTTGGCTTCCGCAACCGCACGCGCCAGTGAGCCCGGCAAATGAACCGTATCCGCATCAGTGAACAGCAGCCATTCGCCTCTAGCCTCCCGCGCTCCGCAAGCGACGGCGTTGTTTTTCCCCGTCCATCCTTGTGGAAGAACCCCTGCTTCGATCACCCGAACGCTCGGAAACGACGCCGCGATCTCCCCCGTGCGGTCCGTCGAATCGTCATTGACCACGATGATTTCGAACTCCACGCCCGATTGTGAAACCAGAGACTCCAGGCACGCACTAAGAGACGCCTCCTCGTTGCGCGCGGGAATAATCACCGAAACTTCAGGCTTCCGAGATGTTTCCGTTACCGGCATAGTCGATCGCGGTCGTTCGTTGTCAGCAAAAGAGCGAGGACTCAACCCCGGGAACTAGAGCTTTGCTCTTCCACCGCGGGGGAATCCATTATTATATCCGGGGTGCGACGTCTCTCCTGCTCCGCGTCTCTGATCGGAAAGGAACTTTCATGTCACCTATTCCCTCAAACTCGATTAAGTACCGGGTAGGTTTGGCGCTCATTGTCGTCGGGGTTCTAAGTGTCGGCATATCGGCCAAAGATTCTGCGAAGCTCGCGCAGCCTTCTGTGCGCCTGCAACGGGTGGAGCAGACCGTCATCGACTTGCCCGGGGCGCCAGGGGAAGCGCCACTACGGCTAAGCCTGGCTGAACTGATGAAGGCCTTCAACGTGCCCGGGCTCAGCATCGCGGTCATCGAGAACTACAAGATTGTCGATGCAAAAGGCTATGGTGTCATCGCGCCGGGCTCCTCCGCTCCCGTAACAACGAAGACGCTGTTTCAGGCGGGATCGATCAGCAAACCTGTGGCGGCAACAGGCGCTCTCTCCTTAGTCGAGCAAGGCAAGTTGTCTCTTGAGGAGGATGTGAACAACAAGCTGACCACCTGGAAGCTTCCTGAAAACGAGCTTACCCTGACGGAAAAGGTCACCCTGCGGCGGCTCATGTCGCACACGGCAGGGCTCACCGTGCACGGATTCCCTGGATACGACGTGGACGCTTCAGTGCCTTCGGTCGTGCAGGTCCTGAACGGCGAAAAGCCTGCTAATACCGAGCCGATTCGCGTCGACGTTGTTCCAGGAACCAAGTGGCGCTACTCGGGTGGCGGAGTCACGATCGAGCAATTGCTGATGACGGATGTAACGGGCAAGCAGTTCCCTGCCCTGATGCGCGATCTCGTGCTCGATAAACTCGGGATGACCGACAGCAGCTATGAACAGCCACTGCCTCCCGCACGCGCTGCGATGACCGCCGGCGGAGCCTATGGTGATGGAAAGCCCGTTCACGGAAAGTGGCACATCTATCCCGAGATGGCTGCGGCGGGATTGTGGACGACGCCGACCGACCTCGCAAAGTTCGCCATCGAGGTCGCGCTATCCAAACAAGGCAAGGCGAATCACATCTTGTCCCAGAAGATGACCCAGGAGATGCTCACCCCTGTAAAGGACGAAGTCGGCCTCGGCTTCTTCATGGAGAAGGACAATCCAGGTCAGTTCGGACATAACGGCGCCGATGAGGGCTTCCAGGCCCTGCTGACCATGAATGCCGACACGGGCAACGGAGTCGCCATGATGGCGGACTCTGACAACGGTATCTCGGTCATGAATTACGTTCTGCGTCGAGTCGCGAACGAATATGCCTGGAATTACAAAATGGAGTCTGATGCCGGGGGCGACCTGTTCCTGATCGCCAAGCTTAAGGGAACTGATAAGGCACTGGCGCAGTACGACGCATTGAAACAATCGAAGGATGGAGCTTCGCAGGTGCACGAGGCTGTCCTCAATGGCTTGGGCTACCGGCTGCTCTATGGCGGAAAAGAACAGGATGCAGTCCAGGTATTCAACAAGAATGTGCGCGAGTACCCGCAGTCGTCGAATGTGTATGACAGCCTCGGCGAGGCCTATATGAAAGTGGGCAATAAAGATCTGGCGATTCAGAACTACGAGAAATCGCTACAACTGGATCCGAAAAATAACAACGCCGTCGAACAGCTGAAGAAGTTGAAGGGTGAGGCGATGAGTCCGAGAGTCGTTCAGCAGGATGGGTTCACGGTGATCGGCATTGCGGCACGAACCACCAATGCGAAAGAAATGACGCCCGACGGTGTGATCGGCAAACAATGGATGCGCATCTTTCAGGAAGGTTTGATGGGCAGAATTCCGAACAAAGCCGACGCGTCCATCATCGCGGTCTACACCGATTACGCCACCGATCACAATGGGGAGTACACATACTTGCTCGGGGCCCGCGTGACATCGGATGCGGAAGTCCCCCAGGGTATGGTGGCCAAGAAGATTCCTGGCGGGAAGTTCGCCGTGTTCACTTCTGACAAAGGCCCGGCGCCCCAAGTCGTACCCGCAACCTGGATGAAGATCAATTTCCTTCCTCACAATGCGGTGGGCGGAGATCGGCTCTATCAAGCAGACTATGAGATTTACGATGAGCGAGCCCGCGATCCGCAAAATCTGCAACTGGATGTGTACGTCGGGATCAAGTAGAGGTCGCTAAGTTACCCCAGGCCCACAGCGCTTCCTCGTAGAAGACTATCCCTGATCGCAGTAAGCTTTGCCTGAGCCGACAGTTGCGTAGACATTCGCCGGATCCGGTCGCCGAACTTACGCCAACCTCAACATAACGGCGGAAAGCATGTCTATTCGGTGGCCATTCTTCCCTGGCCACGAACCTCAGCTTCGCGGACCCCGGAGCTTGGATCAGCATCAACGCGGTGCATGCGGCTGACGTGTATACTTCCTGCCAAAAGCTTGGGCTTACCCACACCCTGTTAATGAACACAGCAACAGCAACGCCAAAACTGTCTGCGAGGAGCAGAGCAACGACCCTTCGGTGGTCGCGCGCGTTGAGGCTCGCGGAGTGGCGTTGGAGTTGGTCCGGCGCGCCTGAGCTTTGGCCGTCGGTGGCGTTGATTTTGCTGCTTGCATCGTGCTTGGCTCACGCACAAGCGGATGGTTCACAGCCTGGCTCTATCCAGTTCACGAATGTCACGGCTGCGGCCGGTATCAAGTTCGTTCACTACCGGGGAAACGACGGAATCCCCATTAACCGCGAGATTTTCGGTCCGGGGATCTGCGTAGCCGATTTCGACGGCGACGGTTTCCAGGACATTTACTTCGTCAATGGCCGGGACCTTTATGGGCGCGGTATTTCAGCTCGCAACGCCCTGTATCGTAACAACGGGGACGGAACCTTCAGTGATGTCACCGAAAAAGCTGGTGTCCCGGGCACCGGCTATGGTTTTGGTTGCGTCTGGGGAGACTACGACAACGACGGGTATCCGGACTTGTTTGTCACGCAGTACGGCCGCAACGTTCTTTACCACAATAACGGGGACGGAACCTTCACCGACGTCACCGACAAGGCGAAAGTGGCCGGTACAGAATCGGGCACTCTCTTTCATAGCAGCGCCACATTCTTTGACTACGATCGCGATGGCCGCCTGGATCTGTATGTCGGGGGGTACGTGAATCTGGATTCAGGTCCTCGCTATTGTAGTTTCGCCGGAGTACGCACGAGTTGTCCGCCGGTTGCTTACAAAGGTAGCGCGAATATTCTCTACCACAACAACGGCGACGGAACGTTTACGGATGTAACGTCCTCCTCTGGAATCTCTAAACCGCAGGGCAAGAACCTTGCCGTGGGAGCCGCCGACTACGATAACGACGGCTGGCCCGACCTGTTCGTCGCCAATGATGGACTTCCCGCATACCTCTTCCAGAACGAACACAACGGGAAGTTCACCGAAATCGGGATGGACGCGGGAATGGGCGTGGCTGGTCTCGGCAATACCATGGCAGCCATGTGCATCTCCCTGGGAGACTACGATAACGATGGCTGGCTCGACCTCTTTATCTCTGACTTTCAGCAATCCTCTGACCACGTCTTCCACAACGACGGAAAGGGCGGGTTTTGGGACGTCAGCCATCAGGTCCACATTGCCGGTCCCACCTTCAACGTGCTTAGTTTCGGCGGAGGTTTCTTCGACTACGACAATGACGGCTGGCTCGACATCTTTATCGCCAATGGCCACGTGTATCCGGAGGTCGAAAATGTTCGGGCCGGTACCTACTTCAAGCAGATCAATACACTCTTTCACAACGACGGAACCGGCAAATTCGTCGAGACAACCAAACTGGCAGGAGATGGTTTCAAGACTCCATACGTCGGCCGGGGAGTCGCCTTCGTAGACCTGGACAACGACGGTTTTGTGGACGTTGTTGTTAGCAATAACGGAGACCCGCCGTTGCTGCTGCACAATAGTGGAGGGAATGGCAACCACTTCGTGAATTTCCGCCTGGTTGGAACCAAAAGCAATCGTGATGCGATGGGTGCACGAATCCACGTCGTGGCGGGTGGACTGTCGCAGATACGCGAGATCGCTGGAGGCGGAAGCTATCTCTCTCAGAGCGACTTGCGTGCAAACTTCGGGCTTGGCAAAGCGGCGCTAGTGCAGACCGTTGAGATCACCTGGCCCAGCAGTCAAAAGCAGGTCTTTCACGACATCGAAGCAGACAAGTTTTATTTAGTCGAAGAAGGCCGGGATCAACTGGGGCTGCAGAAGTTTTCTCGCAAGGGCATACTCCCATAACTGATGTATAACGACGTCGGCCTCCCTCGTCCCGAGCCTTTTGGTTGGAGACTGAAAAGTCTACTCGGTCCGTTGTGAGGCCGACGTCGTTATGACATCAGTTATTATTCGCAAGACAGTTCGACTGCACGTTCGACTGTCAGGCAGAGAAAATGTCTCCCGTCAATGAGCAGACTCACCCGACTTAATTGGGAGGATGAAACGATGGCAATTCGGACTCGATTTGCAGCCCTGCTACTCTTCGCGATTCTCCCCTCTCCGTGGCTCTTCCCGCAGGAAGTCAGTGCGAAAAAGCCGACCGAAAGCGCTGCGCCTGAGCAAACGACAACCGAAAGCAACGCAAAGGTCTCCAGAACACGTTGTGACGTCCTCTCGTCGTGCGTTCACAAGATCCTGCACTTTTCGAATCTTTCGCAGCCGACCGATCTCCAGGATGTGGTGAACGCGATACGCGTCATTACTGAGATCCAGCGCGTTCAACAAATTCTCGGAGAGCAGATCGTCATTATCGAAGGCACCGCCGAACAAGTGGTGATGGCCGAAAAACTGGCCGCTCAGATCGATAACGACAAAAGGCGATTCGGTGGGCTCGGGTACCGCATCGACCTCAAAATCCAAGAGTCCGAAGGCGACAAGAAATTGCCTTCACGTCTCTATTCTTTCCTGACCGAGGCGCGCCAAACCGCCAGAGCGAGTATAGGAAGACAAGCGCTTGCACAGGTTTCAAATGAAGCTTCGTCCGAAACCAAACAGCCGTCCGACTCCAGTAATGCCCGGAACATCGAATGCCGCATTCTCGCTGAGAATGAACGCACCCTCGAACTGAGTGTGGACGCGGCATTTGCGAGTGACACGCACGAGTCGGGCGGTGGCAGTTCGCCGTTATTCCGAATCAAAGTACTTGTCACGCTTGAATTGGACAAGCCAACGGTCATTAGCAGAGTCGACGATCCCGACGGCGACCGCAGCTTCACGATCGACCTGACTGCCACCCGAATCAAAGATAAGTCCTAAGAACTCCAGCGGCGGTTGTGGACGTTGGGGTGGGCACTGGTCAATCGGTTCGCAGTTGGCTATAAATCGCAGTTACACTCATTATCGGTTCCGAGCGCAAAGGGCTGATTGCGACTCTTTCGTGGTCTTGCCGCTGCGGCCGAGAGTTCGCGCAGGCAGCGACTGGATTCCCGCCAAAAGCCTGGACGCCGCCATTGTTTCCGACGCTCCCCGAGCCGCGCTCCCCTATCTAGTCCCGGTCAAAAATGGGTAAAAATATGCGATTATCGCGTTCCCTGGCATTCATCAGATCAGTAAGTTAGTGAGTCCGCCGTGGCTGTCTCGCTTATAATAGAAAGATTCAGTTTGCCCTCCGGAAGCCACTGAGCGCTCGCGTTCGGGATCCGGTGTGGTTCGGCCCAGGATTCGATGTCCTCTAATTCGACGCAGACAGATAGCATCGTTATACGCGGCGCCCGCGTCCACAACCTCAAGAATGTCGACATTGAGGTTCCTCACAACACCCTGACAGTGGTCACGGGAGTGTCGGGATCGGGCAAGTCGTCGCTCGCCTTCGACACCATCTACGCCGAGGGCCAGCGGCGCTACGTCGAGTCGCTCTCCGCCTACGCGCGTCAGTTCCTGGAACGCATCGAGAAGCCCGACGCCGACACGATTGACGGCATCTCCCCCGCCGTCGCGATCCGCCAGAAAAACACGACCAGGAATCCCCGCTCCACCGTTGCCACTGCCACCGAGATCTACGACTACCTGCGCCTCCTGTTCGCCCGCGTCGGCCGCACCTATTGTATCAACTGCGGCCGCGAGGTCAAGAAAGACACGGTGGACGAGGTCGCCGACGCGATTCAGGCGATGGAGCCGGGAACGAGATTGCAGGTTTTGTTCCCGCTGCAGAGAGCCAGGACGAGCGCTCCGCTGACTGTCGCAAAGACGGTGCGTTCCGCAAAATCGAAGAAATCCGCGGCCAAGACCGCCAATGAGCCCCTTTCCGACGCCCTCAAGACTCGGCTCTTCGATTTACGAAAGGCGGGCTTCAATCGCCTGGTTCAGGGAGGGCAGGTCTTTGAGTTCTCAACTCCTGAGTCCCTGCTCGACATCAATTTCTCTGAACCAGTGTTCGTGTTGGTCGACCGCCTCGCGGTTTCGCCTGAATCTCGCTCTCGTGTCGTGGATGCGATTGAAACCGCCTACCGCGAATCCGGAGAAGTCAGCTTCGAAGTTCCCGCCGACGAGAGTACAGTGGGCAGACAACTTCGCTTCGCCCAGCGCTTCGAATGCAAGTTCTGCAATATTCGCTACGAGGAACCCGAGCCTCGCCTCTTCTCCTTCAACAATCCCTACGGCGCTTGCCCCAAGTGCCAGGGCTTCGGCAACACCATCGACTTCGATCTCGACCTGGTCATTCCCGACAAGTTGAAGTCATTGGCCGAAGGTGCGATCGAGCCCTGGACCAAGCCCAAGTATCGTCCACTATTCACCGACCTGAAGCGCTACGCCAAAGCGGCCGGAATTCCGCTGGATATGGCTTGGATCGATCTGGCCGAAGAGCACCGCAATCTCATTCTCAACGGCGAGGGCAAGTTTCTTGGTGTGCGCGGCTTCTTCCATCACCTGGGGCGTAAGAAATACAAGCTCCACGTCCGCGTCTTTCTGAGCCGCTATCGCGGATACTCCACCTGCTCCGAGTGCAACGGAAACCGCCTCCGCATGGAAGCGCGGCAGGTAAAGATTCAGGGCCGCAACCTGTGCGAGGTCTGCTCGCTCACGGTCGAAGATGCTCTGAAATTCTTTGATCAGATAAAGTTGACCCCGGCAGAAGCGGAGATCGCCGACAAACTGCTGCAGGAAATTCTTGAGCGGCTCCGGTTCTTGAACGATGTCGGCCTCGAATATTTGACCCTCGACCGGCTCTCTTCTACACTCTCCGGCGGAGAAGCGCAGCGAATTCAGCTTGCGACTTCCCTGGGTTCGCGCCTGGTCGGCACACTCTACGTCCTCGATGAACCCTCCATCGGACTGCACCCGCGTGACACCCATCGTCTGGTGAAGATTCTTCACGACCTGCGCAACCTGGGAAACACGATCCTGGTCGTCGAGCACGATCCCGACATCATGAAAGCGGCCGATCGTATTCTCGATCTCGGCCCGGGCGCGGGCGAAAATGGCGGCATGCTGATCGCCGGCGGCACTTACGACGAGATCGTGCACAATCCCGCTTCCCTGACCGGACGGTACCTCTCTCACGATGTCCGCATTCAACCGCCGGCCACGCGGCGTAAGCCCGGCTCGCAGCAGATCAAAGTCCAGGGCGTCCGCGCCAACAATTTGAAGAACGTCGACATCAATATTCCCCTCGGTATGCTGGTGGCGATCACAGGCGTTTCGGGTTCCGGCAAGTCCACGCTCCTCCATCAAGTCATCTACAAGGCCCTGGCGCAAGCCAAGCAGCAGTCGGCCAACAGCAATGGCGCAGCTGCGACCACATTCAAGACCTGGGAAACCCTGGAAGGCGACCAGTACATCGACGAAGTCGTCCTTGTCGATCAATCTCCCATCGGCCGCACGCCCCGCTCGAATCCCGTGACCTACATCAAAGCCTTCGACGCCATTCGCGATCTCTTCTCTTCCCTGCCCGAGGCCAAGAAGCGCGGCTTCAGCGCTGGACATTTCTCCTTCAACATTCCCGGCGGTCGTTGTGAGACCTGTCAGGGAGACGGCACCGTCACCGTCGAAATGCAGTTCCTGGCCGACGTCGAATTGATTTGCGAAGAATGCAAGGGCACGCGCTATAAACCCCAGGTGCTCGAGGTGCGCTATCGCGGAAAGAATATCCACGAGGTGCTCAACCTCACGGTCAAAGAAGCCCTGAAGTTCTTCGCAGAGGCGCCCAAGGTCACCGAAAAGCTACGCTCGCTCGAGGAAGTTGGTCTCGGATACCTGCGGCTCGGTCAATCGGCAACTACGCTCTCCGGCGGCGAAGCTCAGCGCATGAAGCTGGCCGCCCATCTGCAACCGGCCACTCGCGAAAGCGGCAGGTCCGGCGGCAATGGCGAAAAGACCAAGCGCCGCCTGCTTTACATCTTCGACGAGCCCACAACCGGGCTGCATTTTGACGACGTCAGCAAACTCCTGGCCGCCTTTCGCCGTCTGATTGAAGTAGGGGGCTCGATTGTCGTCATCGAACACAATCTGGAAGTGATCAAAACCGCCGACTGGGTCATCGATCTGGGCCCCGAAGGCGGAAACCGCGGCGGAAGAGTTGTCGGCGTCGGACCGCCGGAGGCGATCGCTAAATTGCCCGGCTCGTACACCGGAAAGTATCTGGCGCGAGTGCTGAATGGCAACGGAGCATCGCGTGGGAATGCGCAGACCTAACCGAAGCGTCGGATTGGCCTTGCTTTGGGCCTCCTTCGTGTACCTTCGTGTCCTTTGTGGTTGCGCAGCTGGTTTTGCGGCAGAATCTCCGGCGATCGTCGCGGTCGTAGCACAGTCCTCCGCCGATCAGTCGCAAGCTTCCCAGGACTCCTCGTCGAGCCAGAAGACGCCCCGTAAACCCGGCCAGAACACTCGGCACACCACGGTTTCCGAGGTAGAGTCGCCGTCTCCCGAGCTCTCCAAGGCGGAAGCACTCATTCAAGGCAAGAAATACTCAGAAGCCGAGCCGCTGCTGCTCAAAGCCGCCGAGGCTGATCCCGCGAATTATGTGGCATGGTTTGATCTCGGATTCGTCGAGAATGCGCTCGGCAAAACCGACGACTCCATCGCCGCCTACCGCAAATCCGTATCGGCCAAGCCTGACGTCTTCGAGTCGAATCTGAACTTAGGCCTGCAACTCGCCAAGGGCGGCCAGCCTGATGCCGAACAGTTTCTGCGAGCGGCCACGCAACTGAAGCCCATCAGCCACGTTGCCGAAGGCAAGTCCCGGGCATGGATCTCGCTGGCGCATGTGATCGAAGCCTCAAAGCCCGACGAAGCGCTGGCCGCGTACCGCCAGGCAGCCTTCTTACAGCCCAAAGATCCGGAACCGCATCTGTCCGCCGGACTCTTGCTGGAGCAACAGAACCAATTCTCCGACGCTGAGAGCGAGTACAAACAGGCCCTTGCCATCGATCCCGCATCCTCCGATGCGATCACGGGGCTCGCTAACATCTACATGCGCGGCCGCCGTTTTCCCGAGGCCGCCGCCGAGTTGCGCAAATTGGTTGCAGTACACCCGGAGCTCGCCGCCGCCCACGTGCAGTTGGGCCGCGTCCTCGCCGCCGAAGGCAAGCCCGATGACGCCATCGCCGAACTCGAGACCGCCGCCAAGCTGGCGCCAGCCGAAGCTTCCGTTCAACGCGATCTCGCCGATCTCTACACCACTGCCGGAAAGCCCGAAAAGGCCGAAGCCGGATATCGCGCGCTCCTTACCGTCCATCCCGACGACGCGGAACTGCACCACGAACTCGGCCAAGCCCTGCTGCGCCAGAAGAAGTACCGGGACGCGCAACAGGAGTTCCTAACGGCCGTAAAGCTCAAGCCCGACTTGGGACCCGCCTACGGCGATCTGGCTTTCGCCGCCAGCGAGAACAAGGACTACCCCCTCACCCTCAAAGCCCTGGACGCACGGTCGAAACTCCTGCCGGAAATCCCCATCACCTACTTCCTCCGCGCATCGGCGTGCGATCATTTGCGGGACGTCAAACAGGCGGTGGTGAACTACCGCCTCTTCCTTGAAGGGGCGCACGGGAAGTATCCTGATCAGGAGTGGCAGGCGAAGCATCGATTGATCGCCCTCGAACCAAAGAAGTGAGCCGTGGATATCCAGTCATGCTTGGGGTGCGTGTTTCCAAAGAGTGTGCGGCAGGCTCGCGACGGGCGCTTGTGCCTTCGCCGGCGAAAAGGTCCGTTCATTCTCATGGCCATGGCTCGACGACACTCCAGAGGGTGCCCCATCCTTGTCGCGCCTTATGCGACAGGGTGGGGAATTTGACTTTCTCACGAGGTTTCGGAGGCATCCTGCTGCTCATGCTCCTCGCCGGAACCGTGGCCAGTGCACGGACCGAGCCCACGGTAGAAGAGCTGAAGACTCGTATTTCCTCAGCGAACGTTGGCGACAAGGCCAAGATCTGCGTCGAGATTGCCGAGAAGCAATTGACCGCTACCGACCAACTCTACGCCGCTGACGACATGGAGAAAGCGCAAGCCAGCTTGACCGATGTCGTGGCTTTCTCCGAGCTTGCCCGCGACTACTCTATTCAGTCCCACAAGCATCAAAAACAGACAGAAATCGCCATCCGGGCGATGACGCGCAAATTGAATGACCTGCTGCACGTGGTCGGCCGCGAAGATCAAGGCCCGCTAAAGGAAGCGATCAAACACCTCGAGCGCGTGCGCGACGATCTGCTGCTGGCCATGTTTCCCAAAGGTGCGAAATGAGAGTACCCCATCTCGTCTGCGTGCTGCTGCTGTTCGTTCCTGCCCTGGCATCCGCCCAGCGGCATCGCGATCCCCTGACTCAGCCGGAGATCAATCAGGTCCGCGACACCAGCTGGGAGCCGAAGTTGCGCTTGCCACTCTACCTGCAGTTTGCCCGCGCGCGGCTGGTCAAGCTTGAGGAAATCAGAAGCGATCCTAAGACTAAGGATCGCGCCAGGCAGACTCACGACCTGCTCGACGACTTCCAGCTCCTGTACGACGAACTGAACGACAACATCGACACCTATGTCGAACGCAAGAACGATATCCGCAAGCCCCTGAAAGTGATTCTCGATGCCGATACCGAATTCCAGGCGAAACTGCGGGCCTTGAAAGATGCTGCCGACGTCCCTCCTGCCGAGTCCCAGCAGTACGAGTTCGTTCTCAATAACGCGATTGACACCGTCGACAGTTCCACCGAGGATCATCGCAAGCTGCTCGAAGACCAGGAGGAACTGGCGAAGCACAAGAAGCTGATCAAGGATCCGTCCAAGGGAACGGGAGTAAGCCCGGAGTGAGTAGGAGGACTTCGGACCTCAGACCTCCGACCTCAGGGGTTGGACCTCCGGCGTCAGCCAACGGCCTTTGATGAGCATGGGCCGGATTTCCCCTGTGAAACCAGTGAGGCTGAGGTCCGAGGTCCGAAGGCTGAAGTCTGACGCCCGACGCCTCTTTCCCCGTGCTAACCTAAACTTCACCGTGCGTGCAGGGCTGATCGAGATTTTCCAGGAAACATATAGCGAACTTCGTCCGGGCACTTCCCTGCCCGGATTGAATATCGAGTTCTTCGCCTTCGCCAACGTCAATAACACGATCCGCTTGCGCAACGGACGCCTGCTGGTCCGCCTCTCCGACCTGCTGGAAGGCGCTCCCGAGACGGTTCTGAAGGCCATCGCGCACATCCTCTTGGCCAAGATGTACCGCCGCCCCATAGATCGCGCCCATGCCGCGCGCTATCGGAGATACGTTGCCAGCCACGAAATCGTCCGCAAGGCCCACCTGGTCCGCCAGATGAGAGGACGCAAGCTGCTGCGCTCCCCGCGCGGCCACTTCTACGATCTCGACGCCATCTTCGAAGACTTGAACACGCGCTTCTTCCATGGCCTGATGGCCCGTCCGCGAATGAGCTGGAGCCAGACCAAGACGCGCCGCATTCTCGGCCACTACGATCCCGCCCACAACGCCATCATCATCAGCCGCATCTTCGATCATCCCGGCATCCCGCCGTACGTTCTGGAATACATCGTTTACCACGAGATGCTGCACCTCAAGCATCCCGTGAAGCTGCGCGGGAGCAGGCGCTGCGTACACTCGCCAGAGTTTCAGGCGGAAGAGAAGTTATTCCCTCGCGGGGCAGAGGCGGATGCGTTTCTCAAAAGGTTGTGAGCGCTATGGCCTGATAACATCAACGGACATTCCAGAGTAAAATCTAGTTTCGTTTCCGGGAGTTGCACGCAATGAGCGCTCGGATATACTTCGCCAGCATTCTGGTATTGGTCGCTTCGCCTGCATGGCTTGCTCGCGCACAACAATCATTCCAAATAGGTGCTTCCATGTCAGACCGCGACAAAGCAGGGCTTCGAGGTCCCGTGAAGACAGTGCTGAATGAGCAGACCTTTTCGGGTGCCGACGGTCAGCAGTTCCTGACGTCTACCACAACGGAGTACGCATCGGACGGCAGGATTTTGGAAGTGCGAATCGGAAACTCGGATGGCTCGATATGGGTAACGAGCTACACCTATTACGCCGATGGACGTCTCCTCAAGACCGTTTCCGGTAAAGCGGGATCTGCCGCTGATTCCCAGACAACCTATTTGTACGATGATGCACGCAGGTTAGTCGGAGTGGAGTCGGGCGACCACGATAAGGCGACTTACAAGTACGATGAGAAGGGACGGAAGTCGATCATCGAAAGCTATGGTTCAAGGTCTCTGCCTCCGAACACGGCCTATGCACCACATTGGGAGGGAACTGACTTGGGGTTTGCTCCAAATCCCGGCGGCACTCTCACAACCTCGTACAACGAGCAGGGGGTGGCGACGGGTGCCGAACTCCGTGATGCTGAGGGCACCCTCCTGGGCCACATTGTGCGCAAGTTCGACGCA